>PVBE012159807.1_pt1 | contig 18784 bp, 12 predicted proteins | sample 1631181 | NCBI WGS metagenome assembly PVBE01 (sample SAMN08397723, study PRJNA350692) | Marine metagenome, whole genome shotgun sequencing project. | isolation source: water | place: Pacific Ocean | collected 2012-04 | reverse complement strand
CGTGCGGCGGCTCGGCGGTACCAACCCTGCGATAACCAAGGCCCAGCGTGTCACTGTCCACACTCGCAAAGGTCCGGTGAAGGGGGTCGTCGGTAGTGTTGCCCCGCACCTCATGCGTACTGAAACAACTGCGTCTAAGATCCCCAAGATGCACGAGGTTTTTGTGGACATTGGCGTCGACTCCCGCAAGGCCGCTGAGAAACTTATTCGAGTTGGCGACCCTATCACGCTCAATGACCAGTTCGAACTTTTGCGCGGCGATCTCGCCGTGGCGCGTGCGTTCGACAACCGCGTTGGCACATGGGCGGTGGCCGAGACGCTGCGTCTGCTCAAGAGCGGCAAGTCCAAGCTCAACGCCGAGGTGTGCGCTGTCGCCAACACGATGGAGGAGGTTGGCCTGTTCGGCGCGCGGCAGATTGCCTACTCGCTGCATCCCGACGTTGCACTGGTGATGGACGTCACCCACGCGACCGACTATCCGACCGTTGACAAGCGGCAGCACGGAGACATCAAGGTTGGTCAGGGACCGACCGTCACCCATGGCAACTGCAACCACCCTGAGGTTATCCGGCGCGTTGAGCAGGTGGCCAAGCGGCTGAAAATCGACCTGCAGCACGAGGCTATCTCAGCCACAAGCGGCACCGATACGGACGCTGTTTTCTGGACACGCGGCGGCATCCCGAGCGGCCTCATCAGCCTGCCCAACCGATACATGCACTCGCCGGTCGAGGTGGTTAGCCTCAAGGATCTCGAGCAGATCCCGCAACTCATGGCCGGTTTCGCCAAGTCGCTGAAAAAAGTCGACCAGTTTAAGGTGAAGATATAAACCAAGCGTTTGGCCAAGCGGCTCAATTCTCATGAAACAAACAGTTGCCATTGCCTGCTCGCTGGCCCGGCTGGTTTTTTTCGGAGGAATCACAGGTCAAGCTGCTGACGAAGAACTTAAACCGGCCAGTGCCATCAAGCGCGTGCTTGCGGCGGAAATCATCGGGCCGGCCCTTGCGCTGGAGGAGGTGCGGTTGTTCAACGAGGCGCGAGTTCCGGATATGCCGCGTGTCCGCAGCGCCGCTGAATGGCAGGCCAAGGCCGCCGAGTACCGGAGGAACATTCTGGAAAATGTGGTCTTTCGCGGTGAGGCGGCGAAGTGGAGGGACAGGCCGATGCAGGTGGAATGGAGCGCCGTCATCGAAGGGCTGCCGGGCTATCGTATCCGGAAGCTGCGCTTTGAGGCCGTACCGGGTTGGTGGATACCGGCTTTGCTCTACGAGCCGACAAAGCTATCCGGCAAACGTCCTGTTGTACTCAATGTCAACGGCCACGATGCCAAGGGCAAGGCGGCGGACTACAAGCAACTCCGCTGCATCAACCAGGCCAAGCGCGGCATGATCGCGCTGAATGTTGAGTGGATCGGCATGGGGCAGTTCGCTGGTCGCATGAGCCATTACCAGATGAACCAGCTCGCCCTTTGCGGTACATCCGGCATCGCGCCGTTTTTCCTGAACATGAGCAAGGGCCTCGACATTCTGCTTTCGCATCCGAATGCCGACCCGGAGCGGGTCGGCGTCGCAGGCCTGTCCGGTGGCGGTTGGCAGACGATTATTATCAGCTCACTCGACGAGCGTGTGACGTTGGCCAATCCGGTGGCTGGCTACTCCAGCTTCAAGACGCGTGCCCGTCACGGCATGGACCTCGGCGACTCGGAGCAAACTCCCAACGACCTTGCGCTGTATGCCGACTACACGCACCTCACCGCGATGCTGGCCAATCGCGCTGTGCTGCTAACCTACAACGCAAAGGACCAATGCTGCTTCACTGCCGGCCACGCGCTGCCGCCGCTGCTCAACGCCGCGCAGCCAGTTTTTGACCTGTTGGGCAGAGGCGGTTTCCTGCGATCGCACATCAATCACGATCCCGGTTCGCACAACTTCGAGCTCGACAACCGGCAGCAGTTCTACCGCTTCATCGGCGATGTTTTTTACGGTGAGCGTGACTTCGACTGGCGGGAGATCCCTAGCTCGGCAGAGGTGAAATCCGCGGATGCGTTGCGGGTGGACTTGCCTGAGACCAACGGCGACTTCAACTCAATCGCGCTAGGCCTGATGGAGAAGCTGCCCATGCCGTTTGAGGGCAACTCGCGTCGGCGACTACTCAAGATTATCAACGCCAAAAACTACACTGCCTTGGCCAAGCGCATCGGCGGCGACGGGGCGGTCGGGCATTATAAATTCCGGATCGGTGGCGACTGGACGGTGCCGGGTACGGTGTTCACTCCTGAAGCGCCCAAGGTCACCACGCTGCTCATCGCCGACACCGGCCGCAAGGCGCAGGCCGGGCGGGTGGAGGCGCTCTTGGCTAAGGGCCAGCGTGTCGTGTCGTTCGATCCGTTTTTCTTCGGCGAGTCGAAAATCCAGAGCCGCGATTTTCTCCACGTCATCCTCATGCACGCCATGGGCGAGCGGGCGCTGGGGGTGCAGTCCGGCCAAATCTCGGCGGTGGCCAACTGGGCGGCAGGGCAGTTCAAGCAGCCGGTGGAACTCGAGTCCGTCGGCCGGCGGCTTAGTGTGGCGGCGCGGCTCGCGGCGGTGCAGAGCGGTGCAATCAGTGCGTTGAAACTGCACGGTCCGATGCGAAGCTTCAAGGAGGTTGTCCGTGAAAAAAAGGGGGCAAACCAGATGCCGGAGATGATGTGCTTCGGTCTGCTGGAGTCGTTTGATCTACCGCAGATCGAGGCCCTGATCGCCCCCCGCCCGGTTGCGGACGCGGAGTAACGGTCGATCAGCGCCTGACATGGGAGCATGTGCCGCGCTGGCTGGCGGAAACGAAGTCGATAAGCTGTTCCGCCAGTACGCCGGAACATTCGGTACGAGCTTTTTCGAGTGCATCTTTCATCAGGTCGCCGGAGAGAAAAATGGTGTGATAGGCTTTCTTTAGCTGCTGCCGTTCCTCCGCCGAGAAGCCGGCGCGTTTCAGACCGACGCTGTTCAGGCCGCACATGCCGTTGATGCCTCGCATGATCGTGAACGGTGGCAGGTCGAGGCTCACCCCGGCGCAGCCCTGCATCATTGCCATCGCGCCGACGCGGCAGAACTGGTGCACCACGGCGTTGCCTGCGAGAAACGCTCCGTCGCCGATCATGGCGTGGCCGGCAATTAATACGCCGTTGGCGAGTATGGCCTTGTTACCGATGATGGCGTTGTGGCCGACATGGCTGTTGGCCATTAAAAAAATTTCAGATCCAAGCTGCGTGTATTCCTCCAGCGTGTTCGACCGATGAACGGTGACGTGTTCGCGGAAGATGTTCCGGTTGCCGATGATGAGGCGCGTTGGCTCGCAGCTGTACTTCATGTCCTGCGGTGCGTCGCCAATCACGCAGCCGGTGTGGAAACGGTTCTCGGTACCGATCACGGTGTGGCCGGTGAGGTGCACGTGCGGGTCAAGCTCGCAGCCGGCGCCGAGCGTGACATGTTCGTCGACCACGGAGTACGGGCCGACCTTCACGCTCTCGTGCAATTGCGCTCCAGGATGGATGATTGCGGTGGAGTGGATCATTAGTAAAAATAGCCAAGCTCGCGCAGCGAAGCATAGTCTTTCTCGCGCTCCGCCGTGCGGTGGCCGAGGATGATGTGGTCCAGTACATCGATTTTCAACAACTTGCCGGCGCGAATGATATCGCGCGTGAACTTGATGTCGGCCTCCGACGGGGCAGGGTCGCCGCTTGGATGGTTATGCGCGAGGAACAGTGCCGAGGCGTTGGTGGCGATGGCCGGGCGAAACACGTCGCGTGGATGCGTCACCAGTGAGTCGAGTGTGCCGCGCGCTAGCGTTTCGACGCGGATCAATCTCCGTCTGGTGTTCACGAGCACGACATGAAAATGCTCGACCTCGAGCAACCGATTGTCTTCGCGCAGCAGGTTGGCCAACTTCTCGGGGGTGTCGAGCACCGGTGCCTCGCCATGCAGTTCGTCGGCCATGCGTTTGGCCAGGCTGAACGCACTCTTGAGCGTGACAGCTTTGTCGCGGCCGACACCTTTCACGCACAATTCCTCGACAGGCGCTTTGGCCAGGGCGTCAAGCGAGCCGAACTTGTTGAGCAGCGACTGGGCGACATCGATCGCCGACAAGCCCTGCGTGCCGGTACGAAGCAATATAGCAATTAATTCACTGTCTTTTAGAGCCTCCGCGCCCTTGACTAGGAGACGTTCGCGCGGTTTTTCGCTGTCGGGCAGATCCTTAATTCGAGTCGCCTCGGGCATGCGATTTATTGCTGGGTAGCCTTACGTTTGCGTCGACGTTCGCGCTTCGGCTTGTTGCCCGCCGGTTTCTCCACCTTGGCCTGTATTTGCTTGTCCCACGAGTTGGCCTTGCGCGGACGGTAAAGCGGGCGGCCATCGACCTTGGGTTGGAGGCGGATGACGGCACGGAATTTCTCCAACGCGGCCAGATGCTCCTGCTTGTTGCTGTCGAGTAAATTATTTTGCTCGAGCGGATCGGTTTTGAGGTCGTACAGCGCGGTGATTTTCGGCTCGTGCTCCAGCCAGACTTTGTAGCGTTTGTCGCGAAGGACGCGGTCCGCAAAATCGTTAGTGCCGCGCACGCCTTTTTTGTCGAGTCGCCCGGCGCCGTGGCCAAGTGCCATGATCCAGTCGCGTGGTGAGTCGTCAGCTTGGCCAAGCAGCAGCGGCGCAAACGATCTGCCGTCGAGCGTCACGCCCTTGGAGAGCTTCGCTTGGCCAAGTTCGGCGAAGGTTGGCAGTAGGTCGGCGAAGTCAATCAGCGCGTCGGTATCGCGTCCGCCCGGCACCAGGCCGGGGCAGTTAACGATGAATGGCTGGCAGACGCCGCCCTCGTGCTTCGAGCCCTTGCCACCGCTGGGACGCTTCCCTTTGACCGTACCTCGCATCCCGCCGCTCGTTCCGTTGTCGGTGGTGAATATCACGATCGTTTGGTTGCGGATGTTTAGGTCGTCGAGCGTGCTGACCAGACGCCCGACGAGTTTGTCGGTGTAGCTGACCATGGCCTTCAGCTTGTCCCTGCCCGCAGTGACCTTCGGCTCGTCAGGAGTCGGCACAAGCGGGCCGTGCGTGAGCGCCATCGGGAAGTAGAGCATCATCGGCTCGCCTTGATGCTGCCTCATAAAGTCGATGAGAAAATTGCAGTAGACGTCCGGCCCAAATTTGTCCTTGTAGGTCTTGCTCCCGGCACGCGTGTGAATGTAGGCGTCCCAGTAGCGTTCGTTACTCGGTGGGTTGCCTGTCTCGTAGCCGGTCCAGACGGCCCAGTCGTCAAAGCCGTGTTTTTGCAGTGCATTCGGTTCAAGCCGGAAGTCGTTAATCTGCCACTTGCCGGAGATGGCAGTTGCGTACCCGGCGGTTTTCATGACTTGTGCGAAGGTGGTGTGACTGGCCCAGTCAAAATAGCCGACGCCCCAGCGCGGAACATCCCAGTGGTTGACCCAGCCGGTGCGCCACGGGTATTGGCCGGTGAGCAGCGTGGCCCGGGTCGGGGTGCATTGCGGCATCGACCATGCGTTGTGAAACTTGAGACCACCTTTGGCTAGGCGGTCGATGTTGGGAGTGTCGATGCCGTCTGCGCCGTAGCAGGAGATCCAATCCTTGCCAAGATCATCGACCATGATGAACAAAATATTCGGCTTGGCTGCGGAGATGGATTGCAGGCCAAGCGCACAAAGAATCGTCAGAGAAAAAAAAAGGCCCTTCACGCCGGCAGCTTAGTTACTCCGCCGCCACAAGCCAAGCACTTGGCTTATAGTTTGTCCTCGGGGCCGAAGAGGAGAGTACGGATGTCCTCGAGTATGAGGTACATCGATGGCACAAGAATCAGCGTGATGATGGTGGCGAAGATGACGCCGAAGCCAAGCGAGACACCCATCGGAACAAGGAATTTGGCCTGCATGCTTTTCTCGAGCAGCAGTGGAGTAAGGCCGGCGAAGGTTGTCAGCGAGGTCAAGATGATCGGTCGGAAACGCGATGTTCCGGCTTGCCGAGCCGACTCCATTTCATTTAGTCCGATGCTTCGCTTGCGGTTGACGTAGTCGACCATTACGAGGCTATCGTTCACCACTACCCCGGTAAGGGCGACCACGCCGAAGCCAGACAGGATCGTGACGTCCATCCCCATTACGACGTGCCCCCAGATCGCTCCAATGAGTCCGAACGGGATCGCCGCCATGACAATAATCGGTTGTATGTAAGAACTGAACGGGATCGCCAACAAACCGTATATGATAATCAACGCGATGCCGTAAAGGTAGGTCATGCTAGAGATTGTTTCAGCTTGTTCGCTTTGTTCGCCCTCAAAGTCCCAATACACGCCGGCGAATTCTGCGCGCAGCTTAGGCAAAATCTCCTTCTTGAGAGCGGTGTTGATGAGTTGGCTATTACCCTTCGACGAGTCGATGTCAGCAGTGACATTGACGGCCCGTCGCCGGTCGATCCGCCGGATGGATTCGTAACCGCGTCCGAACGTGAGGTCCGCCACTTCGCTAAACGGAATCTCCGGTCCACTTGGCATGCGGATGCGCATGTTTTCGAGATTTGCTAGGCTGCGGCGTTCGTTATGTGGGTAACGCAGCATGACTCGAACGTCATCTCGACCGCGCTGGATGCGCTGCACTTCCTCGCCGTAAAAGGCCGAGCGCACTTGGCGAGCAAGATCGCTTTGAGTCAGTCCAAGCGCCTCGGCTTCCGGCTTGATCTGCAGTTGAATTTCCTCCTTGCCCTCGCGGAACGAGTCGGCGATGTCGATGATGCCGTCAAAGTTGTTCAACTTGGTCTTGAGCCACTCGGAAGCGTCCCTCAAATCGTCGAAGTTAGTCCCAGAGAGGACGATGTTGATAGCGTCGCCAGCCTGAAAAATGTCGGCAGTGAAATGTAGACTCTCAGCCTCCGGTATGGCACCGACTTTTTCGCGCCATCTGCGAGCTAATTCGGAAGATTTAAATCTGCGTTCCTCAGAAGGGGAAGCCTCTATATGAACCTCGCCTGTGTGCGCGCCGGTGATGGAGGTTCCAACGGAACCGCCAGACCGGCTTTGGTCTGTCATGAACGGTTGGCCACCGACCGTCCTAAGCATGTGACGGACGATGCTTGGATAGTCTTTCGAGGTTTCGGCATCGAGTTCATCTCTAACTTCGTTTGCGGCTTTCTCTACTTCAAGCACTGCTCGCAATGTTTCCTTGGTTGTTGTACCGAGCGGCATGGTGATGGCAGCAGCGACGTTATCGCCTTCGACAGGAGGGAAAAATGTGAACCTCACATGACCTCCGCCGACTAGTCCCATCGTAATCATAAACACCGCAGCCGCGACCGCCATGGTCAGGTAACGCCACTCAAGGCACCAGTGCAGGGTTGGATTGTAAATCCGCAGGACAAACTGATCCATCTTAGTGACAAACCGGTGCTGGAACCGACGCCATCCGCCGACAAACCCTTTGCCTTGTTCGATGTTATGTACTTTGCGCAAATGGCTCAGATGCTTTGGTAGAACAAACAACGACTCGATGAGTGAAAAGAACAGGGTGGGGATCACGATCAGCGGTATGAATTTCATTATTTTACCGGTGTTACCAGCTACGAAAATCAACGGAGCAAACGCTGCGATCGAAGTGGCCACAGCGAACGTCACCGGCTTAGCCATTTCGATCGTACCGTCGATGGCACCCTTGAGACCGGATGTGCCGCGTTCGTGATGCGCGTGAATATTCTCGCCGATCAAGATCGCATCATCCACGACGATTCCAAGTACCACGATAAAAGCGAACAGTGAAATCATACTGATCGAAACGTCTAGGGATGGCATTAGCCAGAATGTACCGAGGAAGGATATCGGGATTCCAAGACTAACCCAAAATGCTAGGCGAAATCGTAGGAACAAAGCTAGCACTATGAACACGAGACAGAAGCCTGTGACACCGTTTTTAATCATTAGGTCGCGGCGACCAGCGAGGTACACCGAGTCATCCTGCCACGTTGTCAACTTGATCCCCCTCGGAAAAAGATGCGAAGAGTCTTTGATGTACTGTTGAACGATCTCGGAAATCTCGATCGCATTTTCGTCTCCTACACGAAAGACTTTTACCAAAGCGCAACGCTTACCATCGAGATGCGATAAACGATCATTCTCCTCAAAATCATCTTTGACGGTCGCCACTTGCCCAAGTCGGATCCGGATGCCGTCTGGTAGGGTGCGGAGGACTATTTGCTCGAAGCCGAGTACGTCTTTCGCCTGCCCCTTGGTTCGGAGCAATACCTCGCCGCCACCATCGACTTTAATTAATCCTCCGGGTAGATCGATTGATGATTTGCGGATGGCTATCGCCAATTCGTCGAAAGTCAAGCCGTACTCGCGGAGGGTATCCTCAGAGACTTCAATCGAGATTTCCATCTCGCGGACGTTGGTCAATTCGACCTGGGTGATGCCTTCAAGAGTCATAAGTTGATCACGCACTTCCGAGGCGTAATACCGCAATGATGCCTCGGAGGCTTCGCCGGAGATCGCTACATTGATTACCTGTTTACGCATGATAATTTCCTCTATCACCGGTTTCTCAGATTCCTCAGGGAAGGTGTCGATGGCGTCAACGCGAGTCTTTATTTCATCGAGCGCACGGGCGACGTCCGTGCCGGGTTTCAACTCAATTGTTACAATGCTGGAGTTTTCCCGCGAGGTGGAGGTGATTTTTTTGACATCATTTATGCCGTAGATGGTTTCCTCGATTTTTTGGCTGATGCCCTCTTCGACCTCCTCCGGTGCGGCGCCCGGATAGGCTACGGCTACATAAATCATGTCCGATGCGAATTCTGGGAATACCTCCTGTCTCAGTGTGCTGATGGTCATGATGCCGACAAGCGCGATGAAGATCGCCAGCAGATTTGCGGCGACTCCATTCTTCGCGAACCATTCGATCAGGCTGTTCATGCGTTAGGGTTTCCTTAGCGGTTCGCTTTGAACTGCGACACCCATCCCGTCGATCACGCCGGCTAACAGGGAAGTGATGACTTGTTCGCCGCTTTGAAGGCCCTCGGAAATAATCGCCTTATCTTTGTCGGTGTAGATGACTTTTACGGTGCGAAAAACTAGCTTGCCGTCCTTGACCAGCCAAACTTCACTTTTGCCTCGCAGGGTGGTGCGATTAAGAGAGACGATATTGTCTTCGGTTCGGCCGGTGATGGTTGCTTTGACGAAGGTGCCTCGGCGCAATGGAGCCCCCTCCTTTTTGGCCAAGCAGTACGGGTCGTCGACCTTGACCACGACGTAAACCATCCGGTTCACTGGGTCAACCGTTTCTTCCGAACGCATGACATGACCGATCCAGTTGAACTCTTGACCTCCCACTTGGCTGGTGAGGGTCACCTTCGGTGCTTGGCCGAGCGTTACGGTTTCACCGTGCCAAGGCAACTCGATAAAGAGCAGATCTCCGGTGCTAAGGGGCAGTCGCACTTCCGCATTATCGGTTGAAAAAATCTCACCTAAGGGTGTGGCAAGGGATGCGAATTGTCCTGGCCGAACGTTCGCCTTAGCTACCATGCCGTCAAACGGAGCACGCACTTCACAACGCTCAAGGTTACGCTGGGCAGCCTCCTCCGCAGCTTCGGCGGCACTCAAAGCTGCGTGGGCTTGGACTAGTTGCGGTTCGCGGGCTTGCAGCCCTGTGGGTTCGCCCTGATTGAGCAGTTTCCATTCGCGCTGGACGACAGTTGCCTCCTTCTTTTCGATTTGCAGGCGTAAGTCAGCTTGGGCGACCGTCGATCGGGCTTGTGCGAGTGCCAGTTCGTAATCGCGCGGATCGATCTTTAGGAGGATGTCATCTTTTTGAAACACCTGCCCTGAATCAAACTTGCCAGACACATCGATCACTTTTCCGCTAACTTCACTCACAAGCCGGATGGTTGTGCGGGGAAGGGCGATGCCTTGGGACTGGATCTTAAACGTGTGAGTGCCGGTCTTTGCGACTTTCACATGAACGCTGGGTAGTTTGCGCTCGGGAGGTTGCAGTTCGGCCTTAGTCTTATATTTAATCATTAACATCGTACCTCCGACACCAACAGTGAGCGCGGCAATTACGAGGAAGATTTTTAGCAGGATTCGGTTTGGTTTAGCGCTCTGTTCCATGGTCGTTCATTAGTTCAAAACCGCCCCCAAGGGCGAGGTGCAAATTGATACGGTTGTCCAGTCGGCGACGGCGCACCAACCACCAGCGACTCTCGGCATTAATCGCGCGCCGTCGGGCTTCAAGCAGTGTGATGATGTTTTCAAGCCCACGATCGTAGCGCTCCTGTGCGATCTGCGCTGCGGCTTCGGACTGTTTCTTAGCCTCGCCCAGCGACGTGTCCATCACCGCCAGATGTGTCTCGGAGTCGAGGGCATTTTCCACTTCGCTAAGTGCGGCGAGGACAGCTGACCGGAAAGTTGACTCAGCTAACTTAAGGTGGGCTTGTTGAATTTTGACATTCTGTCGAAGTCGTCCGCCTTGAAACACTGGTTGCGCCAGATTGGAGCCGATGGTCCAGATCAGTGAGTCGCCCGAGATCAACTCGGAGAGTTCGCTGGAGGAGGTGCCGGTGCTGGCTGTCAGGCTGATCTGCGGATAAAGTGATGCTTTGGCCTTTCTTACATTGGCTCCGGCTGCTTGCAGGCGATGCGCGGCGGCGACTAGGTCCGGGCGGCGGGAGAGTAGTTCCGCTGGGATACCTGCCGGGATTGCTGGGAGCATCGACGGCAATTCGTGAGGAACGGCCTTCTGGTTCGACGGGATCTGTCCAAGCAAGACTTCCAGTTGGCGCGTTGCTTGATTTGCGACAGAGATGCGTTCCGCCACATTGGATCTGGCCGCGGCTAGGCTGGCTTCGGACAGGCGGAGATCGAGCGAGGACCGTACTCCCTGGTCAAAACGTGCGCGGATGCGCTCAACTGTGGTTTCGTAGGTTGTGACGGTGAACTCGGCCAAGCGCACCTGCTGCCGAGACTCGATGACAATCATCCAAGCCTTGGCCACCTGTCCAGCGAGCGAGTGGCGCATCCCTGCAAATTCCGCCGCTTGGCCAAGTGCGTTCGCCTGTGCGGCGTGCTTGCTGTCGCGTACACGGCCCCAAAGATCCATCTCCCATTGGGCACCCAGCGTAAGGTTGTGCCGTTCTCTGATGGACTTGTTAGGTATGTCGAAAGGAAGATCGAATGGCATCGCAGCCATGTTTTCTTGTCTCTTCGAGAGGCCGCTCGATATGATGATTTGAGGTAGTTGATCCGCGCCGGCGATCTTTGCCTGTGCCCACGCGGCCTCGAGTCGGGCGGCGGCGCTCCAGACATCCGGATTGTCAGCAAGGGCTTGCCCGATCGCTTCACTCAACTGGTCGTCGCGAAAGTTGTGCCACCAAAACGCCGGCGTCTGGCCGGTGCTTGTGCTCGGAGACGTCCATTCGGCGGGAAGTTCGTTGGCAAAATCCTGAGCTGTCCGGTTGGAGACAGTCACGCAACCGGCGAGCAGGATGCCTGCCGCAGTGATGGAGAGTGTGCGGCGCATTTATGTTGTTTTGGGCTTCCGCTTGATCCGGGCTTTTTTCGGAGGCGGACTGACCCTGGCTCGGAAGCCTGCTGCGGTGAAATCGATTAATCGCCGCACCGTTGATTCGTGATCTGAGGCGTCGGCGTCGGTGCCGGTGAAGCGGACGAGTAGGTCTGCGTTGCAAAGCGTGTGCGCCATCGCGCCGGCCATGAAGTGCGAGCGCCAGTCGGCTTCTTCCTTGGCCAGTCCCGGTAGGGCTGTGCCGAACGCGGCTCCGAACTGAATGATCACCTCGGCCAACTCGCTCATCATGAATTTTTGAAGACCCTCATTGCGTTCGCCGATCACTCGCCCGACGAGGCGCGCGAAAGTGGGGCCAGCCTTGGGGTTGGTCTGCATGCGGAACAGCGGACGGAACAGGCACTCGAGCACATGCTCCAGTTTCACCGGTCGTCTTCCAGCCTTGGCCCGGATCTCCGCAAGTTGGGTTAGTCGTTCCTCGTTGATCGGACGGAGCCGTCGGGAGATTACCGCCTGAATCAGTGCCTGCTTTGAACCAAAATGGTAATGCACGCCTGCGAGGTTGACCTTGGCTGAAGCGATGATGGTGCGCAGCGACACGGCATCGAATCCCTTCTGAGCGAACAGTTGCTCGGCGGTGTCGAGAATCCGTGTCTTGGTGTCCGTTTTTGGCATTTAGTTCAAACGACTGTTTAAATCGGGCGTTTGTTTTATCTGCCGGCGCTTTGAACGTCAACCCTGTTTTTTTGGTGCGATGCCTAGTCCGCCGTTGTCCGGTTGCCGGTCGGCTGGGGATTGCGCTTGGCCAAGCGCTTGGCCGGGGGCACTCTTCGCCGATCATGCGTTTCGACAAAAAAAGGATCATTCGTTTTGTTGCCGCCGTTTCGCTGTCGGCTGCATCGACTGCCGCTGAGGAAAAGGCTGAGAATGGGTTTCGGCCGCTGTTCAACGGGAAGGACCTTTCCGGCTGGGTGCCGGTGAACACTGCGCCATCGACCTGGACGGTGCGCGATGGGATGATCGTGTGCTCCGGCCAGCCGACCGGTGAGTTGCGAACCGTGCGGATGTACCAAAATTTCATCATGGAGGTGGAGTGGCGGCATATGAACCCCAGGGGTAACGCCGGGATTTTTGTCTGGGCCGACGATATTACGGCGCGCGGACAGCCATTTCACCGCAGCGTCGAGGTGCAGGTGCTGGAAAATGCCTACGGAAACTCTGGAGGGCACACCGTGCACGGCGATATTTTTCCGATCCACGGCTCGACGATGAAGCCAGTTAACGGCCGGGGTGGCAGCCGAGCGTTCCCTACGGAGTTTCGCTCCAAGCCAAGCCCGGAGTGGAACCATTACCGAATCGTTTGCAATGAAGGGAATATCTCGCTGGCAGTCAACGGTAAGGTGGTGACACGTGGCAGGGAGGCCAGCCCACGCAAGGGCTACATCTGCCTCGAGTCGGAGGGAGGTGTGGTGCATTACCGTAACCTGCGCATCAGGGAACTGCCGGCGACACCGCTTGAGCCGGGGCAGGTGGCTGTTTCCAATCGAGGTTACCGCTGTTTATACTCGGGCGTCGATTTTTCCGGGTGGCGTCTAGGTAAAGGCAGCGAGCCATATTGGCAGTCGCGGAATTGGGTGTTTCGTTTCGATGGCAAATCGGAGGCGGTCGACAAGTCGATCCAGACCACCGAGTTGTTGGGTGATTTTGGCTTTATCTTTGATGTTCGCGTGTCCGGTGAAACCCAGCCGTGTGCGTTTCAACTTCGCGGCACGAAGGCGGCGGTCATCACGATTGCGCCTTCGTTGTACAAGGGCACTCTGGTTTTGAAGGGGCGCAACTGGAACCGCTTCGAGGGCGAGTTGCGTGGCGACCGGCTCAGCCTGAGCCTCAACGGTAAGCCGGTTTTCAGCGACAAAAAACTAGGCAGCGTGCCGGCCCGAGGGCCGTTGAAGATTGTGCCGACCGGCTCAATCGACTTTGCGAACATTTATGTCCGCGACTTGGCCAAGCTCTGACATTCTCCAGTGAGATTTCCCGTTGGCCGTTGGCTCAGTCGCTCTCCCTGAACTCGATCCAGTTCTCAGCTTTTTCACCGTAAAAGAGCTTCAGATTGTTGCCGTCCACCTCGAATCCTTTGGACACTTGTAGCGATTCGAAAAACTCGAAGTCGAGTGAACTAGGCATGCACAGCATCAATGTGGAGCCGAAGCCACCCCCAAATTCCAGCCAGTTCCCTTTCTCCAGTGTGAAGGTGCCGAAATAGCGGTTGCAGTCGTTCCAGCCGGTGACCTTGCCGTTGCGGGCTAACGTCATGGTGTGCCTCCGTCCCTCCTTTGGCCGGATAATCTCGTCCGCTTCATGGAGGGCGACCAGTTTCCACTCCCGGTCAAGAAGTCCATCCGCAAATGGTTTAGATTTTGTGACCACCCGGTAAAAATGAGTCTCCCCCAGTTGGCTGCGAACATCCTTGAATTGGGCTGCTTTTCCGTTGCCTAGATATTGGCCCACAATCACCCATTTTTTTAGATCACGACTTGACTCGACGAGGTGGTAGTCTCCATCGGATGAGAGGAATTGTAGTGATATCGCTGTTGCCTCAAAGGAGTCAATGTTCGGTGCCTTCTGGCCCAGAGCCGGTGCAGCAAGTGTTTGGGCGAGGAGGAATGCGATATGGCAGGTTAAACTTGCAGAATTGAGTCTGATCAACACACACAGTATACTACTCCCTCGTCGTTTTAAGATCAATCTGAATTTGGGAGCAAAGTGCTTCGCGCGATCGAGACTATAACACGGATTTATTCGTGGCTTGCTCTTGGACGTGTGCTTCCCGACACTCACTTGCTGGCGCGGCGCATGGAGTCAGCGAAAAGGAACTCGGCAGAATGGAAAAGACAATACTGGTTGTTGATGGTTCGCCTACCTGGCGGAAGATGGTTCAGTTGACGCTGACTGCGGCCGGCCACGAGGTGCTCGAGGCTGAGAATGGCACACAGGGACTGGAACTCGCTGAGACTGAGCTGGTGGACATTATTTTTTTCGACTGCCGACTGTCTGACATGGATGGCCCGAATTTTACGCGAAAAATTCGCTCCCTGCCGGAGCACAAGGAAACGCCGTTGATTGCCATTTCAGACATTTCGGATGACGAACAAAAAGAGGCTGCGAAATTGGCAGGAGGAACCGGCTGGATGGTGCAGCCGGTGATGCCTGAGAAATTGATCGAGGCGACGGAGGGGTTCGCGGCGCGCATCGACTTGCTGGAGGCCAAGGTCAGGAAGAAGGCCGAATTGAAGAAAAAAAGGGACGAGGCGGCTGCCGGATAAGGGGATTCTCCGACCGGCTTTCATCGGCTTGGTTTAAGGGAGGAACAAGAACTCGTTTGCGTTAAACAGAGCCCGGCAGAAGGCTTCCAGTGAGTGTTCAGCGACGAGTCGGCGCGCATCGGCGAGTTCCTCTCGGGCGGGTTCGCGGCCAAGCGTGATTCGGCAGGCACGCGCCACCTGCGTCCGGGTGTTGTCGCCGGCCTCGTGTCTGAGCCGCTTGGCTAGGAGGCTGGCCTGCTGGAGTACGAACGGGCTGTTGAGCAGGCTCAACGACTGCAACGGGGTGGTCGAGCGGCTGCGGCTCGGCACGGTCTGGTTGAAGTCCGGGCAGTCGAACACGCCAAACGTCGGCTCCCGCTCCTGCCGTACCTTGGTCATATAAAGCATTCGCCGCCAGTCGGTCGGGCCGTAGATTTCCTTGGGGTGATAGTGACGGACATTTTCCGCCTCAACCTTGAAGCCGCTGAAGCCTGGCCCGCCCATGCGCGACTCCAGCACGCCGCTGGCCAGCAGGATATTGTCGCGGATCACTTCGGCCTCAAGCCGTCGCGGCGGGAATCGCCACAGCAATCGACTGCCGCTGTCCGCGGCGAGCGCTGTTTTGCGCGACTGGCTCGCTTGCCGCCACGTGCGGGAGGTGAGGATCAGCCGGTGAATATGCTTGAGAGACCAGCCGGACGAGACTAGTTCCGTCGCCAGCCAGTCGAGCAGCTCCGGGTGGGTGGGGCGGACACCGTTCACGCCGAGGTCATTCAGCGTTGCGGCGAGACCGGTGCCGAAGTGATGCTTCCATAGTCGGTTGACGATTACCCGTGCCGTGAGCGGGTTGTCCGGTTTCGTGATCCATTGCGCCAGCCTCAGGCGGCGTTGTTGCTCCGGTGCGCCGCTGTCGAGGCCAAGCGCGCCGCCAAGCGCGCCGATGCCATTCGGCCCAACTTTGTCTCGTTTGGCCAAGGGATCGCCACGGTACAGCACGTGAGTTGTCTCCGGCTGGTGGAAGGTGCCGGCGTAAACCGTGCGCCGGGTGGCGGCTTTGAGTTCGCCCAATCGCTGATCGTCCCTGGCAAGGCGCTTGGCCAGTTCCCCGGCTCGCGCCGCTGCCTCGCCCTTCAGGTGGGCTAACAGGTGGTCGAGCTTGGATTGAGCCTCATCGCCGGTCGCCGGTCGGTCGGCTGAGCGGGCAACGGTGCACCAAAGGCCAGGTTCCGTCGCGATGTCGAAGGTGTACTCGGCGGCGAGTCGATCGTCGTAATGCCCCTCACGGTCGCGCGCCCATTTGATGCGGTGGATGAGCGTCGGCGCGTCCAACTCGATCTGCACCCAGGCGTTTGTTGGGTTTTTCGCGATCCAGCTTTGCGAGTTCCCGTACCGGCCATCGTTGACGAACGCGAGTTGATGGATAGGATTGCCGCCGTCGAGGTAGACGCCGGAGGCGCTTGCCTTGGCCCCGGCGCCTGCCAGCGCAACGTTTTCGTTGTCAGCCGCGGCGAAAATCTCGAGTTCATCGACGCACGGTTCGGCTCGGTTGGCGCGTGCTATGTTGAAGCGGACAAACCGTGCTTCTACCGGCTCGAAAACCTCCTCGTTACCCCGCGCATTAACTGGCGGCTTGAAACGGGGAACCTGCGCCTCTAACTGCACCAGTTCGTTCCTTGCCGACTCGATCAGCCCTGTGAGCTTGGCCTGTTCCCGTGCGAGCACCGGGTTGCTTGGTTGTTCAACGATCCGCTCCTTGTGGTTGACCCCGGCGAAAATGGCCTGCAGCGAGTAGTAGTCGCGCATGGTCACCGGGTCGAATTTATGGTCGTGACAGCGGGCACAGCCCAGCGTCAGCCCGAGGAAAGTCGTGCCGGTGGTGCTGATCATTCCGTCGAGTTCATTTTGGCGTTGCATCAGCGTGAGGTTGATGTCCTGACTCTTGACGAGATCGTACGGCCCTGCGACGAGGAAGCCGGTGCCAGCGCCGCTGCCGAGTGCGTCCCCGGCCAGTTGCTCACGCACGAACCGGTCGTACGGCAGGTCGCCGTTGAAGGCGTCCACCACCCAGTCGCGGAACGGCCAGGCGTTGGGGCGTTCGCGGTTGGTCTCGAATCCGTGCGTCTCGGCGTAGCGAATGATGTCGAGCCAATGCTGCGCCCAGCGTTCACCTAGCCGGGGGTCGTCTAGCACGCGATCGACCAGTTGCTCCCAGGCGTTCGGCCGGGAATCGTTCACAAACGCCGTGGCTTCGGCAGGCGAGGGATGCATCCCCAGCATGACGACATAAAGGCGGCGAACGAGCGCCGACCGCTTGGCCAAGGGGGAGCCGGTGAGCCCGGCCTCGTTGAGTTGGGCGAACACGAAGGAATCAACGGCATTGGCTGGTCGCTGGGTTTGGGGAAGCGCCGGGATAGCAGACCGGCGCACCGGCTCCAACGACCAGTGCCCCGGCCAAGCCGTGAGCGGAAAAATCAACATCCATGCGAGCCGAAGTCTCATATTAAACCTTTATGCCAGCACGCCTTCGATTACTTCGCCAGCCACATCGGTCAGCCGGCGCTCGAGGCCGTTATGATAAAAAGTGAGCCGCTCATGCTCCAGCCCGAGCAGGTGCAGAACGGTTGCATGCAGATCGTGCACCGTGGCGACATCCTGCACTGCCTTGTAGCTGAAATCATCCGTTGCACCGTGGGTGTGGCCGCGCTTCACTCCGGCTCCGGCCAGCCATGCAGTGAAGCCGTCCGGGTTGTGATCGCGCCCGCTTGCCCCGGCTTGGAAGGTCGGCATCCGGCCGAACTCCGTGCACCATACGACGAGCGTCTGCTCCAGTAGGCCGCGCTGTTTCATGTCGGCCAGCAGGGCGGCTACTGGTTGGTCGAGCACCGGGCCGTGCTTGGCGTACTGCTCTTTCAGCACCTTGTGACCGTCCCAGTTGCTCACCCCTTCGCCTCCGGTCTGGTAGGCGCCGTTGAAGAGTTGCACGAAGCGCACGCCCTGTTCGACCAGCCCCCGCGCGAGGATGCAGTTTCGGGCAAAGGCGGCTTTGAGCGGGTTCTGCGAATCGTCTGCGCCGTACGATTGCAGCACATGCGCCGGCTCGGCAGAGATGCTGCTGACCTCCGGCACACTCAACTGCATACGCGCGGCCAGTTCGTGGCTTGCGATTCGCGCCGCCAACTCCGATTCGCCGGGGTAACGCCGGAGGTGCCGCTGGTTCATTCGCCGCAGAAAACCGCGCGTTGCAGCGTCGGTGCTGGGGGAGATGCTTTCTGGCCGGGTAAGATTTTGGATCGGCTTGGCTGCATTGAAGGCTGTCCCCTGAAACGCAGCCGGCAAAAAACCGGCTCCCCAGCAGTTGACGCTCGACTGAGGCGTGCCGCGTGGGTCGGGGATGGCGACGTATGCCGGTAGATTGTCGTTCTCGCTGCCAAGCGCATAGGTCGTCCACGCCCCTACGCTCGGAAATCCCTCCAGCGTGTAGCCGGTGCACATGTAGTTTTCGCCCGGGCCGTGTGTGTTTGTCTTGCCGGTGAGCGAGTGGATGAAGCACAACTCGTCCGCCATCTGCCCGATCTGCGGAACGAGATCGGATATATATTTGCCGCTTTGCCCTTGCGGCCTGAATTTCCACGGACTCTGGTTCAGGCTCCCTTGTTTGCCCTGGAAGGTGATAAGGCCGTCAGTTCCTGGCAGGGGCTGGCCGTGCTGCCGGATGAGTTCCGGCTTGTAGTCAAATGTGTCGATCTGGCTGCACGCCCCGGAACAGAAGATCACCAACACCTGCTGCGCCTTGGGCCGGTGTTGTGCGTGCCGTGCCGCGTACGGCTGTGCCGGGGCGATGCCAGGCCGGAACGCCGGCTTCGCCGCCTGGGCACCGAGCAGTTGACCAAGCGCTATACCACCCAACCCCATGCCGGAGTTAACCAAAAACTGCCGCCGG
>PVBE012787925.1_pt1 | contig 18786 bp, 15 predicted proteins | sample 1631181 | NCBI WGS metagenome assembly PVBE01 (sample SAMN08397723, study PRJNA350692) | Marine metagenome, whole genome shotgun sequencing project. | isolation source: water | place: Pacific Ocean | collected 2012-04 | reverse complement strand
CGAGATCAAGGCCGCCATGGCCGGGCTGCTGTCTCCCCTGATCAAGGAGAAGTTCATGGGTCGCGCGGAGGTCCGCGACACCTTCGTCATCCCGAAGCAGGGCACGGTCGCCGGTTGCATGATCACCGACGGCAAGGCCCAGCGGAACGTCAAGTGCCGCCTGCTCCGGGACGAGGCCGTGGTCTGGAACGGCCACGTCGGCTCCCTGCGGCGCTTCAAGGACGACGTCAAGGAGGTCCAGTCCGGGTTCGAGTGCGGTATCGGGCTGGCTGGTTACAACGACGTCAAGGACGGCGACATCATCGAGCTCTTCGAGGTCGAGGAGGTCGCGGCGACGCTTGAGGACTAGGAACCTGTCGGACATTGGCGGCACGTCGCCGAGCACGCCCGGCGAATCCGCTCGCGGCGTTCCGCCTTCTAGCGATAGCGCACAGTTAGCGCGTCGTCGGCGCGCCTTGCGAGCGAATCCGCCGGACGCACTCTGCTCGACCGACAATGCCCGACAGGCTCCTAGACCCTCCGGGGCCTGGAGGAATCAGGCGACACCTTGATCGTGGGTCTGTGCGAGATCGGCATCTCCATGCCGGAGAACCGCTCCCTCAAGGACAAGCGAAAGGTTGTCCGGGGGCTTGCGGATCGCCTTCGCCAGCGCCATCGAATCTCGGTGGCGGAGATCGGGTCCCTGGACGTGCATAGCCGCGGGGAGCTTGGGTTCGCCGTGGTGGGCAACGATCGGACCCACGTCCGTGCGGTGCTCGACGACGTGCTGCGTACGGCGGTGGAGACGTGCCCCGCCGAGATCGTGGACGAGGAGCTGGAGGTGCTGGAGTGGTGAAGCCGGTGCGAGGCAAGAACCGCCGCATGGACCGGGTGGGCGACCTCGTGCGGGCCGAGCTGTCCGAGATCCTCGTGCGCGGCCTGAGCGACCCCCGCGTCAAGTCCGGCTTCGTCACCGTCACCGACGTCGATGTCTCGCCCGACCTGCGTCACGCCCAGGTCTGGGTGAGCGTGATCGGCGATGAGCCGGCGCAGGCGGAGGCCTTGGCCGGGCTGACCGCCGCCGCCGGTTACCTGCGACGCGAGCTCGGCCAGCGCATCAGCACGAAGTACACTCCCGCTCTTCGGTTCCAGCGGGACAAATCGGCGGAGCAGGGGGCCTGGGTCGAGCAGACCCTCGCCGGCCTCGACTACGACCGGGAGGACCAGTGAGCTTGGGCTCAGACGTGACGATTGCCGACCTCCCCGCCTCGGACGCCCGGCGTGCGACCACCGTCCCCGACATCAACGTCGTGGACGCCGGGCTGGCCCAGGTCCTGGAGCTCATCGACACCGGGAGCCGCTTCGTGGTCACCGGCCACAGGAGCCCGGACGGCGACGTCCTGGGCTCGATGTCCGCGCTGGCGCTGGTCCTGCGGCGCCTGGGCAAGGAGGCCATCGTCTACAACCGGGATCCGGCCCCGAGGAAGTACGCCTTCCTGCCGCTGATGGACGAGCTGGTCAACGAGCTGCCCGAGGGTCCCATCGACGCCGCGTTCATCGTGGACTGCTGCGAGCCCGAGCGCGTGTCCGAAGGCTTTGCCGACGCCGTGGGCGACGCCAAGCTTGTGGCCATCGACCACCACGCCACGCCGTTCGACAAGGTGCACTTCGGTTACCACGACGAGTCGGCCGCCGCGACCGGCGTGCTGGTCTATCGGCTGGCCCGTCGCCTGGGCGTGCACATCGACGCCGACCTGGGCCAGGGCGTGTTCGTGGCCATCGTCACCGACACCGGCAACTTCCGGTACAGCAACGCCGGCCCCGAGTCGTTCGCCATCGCCAGCGACCTGGTGGACGTGGGCGTGAACCCGCACAACATCAGCCGCCACCTGTACGAAAACGAGCCCCTGGCCAAGCTCAAGCTGCTCGGCGAGGCGCTGTCCCGGCTCGAGCTGTCCCACGAGGGCCGCATCGCCTGGATGCTGATGCCGGACGGCTGCCTGGAGGGCTTGGGCGCCACCGCCGAGATGCTCGACGGCGCAGTCGACTACGGCCGCCAGATCGCCGGGGTCGAGGTCAGCTGCCTGATCCGCCGCGACGACGACAACCCGGCCCAGTACCGCCTGTCCCTGCGCAGCAAGGGCCTGATCGACGTCGAGGCGGTCGCCGCCAAGGTGGGCGGGGGCGGGCATCGCATGGCCAGCGGATCGCGCTTCGAGGCGAGCTCGCTCGAAGACGCCGCGGCCCAGGTCCGAGGGCACCTCGAGGCAGCCTTCCCGGACTGAGGGCCTCCGCCACCCCCTCCTCTCTTTACTTTCAGGGTAGGAATTCCTACCTTGAATGCATGAAATCTCGAGTCTCGGTCAAAGGACAGGTCACGATCCCGAAGAAGCTGCGCGACCGGCTCGGGATCGGGGAGGGCGCCGTCCTGCAGTTCGAGGCCGAGGCTGGGCGACTGATCGCGTTCAAGGTCGGCGCGGAAGACCCCGTCTCGGAGGTGTTTGGCATCATCGGCGACGGCCGGCGTACGGACGACGTCGTCGAGAGCCTGCGCGGCGGGCCAGAGGCGAACGGGGTCGACTCCTGATCACCGCCGTGGACACGAGCGTGCTGCTCGACGTGTTCCTGGCCGACCCGACGTTCGGCATGGCGTCGACGGCCGCGCTCCGGACGGCGCTCCAGCAGGGTCGGCTCGTCGCCTGCGAGGCGGTCTGGGCCGAGACGTGCGCCGTCTTCGACGACGGAGCCGCGGCGGTGGACGCTCTTCTGCGCCTTGGCGTGGGGTTTGAGCCCACGGAGCAGGCCTCCGCCACGCTCGCCGGAGATCTCTGGCGGGCTTACCGGGCGGCCGGTGGACCCCGGACGAGGGTGGCGTCGGACTTCCTGATCGGTGCTCACGCCCGCTGCCAAGCGGAGCGGCTGCTCACACGAGACGCCGGGTTTCATCGAGCGCACTTCGATGGGCTGAAGTTGCTCGTACCAGCCTGATCTACCGACCTTCAGTGAGCCAGAGGGCCAGCACGGCGAGCTCCAGCGCCGCCACCCGGAGCTCCCGGTCCACCACCAGCCGACGGGACACCGGCCCGAACGCCCGCAGCAGCCACCGCCGCGCGGCGTCGAGCGGCTTCAGCGGCGCCGCGCTCGCGTAAGCCGTGGCTGCCAGACCCCCCCGACGTGAGTCGGGCTGGTCTATGATGAACCTCGCCATGAAACCCCGATGTGCCGCCGCGACCGTATCACGCAGCCTGATCGCGGCCGCCGCGCTGCTCGCCCTGGCGGGGTGCGGCGAGGGCTCGCCGGCGTGTGAGGTCCCGACCCATGAAGAAGACTGGCAACCCATGGCACCGGGCACGCTGACGCTGACCCACTCCGATCCAGGGGAGTGCTCGGTCATCGACTCCGAGAGGTCGATCCGGCTGAAGTTCGACTACTCCGTGCAGGACCCCGAGCTCGAGGCCGAAGACCTCGCCCCCGGGTCTCTCCAGCTATCCGTGACGGCCGTCTATCTCGCCGAGGGAGGAGCTGGGGGCTGGTGGGGGGATCCACCTGCCCAACGCCTCGCTCGGCGAGCAGCACCGCTCGATCTGGGGGACCGGTTCGAGCAGACGGGAATCGAGTACGTAATCTCGCAAGACTTCGTTCTGAAGCTGCTGGCGAGCCTGGACGGGAGAATCGAACCGAGGATGCTCCCTGGGACGATCAGCTTTCACGGCGAGCTGCGCTGGCTCCTGTCGTGCGCGCCGGCGCCCTGCTCGCTGCTCGAGGCCAACATTCTGGGGGGGCAGGACAGGATCCGGTCGGAACCCTGGGCCTACCAGGTCAGATAGCGGTCAATCCGCAGGCGGCGCCCAGCCCTCGTGGATCTCTCCGCCTTCCGTGAGCCAGAGGCGCTGATCGGCCTCGAACGGCCCCCCGAACTCCACAGTGCCCGCGCCTGGGAAGTCCACGCTGATCTCGGTGACCGAGTCGGCCTCGCCCAGGCCGAAGTGCAAGGTGTGGCTGTCCTGGCAGCCGTACCCCGTGCCGCCTGGGACCAGGCGGCGCTGGGTGGGGCCACCCCCGGCGGGCGCCACGCGCACGGTCGCGCCGATGGCCATCCGGTTGCTCAGCGGGCCGCCGACGAGCCGAACCTGCAGCCAATGGCCCTTGCGGTCGGCGGGCAGGTCGTTGGTCCACACGCCGCCGGCGCTGGCCAGATCGACGTCGCCGTCGTTGTCGAGGTCGGCGGTGGCCATGCAGCCGCCGTACTCCTCGGTGATCCCGGCGTGGTAGCTGTCGAGCTCGAAGGTGCCGTCCCCGACGCCCCAGTAGAAGTCGGTGACCCGGCCCTGGTAGGCGGTGCTGATCGACAGGTCGAGGGCGCCGTCCTGGTCGGCGTCGAACAGGACCGGGACGAAGTGGCCCTCCTGGTAGCGGATGCCGGTGTCGCCCCATGGGTACGACCAGTCGCCCTGGGCGTCGGCGAAGTGGCCGTCGGCGTCCTGGATGAGCACCTGGGACTTGTCCGAGAAGTCGTAGAACCGGGGGTGGGCCAGGCTGGCGATGATGAGGTCGAAGTCGCCGTCGCCGTCGATGTCGCCCCACGACGCCCCGACGCTGTGGCCGTAGATGGGGCCGAACTCGGGCGGCAGCAGCTCGCCGGCCACGCCCCGGGCCTCGCCCTGCTCCGCCACCAGATCGTCGGCGTCCGGGTCGTCGGCCGCCGAGTTCACGTAGAGCAGGTTGCGGTGCAGGTGGTAGTTGTTGACGAAGATGTCGACGTCGCCGTCCTCGTCGAAGTCCGCGGGGTTCACGCCGCGGGCGCCCAGCTTGTCGTCGTCGTCCTCCTCGCCCAGGAACCCCTGCTCGCCGGTCCACTCCTCGAAGAAGCCGTCGCCGTCGTTGTGCCAGACCTTGTCGGCGTAGAAGCCGCCTGCGTCCCAGCACACCTCGTTGCCCTGGTACAGGTCGAGCAGCCCGTCGCCGTCGATGTCCACCCACGCCGCCGATGACGTCGGCGCGGCCCGGCGGGCGCCGTCGTCGTTGCGGCACTCGTTGTACCGCTGGCGATCCTCGAGCCCGGCGTCCTCGGTGACGTCGACGAAGTGGCCGCTGCCGTCGCAGACGTTGTGCAGCAGGGTGTCGCCGCGGCCTGGATCCTCAATGTAGACGAACAGGTCCGGGCAGCCGTCGTTGTCGTAGTCGCCGAACACCCCGCCGCCGCCGGCCAGGCCCTCGGGCAGGGCCTCAGCGGAGATGTCCTCGAACCGGCCCTCGCCCGCGTTGCGCAGCAGCCGCGTGCCGCCGAGCAGGAGGTCCTCGAGGCCGTCGCCGTCGACGTCCTCCCAGGCCTGCCGGCCGCCGGGCTCGATGTCGTCGAGGTTGGTGAAGATCTTGTCGGCCTCGTCGACGTCGTACTCGACCACCAGCCGGACCATGTAGTCGTACCAGAAGGCCAGGGCGAGGCCGCTCCAGAAGTAGTGCTGCTGCCCCTGATCCACGAACTCGATGAGCTCGGGCAGGTTGTTGGCCGAGTGGCACTCCATGTAGGTGTTGCAGCACCACGGCGGGTTGTCGCAGCCGTCGGTCAGTGACACGTCGAACGCCCAGTCCGCGCCGCCCTGCTGCCGCCGGTGGGACACCCAGATCGGCAGCGGGTGGGGCACCTCGACAGGCGGATCGAGCCTGAACTCGGTCCACTGGCCCGCGGCGACGTCCTCGCGGCACAGGTTGCCGCTCCACAGGGTGTCGTGCTCCCAGAAGTCGAATCCGTTCTGGCCGAAGTCCGGGTGCAGACCGATCTGCAGCGGCGCCGCCTCGTCCTCCGGCAGGTGCTGGTAGCGGACCCGGATCGCGTGGATCCGGGCCGGGTGCTCCAGGTCGAAGCGGACCGACTGGTTGAGCGGCGCCACGCCCAGATCCTGGCCGCCGACGATCCACCCCTCCTGCTCGGTGATGGAGGTGGACGGCCCCCCGTCGTCCCACGCCAGCTCGGTCAGGCCTTCGGGCAGCTCCCCGACGCCCAGCGCCGTGCCGCACTCCACGGGCTGGGGAGGGTCGACCTCGCCCTCGCCCTCACCACCGTCCGGTGGATCGCCACCCTCGCCTTCCCCCTCGCCCTCGCCACCGTCCACAGCCTCGCCGCCATCAGGACCCTCTCCCTCGCCTTCGCCCTCGCCGCCCCCCGGGCCAGCCTCCCCCTCACCGGCCAGGTCGTCATCGTCGGCCCCGGCCCCGCCAGGCGCCTCCCCTTCGCCTCCCTCCACCGCCTCGCCACCACCCCCCGGCCCGGCCCCCACCACGGTCTGCCGGCGCTCGGACCCGCAGGCGGCGAGCGCGACGGTGAGCACGATGGCAACGGTGATGGGGAGGAGGCGCTGCACGAGACCGGCCCAGATGATACCGGGTACCGTCGCCCCATGCGCACCCGACTGCTCGAAGCCCTGCGCCTCAAGGCCCTGCCAAGGACCGGCTGGCTGCGCGTCGGCGTCCCCGACCCCGAGTCCGTCGCAGCCCACAGCTGGGGCGTCGCCTGGCTCGTCGTCGCCCTCGCCCCGGACGACCTCGACGTAGGCCGCGCCGTGTCCCTGGCCGTCATCCACGACCTGGCCGAGGTGCGCGTCGGCGACATCACGCCCCACGACGGAGTCCCTGCCGAGGACAAGCGGCGGGCCGAGGCGGCCGCCTTCGCCGAGCTCACCGCCCCCCTCCCGCGCGCCGCCGCGCTCGGTGCCTTGTGGCAGGAGCTCGAAGAGCGCACCACCCCCGAAGCCCAGCTCGTACACGCCTGCGACAAGCTCGACATGGCCTTGCAGGCGGAGCTGTACGCGGCGGATCACGACGTCGACACGTCGGAGTTCGTACAGTCCGCGCTTGCCCGCCTCGAGCCCTCCGAATTGGCCCACCTTGCCTCCGCCGCCACAGCGCGGGAGTGAGCCGCATCATCCAGGCCGCGCTGTTCGCCGCGGCGGCGGGCTGCCTCGACTCGCAGCAGACCCTCGCACCCGGCGCCGACGAGGGCTCGGCGTGCCACGCACTGCCCGAGCTCGGCCCAGACGACACCGACGGCGTGGCCGTGGGCGACGGCGCCGTGCACCCCAGCGACGTCCTCGTGGCGGACGGCCGCTTCCTGATGTACGGCGTGATCGGCAACCAGGGGTTCCGCACTCTCTTCCGATCCACATCCTCGGACGGACAGGTCTGGTCGCCGCCCGCGGAGCTCACGCGAGACGGCCGCCGATGGTCGGACACTCAGGACGCCCGGCCGTACGTGTTGCGCACGGCGGACGGGTGGCGGATGTGGTTCAGCGAAGTCCAGACCGACCAGTCGCGGCGAACGACGGCTATCGCGACCGCCTACTCCGACGATGGCCTCGCCTGGACCTCCGACGGGGTCGCCTTCCATGGCCCACAGACCCAGGCGACATCTAGGCGATGGGGCCCCAGCCGCCCGGTCGTCTGGGACGGACCCACAGGCAGACACCTGTACTTCACGGCCCACCGACAACCGGCACGGGACGGCCCGCAGAGCTATAGCGCAGGCGTGGGTCATGCCGTTTGGAGTGGGGAGCGATTCGAGTTCGAGGACTGGCTCCTGCCTGCCGAGCCTTGTGGCCTCACACTGCAGTCGGTCGAGTACCGGATCCAAGCCATCGCCCGGGCGGCCTGCCGACGCTGCCCCCGAACGGGCATCACCCTCCTTGTCGATGTGCGCCCTTGCGAAGGGCGGGACTCGCAGCTGGCGCTCTCAGTCACTGACGGACCCGTGGACGACGGCATCGCCGTTGACGTGCCGGACCGGACGGTTGCGTTGCTGGTGCGGGACGACCGAACGCTGATCTTCGACGAGGCGGATGCCGGTGGGTTTGTGGTTGCGGTCCGGTCGGTTCAGACGCCTGCGGGTCTGGTCGGGACCTGCGACAAATAGGCCGGAATCCGCGAGTCCAGCCAGTACCGGCCCCACCCGCTGACGAAGCCGACGTGGCCTCCCCGGGCGGACAGCTCCCATAGCCCGACCTCGTCGAGATCGGGCGAGTTCGGGACGCCGCCGCGGGTCGCGCCATACACTGTCGCCGTCATCGCAAAGCCGGTCCCAAAGACGCCGCTTTGGCGCTTCGGCCTCGCCGCTCTGTCGGGGGGCTTCGTGCGTCTGGGCTGCCCGACGTACAGCTGGTGGTGGCTCGCGCCCATCGCGCTGATCCCGCTGCTGGCCGCGGTCGAGGGGCTCGCGCCCCGCAAGGCGTTCAAGGTCGCCTTCGCCACCGGCTTCGTCTGGGCCTTCTGGGGCTTCTTCTGGCTGACGGCGCTCCTGGTGAAGTTCGCAGGCATGTCGGTCCTCGCAGCCACGCCCGTCGCCCTGCTCTTCGGCACCTACCATGGCGTGTCGTTCGGCGTGCTGGGTGCCGGGATCGCGCACCTGCGACGCCGCACGGGCTGGCCCATGTGGGTCATCGCGCCGCCGATCTTCGTGTGCATCGAGGCCACGTGGCCCAGCATCTTCCCGTTCTACCTGGGCGTGATCGTCACCGCGAAGCCGGTGCTCGCCCAGACCGCCGAGCTGGGATCGGTCACCCTGGTCGGCGGCCTCATCTTCGTGCTCAACGCGGCCCTGTACGAGCTGGGTCGGGCCTGGCGGCTGAAGTCCCCCATCCGTCGCCACGGGCTGGTCGCCGGCGCGCTCCTGATCGGCGTGCTGGGTTACGGGGCCGTGCGCATGGCCCAGGTCGACGCCGACATCGCCGCCGCCAAGACCCTGCGCGTGGGCGTCGTGCAGGGCAACATGAGCATCAACGAGATCTACGACAAGAAGCTGCAGCTGGGCATCCTGCGCAAGCAGCAGCGGGTCAGCGCACGCCTGGAGCTCGCCGGCGCCAAGCTCGTGGTGTGGGGCGAGACGTCGGTGCCCAACAGCCGGGCCTTCTCCCGAACCAGGAAGCTCGAGCCCAAGGGCAAGTGGAAGGTCCGGCAGGGGTTCTCGGTGCCTGCCATCGTGGGCGCCAACACCCGGGACAAGGAGGCGTCGCCGTACACGTGGAACACCGCGATCCTCGTCGAGGACGGCAAGCTCACCGGCTTGTACGACAAGGTCTTCCTGCTCATCTTCGGGGAGTACGTGCCGCTGGTGGATCCCGAGTGGTTCAAGCGCCACATCCAGGGGGCGGCCCACCTCAACCGGGGTCAAGGACCGGTGGTGTTCGAAACGGGCGGGGTCCGGATCCTGCCGCTCATCTGCTACGAGGGCATCCTGCCGCGCTACGTGCGCGAAGGCGCCCTGCTGGGGGTGCACTTCTTCGCCAACCTCACCAACGACGCCTGGTTCGGCAAGACCCATGAGTCCGCCGAGCACCTCGCCCTCGCCGTCCTGCGCTCCATCGAGCACCGCAAGGCCTCGGTGCGTGCGGTCAACACGGGCATCAGCGCCTACATCGATCCCAACGGCCGGATCGGGGAGCACACCGAGCTGGTCGATCCCGACGTCGACGGCCCCACCGAGGCCGTCGGCTTCAACGTCGACGTGCCGCTGATGGATCCGGAGCACCGCTCGCCGTACGGCCACACCGGCGAGCTGTTCAACCTGCTGTGCGCTGCGTTCGTCGTGTTCGCGCTTGCGCGCTCAAGGCGCCGTAGGACGACCTAGCACTCACCACGTGCGGGTCCCTAGAACGGGAAGTCGATGTTGCCGGCGCCCGACGGCGCGAACTCGCCCGAGGCCGACGCCGCGGCGACAGCTTGGGCCCGGACCGGGCCGACGGTGGCGCGCCGAGGCGCCGGGGCGCTCTCGACGGACGGATCGGAGTCCAGGAGCCAGTTGACCGCAGCCCACGCCGCCCCGAACCCGAACCCCGCGCCGGCGATGCCCCACCCGTACACGACGAGGTCCGCCAGGCCGCTGCCCGTGTCCGCCCCGAAGGCGATGAGCACGTTCCCGCTGCCCAGCCCACCGAAGATGGCGCCGGCGATGGGCAGGGCGAATCCCGCGACCGCCGCGGTCTGCAGCTCCTCGACGGGACGACCCCACCGGCTGCTGACGAGGAAGCTGGAAGCGGCGAGCCCGACGAGGAACGTAAGCATGGATTCTCCTTGGTCCTGACTCCCCCCTAATCAAGCGGCGTGCCGGACCCGATCCCCCTGGAAACCAGGGGAATCCGGGCGATCCCGGACTGGATCGGGGGTCGACGGTCCCCAAGTGGGGTCGGGCGACACCCCCCGGATGAGACCGGCCTGACACGATCCCCATCGGAGGCGCCGGGCTCTGTCCCCCGGTCCTCCCGCCGGGCGTGCTCACCGGGCGTGCTCACCGGGCGTGCTCGCCGAAGCGCCGGCAATGCCCCGCAGGCTGCGGGGCCGGAGACACGCCTTGCACGTCGGGCCCACATGCATCACGGAGCCATCAGGAAAGAGCCGGGGGGCCGAAGTGGGCGGAAATCCCAGACCTGAAGCTGCGGCGGGTTTCAGCCCAGCCCAGCCCAGCCCAGCCCAGCCCAGCCCAGCCCAGCCCAGCCCTCTAGGGGCTCCTCGGACCTGCCCTCCGGCGGATCGGACGGGTGGCGCTTGAGCGGTCTGCCCGAGCGGTGTGTGACCTCGGCGCTGGCCCATTCGAAGATCCCCCGTCCGATCGCCGTGGTCGGCGACGAAGGGTCTTGGCGGAAGCGGATCACCGCACAGCTATCCGCCTGGGGGCTCGCCCCATATGCCCCTGACAGTTGGCCCGACGCCTCGGCTCACCTGCTCTGGCTCGACGGAGGCTGCCCGGCCCGCGACCAGGTCATCAGCGCCCCCCCTCACTGTCCGGTGGTGATCCACCTGCGCGCCGGCGTCGACCTCGGGACGTTCCCGGACCCGGCCTGGGCGGCGGTGACGGCGCTCGTCGCCGACGACGAACGCGTGGTCGCCGAGGTGGCCGACGCCCTGCCCCCACAGGCGCCTCGACCGGTGCTGCTGAGCGGCGCCGAGCCCCTGGCGGTCATGGCCGGCGAGCTGCTCGACGCCGCCTGCCCTCCGCCGACGCTGTCGGCATCGGTGCTCACGACGGCCAATGAGGCCCGCCTGCGCCGCTGCCTGGCGTCCATTGCCGACGTCGTCGATGAGCTCGTGGTGCAGGTCGACGCCCGCACCGAGGGCGACGCCGCCAGGGTCGCCGCCGAGTTCACCGACCCCGGCCGCATCCACGTCGAGGTCCCGCCGCTGTTCGACTGCGATCCGCCCAGGATCCACTTTGCGGAGGCTAGGAACCGGGGTCTGGATCGGGTCTCGGGCGATTGGTGCCTGGTGATCGATGCAGACGAGGAGCTGATCAATGGGACCCTGCTGCGCGAGGCCGTCGCCCATGCCTCATGGACCGGGCTGGATGCGGTTGCGGTCCGGGTGGACTGCCACACCGACATCGGTCCCGCCGAGGTGGCCATGTCCGCGCGGCTGTTCCGTCGTTGCGACTCCATCCGTTGGCGGCATCCGGTCCACAACCAGCTCATGGGCGCCGACGCCGTGCTGACCTCGCCCGCGGTCATCCGCAGCTCGTACGAAGGTGCCGGCGCGCTGGCCGATCGAGTCGCCCGGGCCGTGCCCGCGCTGCTCGCGATGTTCGAGGGGGCGGGAGAAGGCGACGCTTGTGCGGCGACGGACCAGGAAGCCGGCCGCGCCCATGCCGCGTTCTACCTCTGCCGTTCCTATGCGGCGGTGCACGACCACGCCCAGGTCATTCGCTGGGCGCGGAAATGCCAGGACCTGTGCGGCGACCACCCGACCATCGCGCCGATGTGGGCGTGGTGGGCCGAGGCCGAGCTGCATGAGCGTGACCGGGCCGCGGCGCGGGCCGTCGTAGACGCCGGCCTGGAGCGTCACCCGGGCTTTGCGGACCTCTGGCACATGCGCGTTGGCCTCGACCTCATGGACTGGGCCGATGCGGCCGCCAGCCCCGGTCCCCACGCAGCGACACCCCAGCGCAGCCCCGCGCGCTTGGCCGACGCCGGCCAGGCGGCGCGGCTGCTGGGCCTGCCCATCTCGGTGGGACGACCGGCGCAACCCTTCGACAAGCAAGCTACGACCTCAGACCAGGAGAGACGATGAAGTCGACGACGGACGGCGGTGCAGGCCGCCCCAGCAGCTGGGTCCCCTTTCGGACCCTGATGATCCCGCTCACCGACACGGAGGCGGACGTCTACATCGATCGCGACCACGTGTATGACTCGCGCAACGCCTACTCGGTGGCCGTCGAGGTCAACGTGTGGACCCGGTGGGACGAGACGGTGTCCGGCAGCGTGTCGACCTTCATGATCATCATCGAGGGCGCCAACGAAAACCGGGAGCTGTCGTTCACCCAGATCTCCACGGCCACGTTCAACGTCAAGCCTACGGGGACCGGCCCGTACGTGGTGAGCAAGACGCTCACCAACGACTCGATGCGCTACCTGCGGATGAAGTTCACCGGGGCGACCGTCACGGCCAGCACCGCCTCAGCGATGATCGGCTACGACGTCACCGCTACGACCTTCGCCCGGACGTAGGCTGGCCGCGGCCGGCGCGCGCCGCGCAGCCGAGCCCGAGGCGATGGATGCGCCAACTCGCCGGGCCGTCGCCGTATCCCCGGGTGGGGACGCGTTGGCGGTCGCGGCGCAGCGCGCGGTCGCGCCCGGGCGGGCGACCCGGGTTCGCCGGGCGGCGCCGGAGGTCTACGATGGCAGGCAGGGACAGAAACATCGCATTGCTTCTGACGGCGCTGGTCGCTCTCTGCGGCGGCTGCGCCGGCGATCCGGCAGCGCCCGCTCCCGCCCCCGCTCCCGCGCCCGCTCCCGCCGACGGGGCCGAGGGCGAGGGGGAGGCGCAGGCCGGTCAGGGCGATGACGGCGGGCCTGGCGACAACGGACCGGACCACCCCCTGCGCGGCGCGCCCACGCTGGCGGCGGGCGGTGGGTTCCGGCTCCGGGCGGCGGCGGTGGTGGGCGCCGCCGACGTCGCGGTGAGCCCGGCGGGCGGCGCTGCGGCGGTCCGGGTGGCGGCCGTGCCGGCGGGGGTGACGATGGCCAGCGGGCGGTTCAGGCTGCAGACGCTGGAGGTGGAGGGATGGTGATCCCCAACCGAACCTCCCAGCCCGCCGGGCAGCGGGCCGCGAGCGCCTGGGCGCTCGCGCTGACGCTCATGGCGTCGCCGGCGTTCGCGCAGGATCCGCCAGGGCCTTCGCATGTGCTGCAGTTCCGGGGGCTGCTCACGGACACCGACGACGAGCCGCTGGACCGGGAGCTGCCGGTCGCGGTGCGGCTGTACCTGCAGGCCGAGGGCGGGGAGGCGGTGTGGGCGGAGGTCCATCCGGCGGTGGCCATCGCACACGGGCGGTTCGCCCTGCGGCTCGGCGGCGTGCAGGCGCTGTCCTCCGACACGTTCCTGGGCGGGCCCGCCTTCCTGGAGATCTCGGTGGACGGGGAGGTCCTCGCGCCGCGGCTGCAGCTGGGCTCCATCGGCCACGCCTTCGTGGCCGATGAGGCCGGGGACGTCACGGGGCGGGACATCCACCCGCGATCGGTGCACATCGACGGCGTCGGGGAGGTCATCGACGCAGACGGGGCCTGGGTGGGGGCCGACGGACCCGCCGGGCCCGAGGGACCCGAAGGACCCGAGGGACCGGCCGGGCCGGAAGGGCCGGAAGGACTCGAAGGCCCCGCGGGGCCGGAGGGACCGCAGGGGCCCGAGGGCGCCGCCGGGGCCGGAGGACCTCCGGGCGCCCGGGGGCCCGCGGGCGAGGCGGGCCCGCCGGGTCCGCGGGGGATCGGAGGCGCGCGCGGCCCCGCCGGCAACCCGGGCCGCGACGGACAGGCCGGCCCGCAAGGGGTCGCAGGGCTGCAGGGCGACCGCGGTCCGCAAGGCCCCCCCGGGGGCGTGGACGGGGTGTTCGGGGACCTGTCGCTGGGTCGGCTGCAGCCCGGGGAGTCCGCCTCCGCCGGCGACGTCCCGCTGCAGATCCCCGACGCCGATCCCGACGGCGCCACCTCGGTCCTGCCGGTGCAGGCCCTCGCGCAGACCCTCGAGCGCCTGACCGTCACCGTGCACATCACCCACCCCCGCCCGTCCGACCTGGAGGTCACCCTGCGCGCCCCGTCGGGCGTGGAGGTCACCTTGCACGCCCGGGGCCCCGGCGACCCGGACGCCGGCCTGGACGGCGTCAGCTTCGACCGCGACCTGCAGCCGGCCGTGGGCACCATGGCGCTGTTCGGCGGCGAGCCCCCCGACGGCGTGTGGGAGCTGACCGTGCGCGACGCGGTCCCGGGCGGGTCGGGCGTCCTCGACGGCTGGACCCTGGAGATCGACGAGCGCTGGACCGACGGGGCGCTGTTCGCGGGGAACGAGGTCCGCACCGACGACTGGTTCCGCACCCGCCGGGGCCTGCAGATCGACCAGGGCGGCGACCTCGTCCTGCGAAACTCCGCCGGCGAGACGACCTTCGAGGTGGACGGCGAGACCGGCAGGATCGAGTCGGCCCGCAGCGCCATGCTCGGCAGGCCGTGCGACTCGAGCGACGAGTGCGGCCAGGGCATGGGCTGCTACTGGGTGTTCGAGGCCAACGTCTGCCGGCCCGACGCGCCCGGACCCGCCGGTCAGGCTTGTTCCGGGAACCTCGACTGCGAGAGCGGGTTCTGCGTTCGCGGCCGGTGCAACGACCCCGACCGTGAGGTGTGGGACGTGGGGAACGCGGGCGAGTCGTTCCTGTTCTCCACGGACCCCCGCGGCGAGCGCGTCGCGACGTTGACCGAAGGAGGGCTCCTTCGGATGTGGGACGCGACGGACGGGCGGATGATGTGGCAGGCCGACGACGGTGGGGAGGTACTGCCGACATTCTCCATGGATGGCGACCGCCTGGCCACGGGGGGCGGCGACGTCGCATGGCAGACCTGGGACGTCGACACCGGCCAGCGCCTCCAGCGGAGGGACAACGACACGGACGAGGGGGTGGGCTCGATGGCCTTGTCATCCGACGGGGATAGGATCGTGACGAGCAATGAGGGGGCGCGAGACCCGGACGACCGAAACCGACGGCTGCCGTACTCGGTGACGGTGTGGGATGCGGCGAACGCCGACCAAATCGTCCGCTGGGAGGCGCTGAGGTATCGAACCCCTCCCAGAATCCTCTGGGCGATCGAATCGAACATCGTCGAGTGTTTCGGGGACGCCAGTCTTCAACCTGAGGTTCGGGACGCCCAGACGGGTCGCCTGATCCGGGTGCTTCGGACCCCGGCCGCGCCCGATTGTTCCATTTCGCCAGACCGCGCTCTGCTAGCGACGCGGCCCGGACTGGGCAGCTTCGACCTTGACGTCTTTCGAATCGAAACGGGGGAGAACGTCCCGTGGCACCCTCGGACAGGGGAGGGGGCGGGGTCATTGTCCTTCGCTCCGGTCGATGCCGTTGATGACGGCCGTCACCCGTTCTTGGTCTCACGTGGAGGCGGCTCGTACCCGCTACTCTGGGCGGGCCTGGAGGTGTGGGACGTCGTCTCAGGCCGTCTGCTGCACTCAATAAGATGGCCTCGCGGCATGGCAGTCCGCGCCGCCTGGCTCGTTAGCGATCGCATCGCTGTGATGCACTCGGACGGACTCTGGATTCTGCAGCTTTGACCCGGTGCCGACCGTACGCCTCGCTACGCGCATCTGGCGGCATCGTCCAATCGTGGCTCACTGGTCCGTGGCCATGGTGGGTCGAGCCGCGTTCCGACCTCGGGCCTTGCCAGCCGGCTCCAACAGGCACCCAGGATCGGCACGCCAACAACATGGAGGGATCGTCGTGGCGATGACGCTCGACCTTGCTACCTACGCTGAAACTGACCCGATCGACAACGGCTTCCGGGGACCAGCGCTGCAGGGTCCGGGGAGTGCGGCCCTGTTCAGGGATGCCGTCCTTCGACTCGACGAAAGTGGTGGCGGCACTCTCCTCATCGGTCAGCCGGGCGATCTGGCCGCATTTGCACACGTCGATCCAGCCGACAGCCCTGGCGCGTGGGAGGTCGAGGGTGGCGTGACCATCGGCATGCCCCTGCAGAACTCCATCGTCATCCAAGGCGTCGGCAACCCGGTCATCCGGCTGACCGCCCCGGCCGGGGACTTCATGTTCAGGTTCAGCACCGGTCAGAAGTTCCTGCAGATCCGGGACCTGACCCTGGACGTCAACGGCATGGCTTCGCGGGGCCTGCAGATCGAAAGCGACGCCCTGAACGACGCCGTCGCCGGCGCCGGCGCCGGCGGGGAGGACGAGGACGACGGGGCGCCCGAGGACGGGGGAGCGCCGGGGGACGGTCAAGGGCCGGAGGCGGACGGGGTGCCGGGCGCGGGCGCGCCCGCACGGGACGGGGCGAGCCCGTTCGTGCTCCGCGGGAACCGGGTGGTCCGCCCGGACCTCGATGGGGGCGGCAGGCCCTCGCCCGACTCCCACGCGGTGGTGCGGCTGGGCGGCGAGCCGGTCAACGCCGACGACCTCCACGACCCCTTCCCGGCGGCCGATGAGGGCGGCGCCCCCAACGCCTTCCCGCCGGCGGATCCGGACGGGGACCCCAACCCGTTCCGAGTCCGCATCAAGGACGTCACGGTCCTCAACTGCCTCCAGACGCTCGTGCCGGAGGGCGACGCCGACGCCTTGGACGAGCAGGGGCAGCGCAGGGCCCATGCGTCCGCGGCGGGGGTCCATGTCCGCGGCGCCTACTCGATCGTCGAGCTGCTCGACTGCACGGTCGACGGCGTCACCAGCGACGTCACACCCTATCTGTCACGGGTGAACGGTGAGTGGGAGCCCTCGCGGATCGCGGTGGTGGCGGGCGTCGACATCGCGGCGGGTGACCAGGGTTCCTGCAGGCGGATCGACATTCGCGGTGGGCGGGTCGCCAACATCCACCACGCCTCGCTGCGCAGACGCGCCTATCGCCTGGTCGCCGATGGCATCCACGTGAGCTCGGATGACGCCGACCAGGACAGCTCCGTCGACATCTCCGGGGTCGAGTTCCGAGACTGCCAGGCGGGGAGCGTCAGGGCGCGGGCCGCCGCGCTCACGGTGAGGGGCTGCGCCTTCTACCGGCAGAAGTGGGGTGGTTTCGTCGAGGTAGACGCCGAGTGGGGGGCCGCCACCGTCACCGGCAACGTGTTCTTCTACACGGACAAGGACGTGGGGGTCCTTGTGCGGGCGACCCAGCGCTCGGCCCATCCGAAGAGCCAGCTGGTGGCGACCGGCAACGTCGTCGAGTTCAATCCACCGGGCGCCAACCTGGAGGCGGGATTGGAGACCTCCGTCTTCCAGGTCTTGGTGCCCTTCGACCCAGACGATTGGGACGACAATCACCAGCCGAGGCACTGGATCACCCACGCCGTGATCCAGGGCAACACGGTGCGCGGCCTCTGCAAGGACCTCGCAAGCTTCGAAGCGGGTGGGGGCGGGGTCTTCTGCCTGGTGAACAACGTGGTCCAGGGCTGCGAGGAGGCGCTCATCTCGGTCGACGGAAGGCCCGCGCCAGCCCAGGCAGGAGCAGCCATCTTCTTGGGGATTGTCAGGAACAACGCTTCGACCGGCCCGGAGAGCTCGTTCGTCCACTTGGTCGACGCGCATCTGGCTGGGTCATTCGGCGTCGGGGAGAACCTCGGCTTCCGAAATGTCCCCTAGCGGGACGGACGGGCCGGAGACGGTGGATGACCCAGTCGGGACCGCGTGATGTCGATCGCGCTTTGGAGATGGTCGCGCCCAGCATGAAGGGCAGCGGCGGGGAGGAGAACGCACCATGGCGAAGACCATCCGCTTGATCGACGTCAGGATAGACATGTTCCCCGACGGCGACGAGGGGGCCAACCCGGACGACCGAGACACACGGGCCTTCACACGCGCGCTCAACAACCTCGACCGAGCAGGCGGCGGCACGCTCCTCGTCGGGCATCCAGGAGGCCTTGCGGGACGGCATCCGGAGCACTTGGATGCGTGGGAGCTCATGCGCGGGGTCACCCCCAACCGAGAGTTCAGCAGCTCCATCGTGATCCAGGGCGTTGGCAACCCGCTGATTCGGCTTACCCGGCAGGCCCAGGACGCCATGTTCAGCTTGCGGACCGGCTCGACCTTTCTGCAGGTCCGGGACCTGACCATTGACGTCAACAACAACGCTTCCAGGGGGTTCCAGGTCTACAGCACCCTCGCCGGGGCAGCGGACGATGAGCTTCCTCAACCGTTCCGGGTGCGCTTTCAGAACGTCACCGTTGTCAACTGTCGGGAAAACTACGCGCCGGAAGAGCGCGAGGACGGCAGCCCGAATCTGGACGACGTTGGGGAACGGAAGAAGCATGCCTCTGCGGCCGGGTTCCACGTCCGCGGCGCCTACTCCCTGGTGGAGGTGCTGGACTGCACCGTCGACGGAGTCACCAGCATCGTCGCGCCCTATTCGCGTCAGGAACCCGGAGAGGACGAGATCTGGTTCCGCGTGCCCGTGGTCCGGGGCATCCAGGTCGCGAGCGGAGCGGGTGACCGCTTCTGCAAGCGTGTCGTCGTCCGCGGGGGGACCGTCGCCAACGTCCACCACGCATGGCGCGTTGTTGGGGAGCCGGACGACTCCCCCCTTGACGTGGACGGCGTCTACGTCAAGTCCGGGCCCGACAACCCGGACAGTTCAGCCGACATCTCCGGCGTTGAGTTCCGCAGCTGCCAGGGACGGAGCGTCAAGGGGCAGGTCGCCGCTCTCGGCGTCAGGGGCTGTACGTTCCATCGCGGTGATCGGCGAGGGCACATCGAGGTCGACGTCCAGTTCGGCGCTGGCACGCTCACCGACAACGCGTTCTTCTATCCGGGCGAGGGGAGCGTCGGGCTCGTGATGAATGCGTCAT
>PVBE012832708.1_pt1 | contig 18790 bp, 15 predicted proteins | sample 1631181 | NCBI WGS metagenome assembly PVBE01 (sample SAMN08397723, study PRJNA350692) | Marine metagenome, whole genome shotgun sequencing project. | isolation source: water | place: Pacific Ocean | collected 2012-04 | reverse complement strand
GCTTGCCCCGTAGATATGACAACCGAAAGTTGTGTAGAACAACAAGGGCGTTGCCCTGGGCTGGTATATGCCGCGCTTTCAGCGCTATATACGGCCAGATGGTCTTAGGTTGACGCGCATGCGCCGGGCGGGACAAGTTCCGCTCGCGACAAAGAAGCGCCACAGTGGAAAATGCTCACTGAGCACAGCTTGCATTCACGGGGGACTTCTGTAATCTTGTCGCTTGTGAAAGCGCTTTTTGAGAACGGCACCGCGCGGAAGGCGCTTCCGACGCTCCGCGCTCTGTTCCTGGCTGCGTGGGCGATAACCGCGCACGGGCAGATCGTGACGGTCACACCGACTTTCAACAACCTTGGCCTGTCGGTGGACTTTGCCACGCCGCCGGGACCGACTGCTGTCGAGATGTCAATTCGGAAGGATGGTGATACAGACTACAGGAAGATTCACCCGCTGTCCCGGACTTCGCCCACGCGCTTTGCGGGAAGTGCATTTATGCTGAATGACGGTACTGCTTACTCCCTCCTGCTGGAATCATCCGCCTTTGCGTCCAACCTGGTGGTCACAGCTTCCACCCGCCCCGACCGATTTCCCGATGCCGCCAACGGCACATACCATGTCTCGGCGACCGGAGGAAGCGATGCAAACGACGGGAAGAGCTTCGCGACAGCATTCAAGACGCTTGGCCAGGCCCTTTCCCTCGCCGGCCCCGGCGACAACGTGCTGATCTACGGGGGGCGCTACTACGAGGGGGAACTCCATGCTCCGCGGTCGGGCAGTCCGAACGCCCCCATAGTCATCCGCTGCGCCGAAGGGCAAACCGTCGTGCTTGACGGTACCGACACAGACTTCGTGCCCGCTTGGGTTGTTTTCGACGCCCCCAATGCAGTCTATCGCACGCCGTCCGATCGACAGCCGGTCAACGCCTATCTCAACGGAGGCCACCTGTTCCACTACAAGCGGTTGAGCGACCTCAGCGCCAACAAGTGGAATCAGCCCGGCGGGTACTTCGCCGATGGCAAGCACATCTATGTGCGCTTTCCCGGCGGCGGACCTCCCGGCGCGAATGTCGTCACGATTCCGGCCCACACCACGGGCATTGTGATCGATCGCAAGTCCCATATCCAGATACGGGGTCTGACATTCTGCTACTACGGGTACGGCACCTACCATCGCGGCATCTACATCGACGGCGGCGACTACAACCTTGTGGACAGCTGCATCTTCCATCACAACGTCCTTGGTGTCGGGCTGAAACGTGCCGCCGATTTCAACACGATTCAACACTGCACGTTCTCGGAATCGCCGATCGATCAATGGTCATGGCCGGCGGTCAAGAGCGGAGGGATCGGCTACGAATCGGGCGGCGTCGCCATCTACGGCAGTGACCAGGCGAGCCGTGGTACGGTCATTCGCTTCAACATCTTCTCGAATATGTTCGATGGCCCTCATATCTGCTCCCAGTATGCCGCGGGGCCGACCACGGACCTCGACTACCACGGCAACATAATGACCGGCTGTCGCGACGACTGCGTCGAAACTGACGGGGCCGGCAGCAACATCAGGATCTACGGCAACGTCATGCGCGACTTTCTGACGGGGGTTTCCGTGGCACCTGCCGACGGCGGGCCGTTCTACATTTTTCGAAATGTGCTTTCAGGCTGGCACGACGTTGGCAGGTACGAGGGCTATCCGTTCAAGTTCAACGTCGGCTCATCCCTGGCCATCGAGTGGGTTCACATTTATCACAACACCTGCTACACGGACGTAGCCGGGCAGGACGGGTTTCTGTTCAAGCAATACAGTGACTGGACCAACATCGTCTCGCGCAACAACATCTATGCCGGAACCGAGTACGCACTGGAGAGCTGGAGCTCGATCAATCCCGTCGATTTCGACTACGACAACCTGCATACCACGCATGCCACACGCTTCATCAAGTGGGCGGGAAGCAGCCACGGAACTCTCGGCGCATTCACCTCTGCAACCGGTCAGGAATCACACGGCATGTCGGTTGAGCCCGGATTTGCGGATGCGGCAAAGGAGGATTTCCACCTCGATGTCAAGAGCCCCCTGATCGACAAAGGTGTGGCCATTCCCGGGATCAACGATGACTATCTCGGATCCGCACCCGACATTGGCGCGTTCGAGTTCGGCACGGTGCAGCCCGCTACTCAACGTAGCACTCGATAACCCGTGCAACGTACGGAAGCCCCGCCCGTGACCTCAGGAGTTTGCGGTACTGTTCCCGATGCGTAGATCTAATGCAGAGACCATTCATACTCGCCCGCGCCAATCATGCCCTGCGGCCCCTGAGGAAACCGCGAAGTATGAGCATCGGCGTCGGCAACTACCGGGAGGCGATCTGAAAACTCTTTGTTACAAATAGAATCAACGATTGTAATGGCCGAAACGGCGTTGGGTTTGCACAATACTCACAACTATTATCGTTGGCTATTGAGGTCGGGGTTGGCTAAGATTGTGACGCTTAAGCGAATTCTGTCCTGATGCCAGGGAAGGAGTTAACCAATGAACAGAGCCGAGAAAGTTGTTTATCTCGCCAATGTTCTCACCATTGCCGGCGCCGATGATGTCGTTGCGCTCCAGGAGAAACTGGCGATTCGATGGATCATCAGCCGCATTGAAGCCGATGCTTCTGTCGTTGAGGATGCCACGCGTCTTCTTGCGTCGGGCGACTACAAGCTCAAGCCCCTGGGAACGCCAAGCCAGCGAAGTGCGAACATAGAAGACATGATAATGGTGGCGCTGTCCGACGGCAAACTGGATAGCTCGGAGATCAAACCCATAGAGAAGATGACTGATGTTCTCGGCTATGTCCAGGCCGACATGGACATGATGGTCAAGAAGGCACAATCCCGGCTCCGGAAGATCGTGAAAGACGCGCCCGTACCAAAATCCAGTGGTCAGCCAAAAAGGAAGAAGAAAGCCACACCCGCGAGGGCCACCGCGCGGCGCACTAGATCAAAAGAAGTAACCAGGACGCAGAAGCCTCCAAGGGCAAGGGCGCTCGCCAGGCCCAAGTCGGCGTCCAGGAAGAAACCGAAGCCAACTCCGGCACCTGCGGTCGTTGAGAAGAAAGAGGTACTGCAACCCGAGCGGGAAGCCCCTCCACCCGTGCCCGCTGCGTCGGAGAAGAGATTCACGCCACCGGGCGAGGGCATCACGATCGAATTCTGCTCATCGCTATCTCCTTTTCTGAAGCGTGAGCTTAAGGCATTCGAATCAGCCGACGAATCGGGTGAGTACGAGTTGCGCGGAGAGAAATGGCATTACGGAGTCTGGCTGGTCGATTCCCCCGCCGAGCTTGCAAGAACAGCCATGGCCGTTTCTCAACTATCTAAGAGGCGCCTCTACATAAACGGGGTTGAGACCGCATGGGGAAGCGTTTTTGCTTTTTGCGCATGCGCAAGGGTAAGGGCGATATCGGAGCATCCGGCGGAATACTGCTTTGGCCTTGGTGCAGACGAACTTAATACCTGGGGTTGCCGTAAGGCGGACATGAACTGGTCGTCATCCGACGAATGGTTCACGTGCGGAGCGTTCAAGTCGGAAGATGTCTTTGTCTTCGACAAAGACCAGATGATAAAGAAACTGGAGGAGAACCTTCAGCCCTATCGCTTATGCCCGTTCTTGAAGTTGAACTACATTGAATCCGCCATGGAAGCCATGCCCGACAAGGTCAAGGTATGGGGACGGTGGCGGTTTCGCGAGGTCAAGACGCAGGGATTCGGTGCGGTGGCCAGGAACATCCGCAAGACTGTTCATGGTTGCTCATACACAGACAGCAGGTTGGTAGACGGTGTCATCCCTTCCGGCATCCAGGGAGGCCTCAAGATAATAAGGCGGGCCGTCAAGAACAGCGGCACCGGCCCGTTGAATCATCGTCTGCTGGCTAAGTCACCTGAAGTTTCCAGATACACATAGCACGGGGAGGCTCCTCTATGAGTGAAATAGATGTCGACAAGAACCCGAGTGATGAGAAACTGTCGGAGCTGGGAGTGATGGGTTGGCCCATCTGGACCAAGGAGGTATCTGAGTTTCCATGGTCCTATTCATCCCAGGAGACATGCTATTTCCTGGACGGTGAGGTGGAGGTTACCCCGGAGGGCGGAGAACCCGTTTCCATGGGAAAAGGTGACCTGGTTGTCTTTCCGGTGGGAATGAGATGTACATGGAAGATCATGGGTGACGTTCGCAAGCACTACACGTTTGACTGAGAAACCCGAGGCCAGACCATCAGCAATAAGGGCTCCAGTCCTGGCTCGCCCGAACGTCACTGGCTGGAAAGCCGTGACGTAGAGGCAATAGAAGGCGCATTGAAATCCGGCGCCTACGTGCAGCGTGCATATCTATACGCCAGGGAGCACAACGGAACCCCTCCTCCGTGGGCAATGAAGTCCGAAGCCGGCCACTGGCTGTTCGACCGGGGCTACCTCGAGGCCGAGGCCGCTGACAACCTCCGAACGCTATCCGTCAGCGAAGCCGCACGAATGCTTGGGGCCACGCGCAGAGCGATTCAGAACTGGATCGATGACGGGGATATCGAGACCCTTGGTGAGCGTGGACCCGGAGAACCCAGGAGAATCGTCAAGAGTGCGTTTACAGAAACACTCGACGACCTGCGCAAACGAATGGAAACCCCGGCGGTGGTAGGCCACAGGTTGAAACACGGACAACCCGTCTCCCTTGAAGCCCTCGAGAGGATCGCCGGAGAAGAAGCGGCGCAAGAACCAGAAACCACCACTCCCTTGCGCAAACCCGGCACCATTGTCCTCCCCCCGGTGTTCGACGAGAAACTGGCGGCAGCCAAGAGAACCAGCGCGGCAGCCCTGGAAGCACGTTTTTCTGCAGCCAAAGAAGATCAGCGGCGGAAACTGAAAGATGAAGTTGGCGATACGAAGTCATCTTCACCGGGTGATGGAAGGACAGGAGAGAAGGCCAACCAGCTTAAGATGGCGGCAGCGCGTGAACTGAAGCGAAGCCGGGAGGCGTTTGACGAGTACGCCTCCGAAGTGGCCAAACGACTTCTTGCCGATATGTTCGACGTGAGCATCACACGAATTCAGGCAATGAAGATTTTCAACAGAATCACGGAGGAGCGCGGCCTGCCTCGCAGCATAAGAATCAGCGTGAGAAAACGTTTCTTCGGGAAGTGAGTTACTATCAGAAGTTCTATCAGAATAGGGATTAACCGCGGATGGGCACGGGTATCGGGAAATCTGCTGTGCAGCAACAATCTATATCCGCGTAATCCGCGGTTGAAAAGGTTCCTGAAAGAAAGGGAAAAAATCCTATGAAAGGCGTCCTGGACAGAAACCGGTACTTCGTGCGTGAAACGACAAGCCTTATAAAGGCATCTTTCAGCTACGACATACTCGATCCCGAAACAGGTGACGTACTGATGACATGTCGCGAACAACACATCGGCCCCCTGACAAAGTTCTTCCGGTTCTCCGACCTGCGCAGGACAACACCCTTTGACTTACTTGTCGTCGATGCCCAAGGCGAGCCGGTCATCAGGTTAAAGCGAGGACTCTCTTTCATGGTATCCCGGGTTCACGTCTACGACGAGAGCGACATACCAGTTGGGGGATTCTCCCTGAGGCCTTTCTCAATCAGCGGTATATTCGACGTACTTGATGCCACGGGTGAACCCGTCTGCGAACTCAAGGGAGGACTCACAGGGTGGAACTACCGCTTTCTGTCACCCGACGAGGTGGAGCTTGCGCGCGTGCGAAAAAAATGGGCAGGAGTGGGAAAAGAACTCTTCGCCAGCGGCTCGGATTACGTACTGGAGATTGACGAAGCGGTCCCCCCCGGCGGAACAACACGCCAACTCCTGATGGCATCCGCCCTGTGCATAGGCATGATACTGAAGATTGATGCATAGCCGGAAGAGGCCCCAGGTTTACCGTAAGCTGAATGCAAATCCATTGGATGGAGGGTCACGGGCCTCCGTGACCCCGGACGCGGAGGCCCGCGTCCCTCCAAAGGAATACCACCAATGTCAACAGAGGGAATCCACGATGTGGATTGCTACCTCAACTCAGTAGTAGACGCGGTCACCTTTGCGGACGTTCAATTGCCGCCAGCCAGTCAGAACATTGGCTACGCCGAGCCTTTTTTTGGGGTCAACGTGGCTCAGGCGAACCTTCGTTACGAACTCCTCGTCACCATTCTTCTTGCGCCCCACGTACAGATCCGGCTCAGGAATGATCTTACCCTTCTCCAGGGCATACCTGTACTGCGCAAGAAACTCGTCCGTCAATTGCAATACAACGAACTGCCAGTGCTCATCCACTGATGCAACATTCCCCTTGTAACCCCTGGTCAGGCCAAACCACGTGTTGGGATCCGCCTCCTTGCCCCGGCCCTCCAGGAAGGCGATCCTGTCTTCCTGGGCCTTATTGTCTTTCTTCAGTCTGAAGAGCTCACCATCCTTGTCCTCGATTGTGATGTCACGTTCATGGACTGTGTCGTTGAGGGCAATCATCTCCCTCTTGCACTCTCCTATCGTTTCATCACGCTGACGGACATCTTCGTTCAGTCCGGCAATGGTGCTGTTGCGAGCACTTATGTCGACATAGGCCTGGCGCAGATCGTTCTTCGTTCTGTTAAGACCAGTAATGGTATCTACGAGTTCCCCCCGCATATCGATGAGCTGTGCGCGGGTGTCGTTAAGCCGATCAAGCTGCTCCGCCGATTTCGAGACGACACCATCGAGTACTTCCTGCATGGTACCCGGACCCTTTGTAACCTTCATGCCGGTACGGGGGTCGACCAGTGGCTTGAGTGTGCCGGGATCTCTCATGTAATAGGTCATGAGTTGATCTTGCTTACGGTCGATGTCAAGGGTCTCCGTGGATCCCACCTCCAGCTCGGGAGAGAACGTCTCCCAATACTCGCCCATCACGGGGTCTTCAATGAGGCGGTCCGAGACACCATCGACATCTCGCTCGGGATAGACAGGCTTCTCATCAAGAACAACACTTTCTGCCTCGATGGTAGCTCCGAGTTGGATAATCGCCTGTTCGAGCTTCTGGGCGCGGCCCTTAAGGATCTCACGCTTCTCGAACAGGAGAATACCAAGGGCCAGGGCCGTGCTCGCGAGAACGAGCGTGACCGCGGCGAGGAATGTGAACAGCTTGTTCATGGTACCCCTCCTTGCGAATTGCAAGACGTGTTGCTACACAGCAGCAATACCGATGAATCAGGGATACCATACCAATGGCAATAGCGCCTTTGCCAACGAGGCTATTCTGGCACTTGTCTAAGATTGTGTCAAACTGAAAACTGAGGTCTTTTCCTGCACCCAGGGCGCTATTCAGCGCGCTCTTCCCATTCTTTCCAGAACTCCTCAACCGTTTTTCCGTTTAAGCGTTCCAGCGCCGGCAGTTCCCTGAGAAACTCGATCCCCGTGGCATTCTTCGGGACATTCGCCGATTTCAGGAGTTTGCATTCACCCAGAGGAGACAGGTCCCCGGCGGGGCTGTCCAGCAACCCTATCTTGGTGAGCGGTAGACCTCTCACTGGAGATAGATCGGAAACTCTGGCGCAATTCATATGCAGTTCTTCCAGCGGCATTCCTGCGAGCGGGCTGAGATCAGTAACCCTGGTATGACTGATATCCAGGTAAGTCAGTGGCATCCCTTTAAGCGGGGTAAGATCATGCACCCCGGTTCCGTCGATTCTCAAAGACACGAGTTGCATGCCGGCGAGTGCCGACAAATCCGTGACTTTGCTGCGGCTCATCTTCAGCTCGGAGAGTGGAGCATTCTCGATCGGGGACAGGTCGGTTACATCCGACCAGCTTATGTCGGCCGTGCGCAGGGACAGTCCCCGAAGCGGAGACAAGTCGACAACACCGGCGTGAACAATGCTGACACCGACGATGTTTCCATCGACAACCGAGATCCCGGCCTTGTTGCTGTAGTAAGGGTTGGCTTCCGCGAAGGCCTTGTGGAGCTGTTCAGGAGTTCTTACCCTCGCAGGCCCCGGATGGCTTGATGCGTCCCACTCACATATGAAACCCTTGATGATCTCCGAGTCAAGCGACAGGTCATTCCATTTCGCATATTTCGAGATCATCAGGTAGTCTTCGTGCGTTCCGGCAACACGGCCCGGAGCGTTGTTCGGCTCGTCGGCATCCCAGTTAGAATACGCCAGTTCCGATCCATCCAGCCATTTCCATTGTCCCTCTTCGTCCTCATCCGTGGCGCCAATCCAGACGTGGCTCCGGGATATTGCCGCGAGGAATTCGTCCTCAGCCTTGCTCTCGACGGTCGCCAGGCGCCCCCCCATCCTCTCGCATCGCCTTCGCGCATCGTGCCATGTCGTGTTTTCATAGAACACTTTGTAGAAATGGTTGCCGAAGACGATCACGTCTTGGGGAGGAGGTTCCTTTGAGAGAAAGCGCGCCCCGCCGAACAACGCGGCGAGAACAGCCGCTGAAACTATGACGGTCAATATGACCGGGCTGAAGCGGGACGGCTTCCGTCCCCCAGTTCCCGGAATGACACCCGCGGACGCAAGTGCCTCGATGTCGGACACAATTCCATCCGCACGCTGGTAGCGGTGGTCTGGATTGGGCTCCATTGCCTTGAGTACAACACGGTCCAGGCCGCGCGGCACCTGCGCCAGGGCCGACGGTGGCTTCACGTTCCCGGCAGGCAGTTGGGCCGTGAGCATTTCGTACATTATTACTCCGAGCGCGTAAACGTCTGCCCGCTGATCGACCTCAACGGACTGGTCACGCTGTTCTGGCGCCATGTAGAATGGGGTTCCCATGGATTGTCCAGATGCCGTAAGCAACGGTGCGCCCGGAGCGCAGGCAAGAATCTTGGCTAATCCGAAATCCGCGATTTTGGGGACACCCGATTTGTCGATGAGGATATTCGCCGGCTTGATGTCCCGGTGAACAACGCCTCGATCGTGAGCGTGTTGCAGTCCATTGCAGACTCCCAGCGTTATGTTCATGGCGTCGTATGGGCTGATAGACCGGGCAGAGAGAAGCTCCCACAGGTTGCATCCTTCAACGAACTCCATAACGAAGTAGCACAGGCCGTCGATTTCACCGAAATCGTAGACAGTGATGATGTTGGGATGATTGAGACTGGCAAGAGTTTTGGCCTCGCGCAGGAATCGTTCTGACGCCTCTACATCCATGTCCTTTTTGAAGGGTATGATCTTGATAGCGACAAGACGTTCCAGCCTCGACTGCCGAGCCTTGTAGACAATACCCATCCCGCCACGTCCCAGGAGCTCCAGGATCTCATACCCGGGAAAGCGTTCCCGCATGACAGAAAGGCTGGGAGTCTCGAAACCACCGGTCGCAGACCGATCCTGCGCGCCCAACCCGCACCCTAGAAGACACTGCGGGCACAATCCCATGGGAGCACTGTCCGGCACGACACTGCCGCATTCGTCACATGTGCGTTCGGTGGGCATACTACTCACTTCCAGGCTGCAACGCGCCTCCGAAACAGGAGATCAGGTATCTCAATTCTTCATCAACATCCGCTGCCGATTCAACCGTCTGCGCAACATGATCACGAAGGATTTCCCCGAACCGCCTGCGGAGACGATGGATTGATACCTTAACATTCCCCTCGGTCATGTTCAGCTTTTCGGCCAGCACGGAATATGGTTCGGAACCTGTTTCTCCAATAATCCTGTCCTTGAGAAGATTGAAGGCTTCTCGTTTCCCTTTTGCACAATACTCTTCTTCCATGTCATCTACGCATGTCTGCAGCACAGTCATTGCCCATCCCCGGTCGTAGAGGGACTCCGGCGTCACGACATCGACGGGTTCGCTTTCATAGCGCCCTTCTCCCGCACCCATGTCGATAGACACAATCGTCTTTCCGCCGCCGCGTTTCTGGGCTTGCGAACGATGCCACTCGTTGGCCATGAAATGCTTCATGGCAATCAGCAGGAACGATCGGAATTTGCCCTTTCGCGGATCCACGGAACTCAACCCGTCTTTGCTTATCAGGTGAAGAAAAAGTCCCTGGGTTATGTCCTCGGCTTCATGGTGATTGCAACCGCTCCGCCGCGCGAAAGCGTAGAGGGGGTACCAGTAGATCGAGCAGAGCTCCGAAAGAGCTTTCCGGGCCATACTCAAATCTTTCGAACGCGCCTTGACATCAACACTCCACCGGGTGCCCGCGAAAGCGCCTGGCCCGTCAAAATGCGCACCTCTGTCTGTCGAGTCGTTCACGGTCCCGATTATTGCAGATAGCGTGTTCGGCTTCAAGAGGGCGGGAGGGGGCGGGGTTTGCGCTACTAGGGTCACTCAGTTAGTTCTTCGCTACCTTGAATGGGTAAACGAAGGTAGAACATTTGGAGCATTGAACAGCCAACTCCCAGAATCCAAGCATGCCTCTCGGAGATAGGCATGTACTCCAGAAGTAGGGACCTATCTCCGAGAGGTCCCCGGTTGAGTTTTCCAATATCCTCCGTAGTAGATTGAATTTGCAAAGAATTCGGCACACAACCCAGCCCGATTTCTTTTGTAACTTCCCCTCTCGGATCTTTATGTACATGGGTAAAGGGAGATCGTTCGAGTGATTGACTCACCTATGATTCTACTTCGTTCGCATTCACTGCTGTGGCGGCGGATCTGTTTGGAGAAACAGATCGGCCGTCTTGTGGTGTCCCTTTTTGTTTTCATAATCGCCGCAAGCTCTCTTTATGGAATCGTTCTCGCCGGCTGGCGCTCCCCCCGGCTTTCGTTGTATGTCGCGGTCAAACTTCCGGCACTTCTTATTGGAACGACAACCCTGGTGATGCTGCTCAACTGGATTGTTGCGACCGTGGCGACAAGCGGCATGACTTTCAGGCAGGTTGTTGCCGTTACCTATAGCGCCATGGGCATTGCTTGCTGGGTACTGCTGAGCCTCGTACCGATTACGCTGTTTTTCACCTACGGGGTCGCTTCCTACGAAGGCACTATGGCCGAGCAACGTCTGACCCACAACTACCTGCTTCTCATGCACATTTCCCTGATCGCCTTCGCGGGAGTTGCAGGAAATTCGGCTCTTCGACGTGGACTGGGCGAAGTAGTAGCACCCACCTGCCCGGCAACCGCGATTTACTGGGGCTGGATAGCAGCATTTGCTCTGGTTGGCTGCCAGCTTTCGTGGATTCTCCGGCCGTTCGTTGGGAGCCCATTCTTCGAGGTGGAGTTCATGCGTACCAACGCCCTCGACCACAACTTCTTCGAGTTCGTCCTTATCGATGTTCTGCCATACGTAATGAAAGGAGGAGGTGGATGACACATAACAATAACGCCGAAAACGACGCGCGGGTACCCCCTGCAACGGGTTTACCCGGGAGGGAGGCCTCTCCAGTCATGGATGATATCCCCATGAACAACGCCATAACAGGGCTGCTTAAAACGCCTGCAAGCCTGGTACGCCGTATTAACGAAGACGATTCGCTTCCGGGACTGGCCCTGCAGTTGCTGTTCTGGGGTTTGCTTTTTCATGCTGCATACGGATTTGCCATGGCGCTCTTCACATCGTCCCAGGTGGCGCTGGTAACGGCATGCAAGGCTCCGATCATCGCGCTCTGTTCTATCCTGTTATGCATACCCAGCCTGTACGTTTTCTCGTGCGTGGCAGGCAGGACTGTATCTCTAACCCAGACACTGGCGCTTGGAAGTGCAACCGTTGCCATGACCGGGTTGCTGCTCATTGGGCTGACCCCCATTTCCTGGCTGTTCAGCGTTTCCACCAGCAGTCTCCGGTTTGTCGTTCTCATGAACGTGACCGCATGGGCGATCTCGGTGAGTTTCTGTTCCAGGATCTTTCGGATTCTTGGCGCGGTGGATCCACGGAAGGGTCTCTCGGGATCCGAGTGGTGGCTCATCATCTACATTGTGGTCTCGCTCCAAATGGCCACAACCATGCGGCCATTACTGACCATCAGTGACGCGGGGTGGCGTGAGCCCGAGAAGAAGTTTTTCCTGGCACATTTTGGGGACTCCATGCGCAAGCAGCAGAATCGTGGCGGGGCAAACGAAATCCGGAGCAAGCAATAATGAATTCCGAATCCACAAGTGTTCCCCACAAAGCACGGCCGGCCGTAGGTATTTTCGTCCTGGTCTTCGGCGTCATTCTGCCAACGTTCACGCTTCTGTTCGAAATCGTAAGCGGCTTCTGCGCCTGCCTGTCGTTTGATCCCGTGCCTTCGATCTGGCACGCATTGCTCTTATCCGTTGTCCCAATCGCCAACCTGGCCGCGTATGTTGCGATTCGCTCATCGGACTATCGCCACGCGAAGGGAGTCGGACTGATAAACGGGGCCGCGGTGGGTGTGTCTGCATGTTACGCCATAGCTTTTCTTCCCATAGCTCCCTTCGCCGTCATGGCCCTTCCCGCCTTTGGGCTGGGTCTATTGCCCCTTACACCTTTCATTACCCTGGTAACGGGGCTGCGGTTAAGGGTTAAGTTGCGGCAGATGTTCGAGAAGGAAACGGGGCTTCTGTTGCCTCGCATATGGATTCCCCTTCTCGCCGCTAGCCTGGCGCTGTGCCTTCTTGCCGCGCCCACAGTTCTTGCATTCGCGGGAATCAAGATGGCCTGCAAAAGGGATACCCGGACACAGGGCATACGACTCCTTCGGGACTATGTTGGGGAGGACCACCTGCTCAGATTCTGTTACAGCGTGAACCGGCCCCTGTCCCCTGCAGTACTTCTTGAAGTCTGTTCGAGTTTTGTGGACTTGGTATTGCCAGGTGCGATGGAAGAAATCCGTCCCCAGAATGCCCGCGAAGTCTACTACCGCGTCACCGGAACACCCTACAATGCCGTGAAGGCCCCGGCGATCAGGAGTATCCGCGGGGGAACGCTGGGATCTGCGGTCACACAGAACGACGTTGATTTCGACCAGGGCGGGGACGCGGTCGCAGCACGAATTCGCGGGCTCTCACTGGTTGAATCGCGTACCGAAAGCTCCGTTGATGCCGACTGTGGAACCAGCTACACGGAATGGACCTTGCGGTTCAGAAACGACTCGGCGCTGCAACGGGAAGCCCGTTCACAGGTCCTGTTGCCTCCCGGAGGAGTAGTCTCGCGCCTGACGCTCTGGATCAACGGTGAGGAACGCGAAGCGGCCTTCAGCGGAACCGGCTCTGTGAAGGCCGCCTATCAGAAAGTCGTGCGCAGGCGGCGGGATCCGGTCCTTGTCACCAGCAAAGGCAGTGACCTGGTCATGGTGCAGTGCTTCCCAGTCCCTCCTGGCGGTGGAGAAATGCAGGTTAGACTTGGCATCACAGCGCCATTGTCGCTTGAATCAAAGTCGGAGGGGATGCTGCGCATCCCCCACTTCGTCGAGCGCAATTTCAACATAGCGCCGCAGGCTGCACCCGAGCTCTCCCTGCATTCCGGCACCGCAATTCGGGGCATCGTCTGTCAAACCGGCACGCCACCTACGCTTTCTAAACTGGACCCGCACACTGTGCGGGCTAATCTGGAACAGGCTCACATCACGAGTCCTCTGAGTATCTCGTTCGGGAGAAACCGTGACAGAGACCGGGCATGGACCGAAGACATGCACGGTAGCGAAGGGCTCATAATCCGTCAAAGCATCCTCGGCAAACAAGTCGCCACAGTTAAGTCATTCATCTTCGTCATAGACGGATCAAGAAGGATGGGCCGGCACGGCGAGCTCATTGCCGAGGCGATAGCAAGTGTCCCTGGGGACGGGGAGATGTATGTCTTGCTGGCAAGTGAAGATGTCGTCGAGCTGTACCCTTTGACGGATGCTGGAGAAAAGACCGCGCTTGAATTGAGGCATAATCTGACTGCTTTCACTTTCGAGGGAGGTCGCGACAGCGTACCGGCGCTCATCCGTGCCGTGGAACTGGCGAGTGAGATTCCAGATTGCGCCATAATCTGGCTGCACGCTCCCCAGCCCGTTGAGCTTGCAGCGTTAGACTCGGCCACAAACAAACTAGGTCGGCATTCGCCCACCATCTACGATCTTCAATTCGAAGCCGGCCCCAATGTGATATCGCGTGCACTTGAGAAGAAGGGGTTCCTCAGGCCGGTTCCTGTATTCGGCGATGTCGAAGCCGACCTGTGCGGGTTTCTAGGTCAGTTGACGGGCGAGAAGGTCCCGCTGCAATATGTGCGATCAAGGCACGAGCCGCAAGGTGATGAGGACTTGGCGGAGCATGCTTCGGACCACCTGGCGCGTCTGTGGGCCAATGGAGAAGTCTTGAGAATGGCGGGTTCCGGCAATACGGCAGACGTCACGAATGCTGTCGCCCTGGCAAGCCTCTACCAGCTTGTTACGCCGGTGACCGGAGCCGTGGTACTGGAAACGCAACAGCAATACGACGAGGCCGGCCTGCTCCCCGTCGATGCAGGCTCCACCCCAAGGATGTCGGTGCCCGAACCGGGGACACTGGCGTTGATGATTGCGGGGGGAGTGGTGGCTTCGCTGGGTGGGATCTTGAAACGCAGGCCTGTGAGGTGCGCCTGAGTCGCGAGACCGGGGAAGCTGCCCATGGGGGATGGGGCGCCCACATACGGACTGGGTACCGAAGATGGAGTTTACGCATGTGGAAGAAACTGAGAGAACTGAAGCAGCTAGGGATTCTGCGGAGTATCTGCAGGGCAATAGCGGGCATTTTCGTCCTGATGATGCTGGCTTGGCCGACAGTCATGATCATTGTCGAAGGCGTGGATGAGATTGGCGAAATGCTTTCGGACATGGCTGACTTCTTCGGCAGCTGGGGCCCTGTAGTGCTCCTCCTGGCATTCATCTTTTCTCTTTTTGCCCTGGGATGTTATCTCACTGGCCGGTCGATGGCCGAGATAATTGGCTGCATAAAGAGAAAGCGGAGCCACCACTCGGACACTTCACGCAAGTAGGTCCACCGCTACGAGGTGGACCATGTCAGTGGGAATCAGCTATGTGGCGGAAAGACGCGTCCAGCGGCGGGAGGGGCGCCGGCCTCGGCGCCCGAAGTGCAATTCGTGTGAAACGCCGTCCACACTGCACGCAGAAGGGGGGACAGGTGCCGGAATTGCACAAGAGGATCACCTGAATGTGCGGTCCGCGAGGCCGCGGACCCTCCCAACATCAGCCAGACGTCATGTTCATCGGCATTGAATCCTCCGTAAAGCGGGATGCGTCCACCTCGTAGCGGTGGACGTACTGGCATCGGTGGCGAAAGGCCCCGCGGCATGATGCCGCGGGGCCTTGCTGATTAGCGTTTTTCTGCGAACACTAGCCCTTGGGCAGTTCCGGTTCCGGTGCGGAATGCGAAGTCTTCTCTTCGCTCGAAGCCTTACCCAGGTAGTCCGGCAGATCCAGCCCGACCTGTTTCGCAAGTTCGTGCATCGGAGGCAGAGTACCCATAAGGCGCTGGCCAAGATTGCTCAGGCCGCTGCCTTCTCCACCGCCGTCCCACACGAACACCTTCTCGATAGGCAGATCCTGGATGGCCTGTGCCTGGATCGTGGCGACCTCCTGCAGTTTCTCGATGAGCAGCAGTGCCGAGGCCTGCTCGGCCGAGGCGCACGATTCAACCAGACCACTGTAGCCTTCCGCCTTACCGTCGAGTATCGCCTTGATACCTTTACCTTCCGCGGACATCCTGGCCAGCGTTGCTTCGGCTTCGCCGTGGGCAATGCGGATAGCCTGCTCTTTTCTGGCATCGGCCTGGATGAGAACCTTCTCCTTGTCGGCACTTGCCGGAACCACGATCTCGGCATTGAGCCTGGCCTGCTCTCTTTCAGCCCTTGCTTCTTCAGCCTTCTTCTCCGCGACTTCCTGGGCCACGCGAATTGCACCATCGGCTTCGCGCGCCGCGGATTCGGAACGGTTACGGGCATCTTCTTCCGCGACCTTCTGATTTGCGCGGTAAGCTGCCTTCTTGGCATCAGCTTCTGTTTCACTCGAGACTGCTTCGGCATCAAGAGCGGCTGACTGCATTCGTCTGTCACGATTCGCCGTGGCTTCGCCAACTTCGGCGGTTGCGTTGGCTGCCGCAACGGCGACTCTCTGGTCACGGTTACGTTCGGCCACGCCGGTTTTACCGGTTTTCTCCTGCTCGGCGACGTCGATGTTGGCCTGGTTGATGGCTTCGGCTGCGGCCCTGCGCCCAAGAGCAACGATATATCCGGACTCGTCTTCGATGTCGCGGATGTTGACGTTGATCAGGGAGAGACCGATCTTCTCGAGCTCGCCCGATACCGCCTCGTTAACCTTGGCAAGGAAGGCCTGCCTGTCCTGGTTGATCTCCTCGATCTTCATCGTGGCGATCACCGCACGCATCTGGCCGAGAATGATGTCCTGGGCCTGGTCCTGGATCTCCTTGGAGTTCAGTCCCAGCAGGCGTACTGCCGCGTTCTCCATGATACCGGACTGATTGGAAACCGCTGCTGTTACGGTCGTGGGCACGGTCACTCGGATGTTCTCGAGAGACAGAGCGTTCGTCAGATCTATCGGCACAACGAACGGTTCCAGGTCCAGGTAGTCGTATGCCTGGATGAGAGGCCACACGAATGCAGCGCCGCCGTGTATGCACCTGGCAGCCCCACTTCCTGTTTTGCCGTAGATAACGAGAATCTTGTTCGATGGACAACGCTTGTAGCGCTGCGCCATGCTGATGAAGATAACAACTACCGCGACCCCGAGGATCAAGGGAAGGAATAGCCAGGGGGGCATCCCCAGTATTGCCAAGGTAGGTAGACAGCTCAGTAATGCGTTCACAACCTCACTCCTTTCTGAATTTGCCCGGGCGCTTTTCCGGGAACTGTTTCTTTACTCTACGACTTCGACTTCAAGTGCGTTGTGACCGATCTTACGCACGACTCGAATGGGGGTGCCGGCAGCGACTGCTTTGCCCTCTTTGGCACGTGCTTTCACGTGTGAGATTACGCCGCTGACGGTAACCTTTACCTCGCCTGTGCCGTTTTCCGGTATGTTCAGATAGACGGTACCCGTTGTCCCGAGGCTCGTGGCAAGCTGTGGGGTACCCGTCTCCGCAAGCTTTCTGAGCGCGTTGAGAAGTACGGCGATGATTAACCCTCCAGCCAAACCCCATATGAGGGCGAGACCGGTTGCCTTGTGCGGAGGTACGCCATCGTTCATGTACAGGGCACCGCCCCATGTGAATAATGTGAAGAACGTGATTATGGCGCGCACGCTCAAGAGTTTGAATGAAGCCATCGACTCGCCGGAATCTGCTTCGGCCCCGCCTTCGAAATGATCGTACGTGCCGTCGTGATCCAGATCGGTAGACACATCCATGTCTACATCGGCGTCCGCATCAACCTCGTCACCTCCAAGACCAATGAGGGCCGCGAGCAGCTGCCAGACAAAGAAGACGCTGAAGAATCCGGCGCCTGCGTAGAATGCCTTGTTGAGAGCACTAAGTGTATCCCACCACTCGTTCATGATATCCTCCTTAAGGCTTGGCTCCGATCCTTCAACCGCACGTCTTCATGATGACTCGGAACGGGCAGTCTCTTCCCAAACCAATGACAGGTTTGCAGGTCAAAGCTTAATAGTCCATTATAAACTTCGAGCTAGATTGTAAAAGCGGACCACGCCGGCAAGCGGCATTATTCTGATCGATCGGAGATGACTCTGGCAGGGCCGACTGTATTGTCCTAACCTGACAAAAGAACTTTGTGCAGGAAGGGACAGAAGGCAGGGGGAGTAGCGATGCAATCATATGAAGTCATAAAAAAAGCGGTGGACAAGGTCGGCGTAAAGCAGGTTGCTTCGGCCCTGAACGTGTCCCGGTCACTCGTGTACAAATGGTGCGAACGCCCGAAGGAGACGGATGAGGATACGGCCAGCGGCACACGCAATCCTCTGGACAGGCTCCGCGCTCTTTCAGAGTGCACCGGGGGAGACCTTTCAGAGTGGCTTTGCGCACAGGAAGGTGGCTTCTTCGTAAACAATCCCGATGTTAACGAGGACGCCGTTGACGGCGAGTTCGTTGCACAAACCCAGCGCATAATCCATGATTTCTCGGACCTTCTGCGCGTGATGGCGGAGTCCATCGCCAACGAGAACCGGATCGACCCGGACGAAGCCCGGCAGATCAGGGAGGAATGGGAAACGCTCAAGCGTTACACGGAGCAATTCGTGTACGCCTGCGAACAGGGCCTGTTCGATATGCGGTAGTTGCACAGTTGCCGGAACAGGGCGCAGAGCATCGTTCTACGCAAGAACCCTATCCGCGTCATCAGCGTAATCCGCGGTTGAATTCTTCCTCTTCTCCGAACAGTTCCGGCTTAGTAAGCAAAAGTGGGGCCCAACCAAAACTGGCTGGGCCCCAACAGCTCAGGAGCTTCCGTTAACAGGTGTTAAAACGTTACTCCGGAAGCACCACAAGTCAAATTAGACATATGACCACCTCCTTTCCAGGGATTTCAAATCTCCAGGTGCAAGTCCCCAGGTGACTCGCCCCGGAACACCATAAGTATCTTCGCTGATTTGGCCCTGACGTTCAAGGTGATTGTGGGAGGGGATTTTCCGCAGTAAGAGTTTTTGACAGGATTAGGGATGATTGGAGATGATGGGATTGTGTCATGAATCTGAAGGTGCTTCTCTTTGCACAGAGTCAGTTACCGCATTGCAGCAAGAAGACACTGGAAGCACCATCAAATTCCTGCCACGGGGTTGCTCTGGATTGGAGAAGATGTGCTTCGCGCCTATCTCTTCTCCCTAATCCATACAGAACTGTGGCAGAAACTTGATGCAGGTTTCGTCCGTGAATTGCAAATATATAGTGAGTTGTGCG
>PVBE011875988.1_pt1 | contig 18790 bp, 13 predicted proteins | sample 1631181 | NCBI WGS metagenome assembly PVBE01 (sample SAMN08397723, study PRJNA350692) | Marine metagenome, whole genome shotgun sequencing project. | isolation source: water | place: Pacific Ocean | collected 2012-04 | reverse complement strand
GCCTAGCTCCACGTCGGCCTGCCGTAACTTCGATACTATCTGCTGCGGAGTATACTTCTTCATCTTTGAGTCTCCTTCCGACTCTAACGTCGGTTGAGACTCTCATTCAACTTGGATCAGTTTTCGGGGAGCAGGTCACCACCACCAGCGCTATCGACGGGGGGACAAGGGGCATGCGCATAACCGGCGCGCCGGTTGAATGGGCGGTTAAAGGCGTAGTAATCAGAGCTTTTACTGCATCGTCCAAGTCTGTGCCCCTTCATCGATCGCCCGCGTCGGTGCGGCGCGGGCCTCGCCGATGAGTCTCAGGAGTCGCCTCCGTGCGGGATTACCGATTCTACGGCGGTTACTATCGCAGGAACGTCGCTCCAGAGAATATCCCAGGCGTCGGTGAGATCTATGTCCGCCGGGCGGGCGCTGAGGGCGTTTATCGCCTTCCAGGGAAACTCCGGATGCTCCTGGCGGAAGTCGTCTCCTATGCTTCCGGCGGTCTGCCCGAGCACCAGCAACTGGTAAAGCACCGCCGAATGGGTCTTGGTGTCGACCATGAAAGCGGTTTGGTTCATTCCGCCGGCGAATTCAACCGCCAGCTGCGCCGAGTCGTATACCTTCATGAGGAGATCTTCGTAGGCTTGCATTTGTTTGCTGTGCTCCTGAATTTACTCGTTTTCACCGGCCGATCGGTACGCGCACCCGGGGCGGCGGACGCCCCGTCGGCCTCGGGCGCGCCTCTAGTTTAATCTATCGGACCGAACAGCCCTTCAACACATGCCTAATACGACTCGTGCCGACCGGATCCCAGCCGGAACGCAAATAAAGTGCGCCCCGAATTGGTCCGACACACAATAAGTATCTCTGCGCGGTCTCCGTGCGCCGAGATTTACGTACAGACACCGAGACCGTCGGTTCGCTGAACATGCGTAAAACGAAGTGAAATATGCCTGACAGGCTCTTCAACACATTCCAGATAGCCGCTCTGCTGCGGACATCGCCTTGCGCGGTCGACCAGTGGATTGCAGACGGACAGTTGAGATCCGTCTATACCATTAAAGGCGCCGCACATGTCAGCGAGTCGGATCTGTTTGAGTTCATCGAAAATCAGGGATTGGACATTCGAGACGCTCCGGACCAGAACCCGGTGACCGGGCAAGGCGATGAAAGCTGTTGCGTTGCGCCGACCGAAGATCCCGAACCGATCGTTGAGGAAGCTGTCGAGCCTGTCGAACCGGGGCAACCGGACGAATCGGACGAACTGCCAGCCCCTTCGCCCGCGCCAGAGCCTTCGGGCCCGCAGGCCGGACAGATATGCGACGCGATCCTGACCGACGCGATCAAACACGGCGCCCAGGCGATCCATCTGACTCCGCAGCCCGAAGGCCTGAAGCTGCAACTTCGTATAAACAGCGACCTTAACGACAAGCCGCACTTCGGTCAGCGACTTCCCGAAGAGCTTAGACGCGAGATCATCGCGTGTATGCTGAACCGCGCGGACCCGGACATCGTTCCTGGCGACATCAACGTTCCCCACAGCATAGAGTTCTTCAGACCGATCGAGGGCGTGGAGCTCAAGTTTCGTTTATCGGTCCTGCCTACGGTAAATGGTCCGAGGTTGGTGATTTCAACCCCGCTGGGCGCCGATGTGACGCTCCCCGAGGGCCCAGCCGGTGTGCGGCTGGATGAATTGCTGCGGGGCGACGGGTTGATACTGGCGGCGTCCAAACGGAGATTCGGAAGGGACCATACGCTTCGGGCTCTGCTGGGCCGGTCAGAGACTCTCGGGCGCAGCGTGGTCGCTATAGAACAGAGGATCGAACCATATCTTGAAGATGTTGTGCAAGTTCAACTCGATTCGCTCCAAGGGCTTACCTATGCTGCGGTCGCCGCTGAACTCGAACACCAGGACGCCGACACGATTCTGCTGACCGAACTACGCGACCCGTCGACGGCGTCGGCGGCGTTTAACGCCGCCCATGACGGCGCCCTTGTAATCGCGGGCATTAACGCTTGCTCAGCCTCTGGCGCCATGGTGGAACTGCTGGAGATGGGTCTGGAGCCCTGGCCGCTGGGGACCACGCTGAAGGCGATAGTGGAACAATCCATGGTGCGAACAGTCTGCGAGCATTGCCACGGCGGATGCGATCGCTGCGCCCATACCGGATGGTCCGGGACAACGCTGCTCAGCGGAGTGGTCTTTATCGAGGGGCGCCTAAGAGAGCTGATCCGAACCGGCGGTTCGCCGGAGCAGTTGGCCCGGGCTGTTGCACAGACATCTGAGAGTTCACTAACCGACGCCGCACAGGCCGCCGTCGACGCCGGCGTCACCACCATGGAAGAAGTCGCCCACCTCCTGATAGGAGCCTAGGGCCTGGCCGGTCGTGTTATTTCGACTGGTTTAGGTCCCCTGGCCGGGTCGAAGAAGCTCAGGATCAGGCTGTAGAACCAGTCCTTTGCGTACGGTGCAAACCCAATGTGCCCGCCCGTGGGAAGGACTATGGTCGCCACGTTGGGGTTCTTCAGTCCCGCGTGGATCGTGGCCAGATTCTGCACGGGCGCTATCGGATCGTTGGCCCCATGAATCATCAGCAGCGGTACGCTAATGTCGGCGAACTTGTCGCCGGAGGGTTTTCCTTTGTAAGGAAGCAGCCTGAGGAAGCGGAGATGGTCGGCGTGTGAGCCTTCGTATTCCAGTTGCTTGCAGCGTATGACATCGTGCAGCTGGCCTGTGGGATTTGGAAAGCCGCTGCGGGCTTTCCAGGTGCGCACGGTGCGCTGCACTCCGGCCCGAAAGGGGTGAAGCAGATAGGACTGCGGGGTCGCCAGCTGCTCCATAAGCACTTCCAGGTTCAGCACTGGCGAGAACACCATCATTCCGGCCTGGTAGCGGCGTCTTGGCGGCAGCTTCGGAAGGACCGAAGCGAGTTTCGGGGTTACGCTGGGATGGTTATTCCGGCGGCTTTCGCTCCATGCGGTGAGCGTTGCGTGGACCCCGCCCCAGGAAAAACCGATGAGCCCCGTTCGCTTGACTTTCGGCATGGCCTCGAGCCAGTCGGCGACCACCAGCAGATCGCTCGATTCGAATATTCCCCACGTTGACGACATGTTGGGGTAGCGGACGCCGGTTTGACCCTGTCCTCGCGTTTCGACCGCCAGTACATGCAGTCCGCTGGACATCAGCGCAGCGGCGAGGTCTCTCTGTCGTATTACATTGTTGCCGCCGCAGAGTCCGGGCAGCAGCACTATGCAGTCAGCCGATATTACGTTTCCTTCCGAATCGCGGGCCATACCGAGCCGGCCCGAAAGTTTCAGTTCGGGGCTGATAGGCGTCCAGACGTCGATGAATCCGGGCCAGTGGGGCGGCATGCTGTCTCCGGCTTCGGCGCCGGTGACCTGGGCTGAATAGCTCAGCCCCATAAAGTTTACGAAGAGCGACTCGAGTTTGTCCGGCTTCAGGTCGTATCTTGCAACCAGGTCGACGGGACGTCCGGCCCGGTCGGAAAGTTCGTCGGTCAGCAGTGTGGGTTTTCGGTGGTGTGGAAGGAGATCTTTGAGCTGCTCGTGCGCTTTCACTAACCACTGCCTGGTCGACAGGTTCTGCGGCGTATCGGCTCGCACGATGTCGGCGTGATCCATTGGAAACGAATGTTCGGAGAAGAGGCATCCCGGCGCGGCCAGGAGCGTGCAGACCAGGACGGTTCGCATTATCGCTGCGACGCCGGGATAATAGCAGAGCCCAGAGGCTTTGTCTCTCCGGGCTCTGTGAGAATGCATCAGTAAGTTGATCCTACTTTGGGTCGGCTATATCGTTCGCCTTGGGGGTAAAGGCTGTTTCGTCCAGTCCGACGTTGAATTTCACGTCTTTGAAGATGTACCGCGAGGTGCACTGTCCGTCCCAGTCGAAGCCTCTGATCCTGATCGGAACGAGAGTTTCCAGGTCGATGCAGATTTCCGTGCGCTTGGCGGGATAGTTTTCCTTGGGAGGCAGGTATCGCAGCAGGACGATGGCGTCCCGGCCGGCGATGTTCACGTATCCGCCGAACTCGGTTTTGAGGTGTCCTTTTTTCTTTGCTACGCGATAGACGTTCAGCAGGTTGGTTATACTGCGTCTGAACCCGAACATGCTGACCGGACGCCGCGTATTTTTCATTGCGTCTTTTCCGTCGGGCGGACGCTTCTGCGTGCCCAGAAGTCCCCTGAGCAGCGGATTGGAGATTCGGATGACCATCTTGTTATCGTATTTGCCTTCGATATACAGGATCCGATCACCCATCGGCACGTAGAGTTTTTTGACCTTATCGCCGTCAAGTGCGCCCTTGGGGGTCTTGTCGAGCCATCGCATCGCGACGCTGAAGGGTTTTTCGGTGAACTTTACTTTCATCCACTGTTCGTCTTTCTGCGTCCCGCGAATAATTTCCTGCTTGATCATCGTGCAGGTGTAGTCGCGATAGTTCTTCTCGCAGTTCTTGAGGCACATTTCCAGGAAGGCGATATGATCTTCCTTGGCGAGTTTCTCAAGTTTCGTGTTGCCGGAAGCCGTTGAGGTCTTCTCGAGCTTTGAACCGCCGCCGGTCACCTGTTGGGTGCACTGGATGCAGAATAATCCCGCCAGCAGGAGTCCTACGAAAACTCTGACGCGACGATTGGTGGGATGCAGTATTTTTCTTAGCATTATTTATCTCACCGTATAGGGGCTGTTAAAGCCGATTGCGTGCAGCTCGCCAGTCCCTTGGTCTGGCATCTTACACGCCTAGCAGTGGATTATCGACAAAATCCACTCTTTTTCGTGAGACAATCCATTGTCATACGGTTTCGCGTTTCTGTAGTCTAACGCCCAGGGCAGGCGTATGATCGATAACGAGCAACTATCTAGGTAGGAATATTCGGAGAATCCTACAGTGTCATCGATGATTAGTCAAGATAAATCCAAGAAAAATACAACCGGACGTATCTTGTTGATATAGCAGTAGATATGGATATAACCTCTCTTTGGGGCCTTGTAAATCGGCCTGTTCGGTTCCATTCGAGGCAGTGAAAACCGGCCGATAGCGTCGAAACGCTTCTTGACGTTATGGTCGTCTCAAACTACAGTACTTTGCCCCTTATCGCAAAAATAGGGCCGAAACATAGGAGCTCTCATGAATTTAGTTACCGGTGCGACAGGTCTACTTGGCAGCCATATAGTCGAAAAACTCATCGCACAAGGCCAGCCCGTAAAGGTCCTGGTCCGATCCAGCAGCGATACGCGACTGCTGGACGAGTGGGGAGTCGACAAAGCCATTGGCGATATTACTGACCCCGAGAGTCTCACAGAGGCGATGAAGGGCGTTTCGACCGTTTACCACGCTGCGGCGCAAGTTGGCGACTGGGGACCCTGGGAGCGTTTCGTGGCGATCTCGATTCAGGGCACCGCAAACATGCTCGCCGCTGCGGAGGCCGCCGGAGTCAAGAGATTCCTGCACGTCAGCAGCATCAGCTCATACGGACACCCCGATGGAGAGGGCCTGGTGCTGGACGAATCGGCTCCGCTGGGAGTCAATCTGCACAAGTGGAGCTACTACAGCCGCGCCAAAGTCGAAGCCGAAAAGCTCGTCTGGGCCGCGCACGAAGCGGGAAAACTGCCCGTGACCGTAGTGAAACCCAGTTGGTTGTACGGCCCGCGCGACAGGGCTTCCATGCCGCGACTGATAAACGCGATTCGAAACGGCAAGGCCAAACTCATCGGCGACGGAAACAACCTGTTCAACCTGACATACGCCGGGAACGAGGCCGAGGGATGCATCCTGGCCGCCACCGCCGACAAGGCTATCGGGCAGGCCTACAACCTCTCCAGCGACGGCGAGTTCACCCAGAAGCAGTACATAAACGGGGTTGCCGAATGCCTCGGCGAAAAGCCGGTGACCAAGACGGTCCCTTACGCAATCGCCAAGAAAGCCGCCTTCGTAATGGAGCTGTTCGGGCACATGTTCAATCGCAAAAACCCTCCGCTCATTACTCGATACTCGGTTTGGCTTATGGGTCGCAAATGCTTCTTCTCACCTGAGAAGGCCCGCAAAGAGCTCGGATGGCAGCCGACGGTTGGTTATGACGAGGGAATCCGCCTGGCGGTGGAGTCATGCCTGGCCGACGAAAAACGCAAGTCCTGAAGCGTGCCTGCGGTTTGAATCTCCACACAGAGGCTCAGAGAACGGCGCAGATTTGGATAACGGCGGAGGGGCTATGTCGTTGCCGTTAGGTTTTCGCCGTTGACGTTCGCCAATTGCCAGCCGTTTACAACGACACTGCTACTTCGTTCAGCAGTTGGGCCATGTCCAGCGGTTTTGTGAGGCAGACTCTGGCGCCGCATTCGATTATCTGCTGTTCGCTTTCCGGCGATGGGTACGCCGTCATCGCTACGACTTCAGCGTGCCTGATTGAGTCCTGGGATTTGATGAGACGGCAGACTTCGTATCCGTCCATTCCGGGCATACGCAGATCGAGAACGACCACATCGGGTTTGAGGGTGGCTACAAGCGTACCGGCTCGGAATCCGTCGTGGGCTTCGTGTATTTCGTAATCCGGATGCGCCGCCCGAAGCGCGCGTGCGATCAACTGGGTGATTGTCGCTTCGTCGTCAACTATGAGAATGCGGATAGGGATTGTGTCCAGTTCCGGCGGAACGGACATTTTGTGTTCGCGGAGGAACTGCACAAGATCTTCGACCGCCACCCGCCTGTGTCCGCCAGGGGTGCGATGGGCCTTAAGAAGATTCTGGTCGATCCAGTTTGCGACAGAACCCGGATCGACGTGCAGCATTTCAGCTATAGCGAACGTTGACAGATTACTAGCCATGTATATTACACTCTCGTTCTTTATCTACTCTTGCCGACATGCGGCCGATATACTACTCAAAATGAACGGGTAAACACCCAACTAATTGCCATCAATCATATATAGTATCGTCCTTCTCGGCAATAGAAGCCATATTTTTTTCTGCAATTCCCATAGTTGGCGTATTGCCCGATGTTGGGGCCTGTGGCGTTTTGGGGGTTTAAGAAATACTTGACATATTGTCAGTTAGCGAGTACTGTAGTACTAACAATGACTTGCGACATCAGACAATCTGAAGTTTCCGACCGGATAAATAACGCCGGCGGTCTGTCTGCGCTGTCGCCCGTATTGCTCGTCTCTGTACCATAGGTCGCTGTGCATTGCAGTACAGCGGCCGCCACTTCGTTTGGATTCACCCACAGACCTTTCGCTTGCAGAACAGTTGTATTTCGGGCGCAGGGCTGTAGGATAGTTTCACAATAGTTTGGGCGGGCTGATCTCGTCCGGACCGGATTCTAAGGACAACAGTAATGGCGAATACAGACGGCAAGAAATATAAGATGAAGCTGGAGCAGGGTTTTGTCGGCGCGTGCGGCGGCGAAATAATCCAACAGATGCTCGTCGACCACGGAGTGGACGTGATCTTCGGTTTCCCCGGAGGCGCGTTGATTCCGATGTTCGACGTGCTCTACGATTCATCGATCAAGCTGGTAATCTCCCGCCACGAGCAGGGAGCGATTCACATGGCCGAGGGATACGCCCGGGCCACCGGCAAGACCGGAGTTGCGATGGCCACTTCCGGTCCCGGCGCGACTAACCTGGTTACGGGGTTGGCTGACGCGTACCTCGATTCAACGCCCATAGTTGCGATCACCGGGCAGGTCAAGAGCCACCTGATCGGAAACGACGCTTTCCAGGAAGCCGATATGACCGGTATTTCCAGACCGATCACGAAACATAACTTCCTGGTCAGCAAAGTTGAGGACCTCGGACGGATCTTGACCGAGGCGTTTCACATCGCTTCTACGGGCAGGCCCGGTCCGGTGTTGATCGACGTTCCGGTCGACATAACGCTCAACAGGCTCCAGAGCCCGGCGAATCTGACTATGCGTATTCCCGGTTACAAACCGAGTTTGTCCGGCCACATTCGCCAGATCGAGAACGCCGCGAACGTTATAAACGCTTCTCAGAAGCCTTTGCTGTATGTTGGCGGCGGGGTGATACACAGCGAAGCGACAGAGGAACTCCGGGCCGTCCAGGAGAAAGGGCGCCTTCCGATAACCACCACGCTGATGGGACTTGGAACGGTGGACGAGAATGATCCGCTGGCGTTGCAGATGCTGGGCATGCACGGTTCGGCGACCGCCAACTACGCCACGCAGGAGTGCGACTGCCTGATAGCTGTTGGCGCTCGTTTTGACGATCGGGTCACGGGCAATCTCGCTACGTTCGCACCCAACGCCACGATCGTACACATAGATGTCGATCCCACGTCGATATCGAAGGTCGTAAAGGCCGACGTTCCCGTCGTCGGAGACGCCAAAGACATCCTGGCCAAGATGGTCGACATGATCGAGACCAAGGATCGCAAACCGTGGTTGGACAAGATTGCCGACTGGAAGCAGCGTTATCCGCTGAACTACGAGTCAGGCGGTAAAGTTATCAAACCGCAGGCGGTTATAGAGAAACTAGGCGAGCTTACCGAACACGACGCGGTTATCGCCACCGGGGTCGGTCAGCACCAGATGTGGGCCGCCCAGTTCTACAAGTTCCGCAAACCCAGGCAGATAATCACCTCGGGCGGACTTGGGACGATGGGATTCGGCGTACCGGCGGCGATTGGCGCCCAGTTCGCCTGTCCCGACGCTACTGTCATTGACATTGACGGCGACGGAAGCTTCTCGATGACGATGGTCGAGATAATCACCGCCGTACAGCATAACCTTCCGGTCAAGTTTATCGTTCTGGACAACGAGTATCTCGGAATGGTCCGCCAGTGGCAGGAGATGTTCTTCGATAAGCGTTACTCAGGTACGGTCCACCCGTGCCCGGACTTCGTGAAAGTGGCCGAAGGTTTCGGCGCCAAGGGCATCCGTGTGGAAGATCCTGCGAAACTGACCGACGCACTGAAGGAGCTTCTGGACTACAACGACGGTCCGGCCGTCCTGGTTGTCGCGGTCGATCCTGAAGAGAACGTCTATCCGATGGTGCCCGCGGGCAAGAGTCTTCACGAGATGGAACTCGGGCGTCTGGCCTGATCCCGAGAAAGCTCGCAGAATTTGGAGAACAACAATGAAACATGTGATAACCGCACTGGTGCAGAATCAGCCCGGCGTGTTGGCGCACATATCGGGCATGTTCGCAGCCCGCGGATTCAATATCGATTCACTGGTCGTCGGACGGACCGAAGATTCCGAACTGAGCCGAATGACCATAGTGGTCCTCGGCGACGACACCGTGTTGGAGCAGGTCCGAAAGCAGTTGGGCAAGGTGATACCGGTTGTTAAGGTTCGCGACTTTACCAACACCGAAAACGTGCAGCGTGACCTGCTGCTTATTCGGGTTCACGCGCCGGCGGAGAAGCGACCGTCGGTGGTCGACCTGGTCAACCTGTTCCGCGGACGGGTCGCCGACGTTGCGCGCAGTTCGGTGGTTGTCGAGCTTACGGGCACTGAGGACAAGATCGAGGCGTTTATAGACTTGGTCCGACCATACGGTATCAGGGAGCTTGCCCGCACCGGAATTATAGCGATGCAGCGCGGCGGGCGGAAGTGACGTTTCGATGTTACTGGGCGATCAATTCGTCCAGATCATCCGGCGTGACGTCCGCCAGCGACATTACTATGCGGTCCGCGGCGGTTAATTCCGACGCCGGATACGACGTGCTGACCGCCAGCACTTTTATGCCCAATGCGACGGCGGACTGAATTCCCGCCGGGGAATCTTCGATTACTACAGTTTTCGACGCCTCCGGTCCATCCGGCGCAAAGGGCGCCAATCGCTGCATTGCCAGGCGATATCCTTCCGGATTGGGTTTGCCCCTGTGGACGTCTTCAGCCGCCACGATCACTTTGAAGCAGTCCCGCACGCCTATGGTCTGCGACGCCAGTTCGAGCTCCCGCCTCAGCGAACCGCTGCATATCGCCAGCGGCGTTCCGGCGGCTGCGGCCTGGCGGATCAGTTCGACCGCTCCTGGCAACGGCGTGACGGACGTTTGGAACTGTTTGAGCACCAGTTGTGTCTTGGCGTCGGTAAGCTGGCGAACTTTTGCGTCGGTGAACGGTATTCCGTTATCGGCTCCGACGGTTTTGAAGCAGTCGTAATCGTCAAATCCCAGATACTTTTCGTAGTATGCGTCGTGTGAAAGATCGATCCCTTCACTCCGCAATACTTCCTGGAATGTCGCCAGGTGCACGGGTTCTGAATCTACGATCACCCCGTCGAAATCAAAAATAAGTGCGTCCAATTACTGTTCTTCCTTTCGGTCTGTTTCTCTTAAGTCCACCATCGCCGACACTTCAATGCGCGTTTCTCCGGGCTCGGAGTCAATGGACAACTCGGCTCCTACGGCATGGGCTTGATCGCGCATCGACATCAGGCCGAAGCCCTCTCCCTGCGCCGATTTCGTGTCGAACCCTGCTCCGTCGTCGACAACCGCCAGCGATATTCGTCCGTCGGTGTAGACGATATCTACATCTATGTTGGTCGCGCCGCTGTGGCGTATCGCGTTGTTAACCGCTTCCTGTGCTATGCGGAACATGGCGATTTCCATTTCAGGTGCGAATCTCGCCCTTGCGATTACCGGGTCGCATTGGATGGCGGCGTTAATACCGGCTGTGAAGCAATGCTCTTTGAGCGGTTGAATCGCCGCGAGTAGTCCGATCGCCTCCAACGCTGGCGGATAGAGTCCGCGGCAGATGCTTCTGATGTCTTCTATGAGCTTGTTGCAGGTCTCTGCCGGCGAGGTCCGGCCATTCTGTCGTCCGCTTTCAAGCAGCATACCGAGGGCGACAAGTTCCTGGCTGACTGAATCGTGCAGTTCGGCGGCAAGGTGTTTGCGTTCTTCGTCTCGCGCCTGGACTAGTTTTATGTGGGCGGTCTTCAGCGCTTCTTCGGCGCGGTGGGCTTCGGTCAGGTCGTGGACGAATCCCACCGCGCAATCCCTGCCTTCGAAGTTGATAAGCGCAGACGATACGTCGGCGTAGATCATCTTGCCGTCCCGCGTGAGGAACGGAATGTTCGGCGCGACTCTGTACTCTCCACGTGACTGGGCCTCGAAGCAACTGATCACATGCGCCAGATCTTCGGGGGGGTGGAGGTCGTTGATGGTCATTCCGAGAAAATCTTCAGCGCTGTAATTCAGCATCTCGCAAATCGCCGGATTGGCGAACACGTACTTATGTGTTTCGACGTCCGCGCCCAGTATGCCCTCATTGGAGCCTGCAAAGAGCATTCTGTACTGCTCCTCCGATTTTCTGAGTCGTTCTGTGGCCCGTTTGCGTTCGGTGATGTCCCGGGCGAACGCCACTACGCTTGTTATGTTCCCCTCGGCGTCTCTTAGGGGCGAGAGTGTGGTTTCCACCCAGAACTCTCCGTTTGGCAAGATGGTGGACCATTCGTTGCGAGAGGGCCTGCCGGTTGCATGCACCTCCTTGAGTTTCCGGATTCTCGCCTCGGCGATGTCCGGAGGGTAGAAGTCGCGCAGGTTCTTTCCCGGGAGGGTTGAGGTGTCTATACCGTAACGTTCGTCCATATCCGGGCTGGTCCATGACGAGAGGATATCGCCGTCGGTATTGTAGACTAAGATAGCGGCCTGGTGGAGAGAGGTCAGTATGGCTTGAAGATGTGCTTCGGATTCCCTGAGCCCTTCTGACGCCTGTTTCTGTTCCGTGATGTCGCGGGCGAAGACCAATGCCGAGCGGACCTGGCCATCGTGGTCTCTGACCGGTTCCATTGATATCTGGTACCACATCATTTCATCGCCGAGGGGTACGATAGTTTCAATCAGGCTGCTCTTGCCCGAAACAATCGCCTCCCGTGCGCGGACTGCTTCGTTGTCGGCGAATTCCTTTGGGAACACGTCCCACAGCGTTTTGCCAACCAGTTCATTCGGCGAGCCGCCCAAACGTTGTGCGCATATGGTGTTCATGAACAGGAACACGCCGTCCGCATTCAGGGTGCATATCGCCTCGCCAGCGGACTCGACCACGGCGCGGTGCTCTTCTTCGCTCTGCTGCAGGGCGATCTGGGCTGTTCGGGCCTCGGTCACGTCTCGAACGGCGCCCATGATCACCACCGGATTTCCATCTTCATCGCGTTGTTGAACCGTGTACGGGGTCGCATCCATCCACCGGATCTCTCCGTCCGGGCGGATAATCCTGAACGATATGGCCCGACCTTCTGCGCCGGCCAGAATATCAGCAATCAGGCCGTGCATGTCGTCCCGGTCTTCGGGATGCAATATTGAGTCGACGATCTTGTTAACATCCTCAGGCAGCGTTCCTTCAGGCAAGCCGTAGATCCTGAGCAGTTGGTCCGACAGTGTGATCTTCCCGGTGCGGAGATCCCACTGCCAACTGCCCACACCGGCCAACCGTTGGGCTGCTTTCAGACTGGCTTCACTATCCCGCAACGCTGTTTCCATCTGCTTGCGTTTGGTGATGTCGACTATCATGCCCTGGATGTGAGTAATCTGTCCGGCTGCGTCGCGGATAATTGTGTTGCGGTCTTCGATCCAGCGAATCTCGCCGGATTTGGTGACCAGTCGATACTCCTGGTCGAACTGCGTAGCCCCGCGAGACATGTAGTCGCCGACCTCAGCCTCCAGGCGTGGAACATCTTCGCTGTATGTTATTCCCGGCCAGGACACTTCGCCAGAGATCAACTGTTGGGGTGTATATCCGAACTGCTTGACGCTTTCGGATACGAACTCAACGGGCCAGCCGTCTTCCATTCGCCACAGAAATACAACCGCCGGGCTCGCGTCGACAATAGACTGGAGCCTGAGGAGGTCCGCATGGGTTCGGCTCAACTCTTCTCGGAGCGATTCCAGTTCATTAGCGTCGTTATCGAATGTACGTTCTTCGTTCATTTGCTATGGTAAGTATCGTCGAGGCAAACGGTCCGGCCAAGAGTGAAAACAGATAAACCTGAATTTTTCAGATCCGCCTGCGGATTCAGGCGGTTCGAGGCGCTTGCGGCAGGGTAATAGTTACGCGCGTTCCTTCGTCCGGCTTGCTTTCTAGCGCTACGGTTCCGCCCAGTCGATCGGCCGCGTGTTTTACAATCGCCAGACCCAATCCGGTTCCACGGGCCGATGCGTCGCCCGATCGACTGGCGGCGGCCTGGAAGAATCGCTCGAAAACGCGGTCCTGAATCTCCGGCGGAATTCCGCACCCGGTATCCGCCACCGCCATTGTAACTCCGCCGGACTGACCGCCGAGCGTGCAGGTTACTTTTCCGCCGTCAGGCGTGAACTTCAACGCGTTTCCCAGCAGGTTGTCGACAATCAACTGCAGCAGGGCGGGGTCCGAGTCGAAAACGAAATTGTTCGGATCGCTCGAGACCACCAGTTCTATCTGTTTGCTTTGGGCCTGATCGCAATAGTCTTTCCGGATCTGGTCGACAAGGGACGCGGTGGAAACATCGGTGATATTGGTCTGTGCTCCGGGCGTTTCGACCAGGTGCAGGTTCAGCAGATCGTTGGTCATTTGCTCCAGGCGGGTTATGTGGCGGTTGAGTATATCGGCAACCTTTGCAACCGAGCCCGGATCGTCGCCCAGCGTTTCGGCGGCCGCACGGATGGTCGCCAGGGGCGTTCGGAGTTCGTGGGACGCATTGGCGACGAATTCAGCTTTCACCGCGGCAGTCTGGGCTATTTCCGTTACGTCTCGCAGGACCAGGAGCACTGCGATTCCTTGCGGTTGGCCTGCGACCACACGCGCCGCGTGGACCTCCAGAATTTGCCCTTGAAGCTCCGGACCTTCAATCTGTCCGTCTACTGACTGTCCGGCGGACATCAGTTTGCGGTAGATGTCCAGCACGCCTCCTTCGGTAACGACCGCCTTGAACTCCTTTCCGATAAGCTCCTGGGCGTCCAGCGACAGTAAATCGATCGCCGACGTGTTGACCAGCACGACATGTCCGGTCTTGTCCAGCGCGATAACGCCTTCTCGGAGGTTGTCGACCACCGACATTAGCTGCTGTCGTTGTGTCTGTACAACTCGGATCTGGCCGGCCAGATTGTTCCGCATGTTGTTTAGCGCTCGGGCCAGGCCCGCCAGTTCATCGGCTCCGCTTACAGGCGCCCGGGCCTCGAGATTCCCGGCGGTGATCTGTTCGGCGGTCCGGGTTATCTGCTTGAGCGGGGCGTACCATATCCAGCTCATCAGCATCGCCAGCGCCGCTGCGGCGCCGACAGTGGCTAGCACCGTCCAGAAAAGAGCGTCTTTGATCAGCGCCCGATCGGCTGCGATGGTTCGAACGGGCATCGCCAGACGAACCAGTGCGACGACCTTTCCGTCCTGTCGCACGGGTCTGGTGATGTAGCGGTACTCGACCTTTGTAGTTTTGCTCAGGCGGGTGTCGGCGCCGTTGCGTCCTTCGAGTGCAGCCGCAATCTCCGGTCGATCCGGCGTGTTGTGGTTGTCCATGCTTGCGGGGTCTGCGATGCTGTCGCCAAGTACGCGGCCGTCGGCGGCGATCACTGTGAAGCGCATCTCGGACCCGTCCAGGATCTGACCGGCGGCTTTTTGCGCCTGGGAGTCGGGCACGGGCCAGAGATCCTGGAAATAACGGGCTGTAAGTTCGGCGGTGCGATCCTGGTTCGTGCGATTGTGTCGCATGTACGATGTGTTCAAGTGGCGATACGAGACAATCAGCCCGATGGCGATGACAATGCCCACCAGCAGCAGGTTGCCCATGAACAGTTTGAACAGCAGGCTGAATCGTTTCATCGTATTGTCCCGGTGAATTACGAGGTCTCAGGCGATGTCTTCGTCTCCGGCGAGTTTGTAACCAATACCTCGGACGGTCCGGATATACTTGCGCGCCTCGCCGAGCTTTTTCCGCAGTGCGGTCATGTGCACGTCTATGGTGCGGTCGACCACTATTGCATCGGCGCCCATCGCCGAATCGATTAACTGGTCGCGCTGCAGAACTCTTCCGCCGGCCTGCACTATCGTCGCCAGCAGGCGGAATTCCGTCAGCGTCAGCGTTATGTCCTGTCCGTCTACTTGCACCCTGTGGCGCCCCAGGTCGATTTCGATCGGACCGGCCGACAGCGTATCTCCGCCAGCGGGCGCTGCTTCGGCGCGTCGGAGCAGCGCCGATATTCGTGCGACCAGAACCGACATGCTGAACGGTTTGGTCATGTAGTCGTCGGCGCCTATGTGCAGGCCGACAACGATGTCGCTTTCGGCCGACAGCGCCGTAAGCATGATGACCGGAAGACGCATGGTCGGGCGGTTGGACCGAAGGCGTGCGGTGATGTCCGTACCCGACATGCCCGGAAGCATCAGGTCCAACACCACCAGATCCGGCGGGTCGCCGAGTATCGTATCCAACGCCTCCAGACCGTTGTTGCAGACGGTGACATCGTAGTGCTCGCGTTTGAGTCGCATGGCGATAAGCTCGGCCATATCCGCTTCATCTTCCACGATCACAATACGCCGTTTTGACATGTTGGTCCTTATTCCCAGCCCGAAACATTAGCGCAATCTTAACAAAGTGCAAATGCGCTCTTAGTTATTATCCGCGACAATAACTTACGTAAAGGCCCGTGGCAAGAGACGCCCGGGGAAAACACATTATGAAGTACCTGGAGTTTCAAACATGATCGCAGCATCAACTGGATTCGACACAATGCTTTTGGCCAAGATGGCTTTTGACGTTGTCGCCGGGCTCGGTGTTTTCCTGCTGGGTATGAAGTACATGTCCGAGGGTTTGCAGACCATCGCCGGAAGGCGCCTGAGAACAATGATCGGGGCGGCGACCAGCAACCGCTTCATGGGCATGGCCGTCGGCACGGGCGTGACTTGCCTGGTCCAGTCCAGTTCAGTGACCACCGTTATGGTCGTCGGATTTGTCAACGCCGGCTTCATGACGCTTACCCAGGCCATCGGCGTGATAATGGGCGCCAATATCGGCACGACCATCACCGGCTGGATAATCGCGCTGAAGATCGGCAAGTACGGTCTGCCGATCATGGGCGTAGCGGCGCTGGTTTTCGCGTTCGCCAAGAAGGACAGGCTCAAGTTCCTGGCGATGGCGGTAATGGGCGTTGGAATGGTCTTCTTCGGTCTGGAGCTGATGAAGAACGGGTTCAAGCCGATCCGCGGTATGGAGGAGTTCGAATCGTGGTTCTCGGTCTTCCAGGCCAACAGTTACTTCGGCGTCCTGAAGTGCGCCGCCGTCGGATGCATACTGACCATGGTCGTGCAGTCCTCGTCCGCAACGCTGGGCATAACCATCGGTCTTGCCTCGACGGGCGTAATACCTTTCCATACCGCCGCTGCGCTCGTGCTGGGCGAGAATATCGGAACAACCATCACCGCGTACCTGGCGTCCATAGGCACCACAACCAACGCCAAACGCGCCGCCTACGCTCACGTGACCTTTAATGTCATAGGCGTTCTCTGGATAACCGCGCTGTTTGCACCATACATTCATCTTGTCCACGAGGCGATCCATTTCGCTGGTTTCCAAACGAATCTTGGAGCAGTTCCGAGTGAAATCGGCGAAAACTATGTCCGCGACATAACCGTCGGAATCGCCGTCGTCCACTCCGGATTCAACATAACAAACACGCTGATGTTCATTCCGTTCACCAACATATTGGCCAAGTTGCTGACCAAGTGGGTGCCCGATCGCAAATTCAAGGAAACTCCGCACCTTACAATGCTCGATTCGCATTTGGCTGACACGCCCGTTATCGGCATCGAGCAGGCTCGCAAGGAAGTCAACCGCATGGCCGACACGCTGGACAAGATGATGCCCCGCCTCCGCGAGGTTATTTCCAACGGAACGCCGGACGAGAAGAACGTTCAGAAGATATTCCACAAGGAAGAGGTCCTGGACATTATGCAGAAAGAGGTCATCGTCTTCATGACCGACATGCTGGCCGGCAGCTTGACCCACGATCTGGCCGACGAGGGCAGGAGCATCGTGCGAATCGCCGACGAATATGAATCCGCCGGCGACTACATACAGAACTTGCTCAAACTGTATCTCCGACTCGACCAGGCGGGCCTGGAGTTGTCCAAGTCCGATCGCGACAACATTCTGGAACTGCACGATCAGGTGGTGGAGTATGTCGATCTGGTCTCAACGGCATGCAGGCAGAACCGCAGCGAGGTGGTCACCAAGGCCCACAGCATCGGCGAAGGGATCAGCCACCAGGTTCGCCGATTGCGAAACCAGCATCTGGCCGAAGTCGCCAAGACGCGACCGGCGCCGCTGGTGACCGTGATATACACCGATATGCTGAACGCTTACAGGCGGGTCAAGGACCACGCGATGAACGTGGCCGAAGCCCTGGCCGGTGAGAAGTAGACATACAATACTGGTCCCATAGTTCCTCTGATGATATGATGCGAGCGTCAGATGTTTTGGGCAATGAACGATTCGCCCTAACGTTTTGACTATTTGGAGCGATCGACGGATTGTCCGCAGATCGCTTCGAACATTCGCGAACATTCGCAGGAAATTCTGGAGACCAGTACCTATGAAAACAAGTGTGAAGATAGCGTTGTCTTTGGTGTTTATGTGGTCGATGTTAGCGGCTGGCGGCGTGGCGATTTGCCTTGGCGCCCCGGCGACGGCGCCCGGCGCGACCGCCGATCAGATCATGATCGACTGGCTCGGGCAGGATCTCGGCAAGGATAATGCCAAGAAGTGCTTCAAGTCTAAGTCTGACGGCAACTTAGAAGCTGAAGCGGTCAAGAAGGCTGCAGGCGAACTCGGCGCCGCTGGCAAGGCGCTTACTGCAGAGGCCGCCAAGCTGACCACCGCCAAGGTTCCCGGAAACGATCCGAAGTGGAAGGATCTGTACACTCGCGCGGCGGCCGCCCGGCGGGCCAAGCGGCTCGGCATCCTGCGAATCCGCTGCAAGAAAATAGTTTTCACCAAACACTACGAGATGGGCGGGTCGCACTACGCCTACACCGAAGGCCTGTCGGACGCGCAGAGGGAACGTCACTTCCGTCCCGGTTCGGCGCTGTGCCTGCTGGATGTCAGCGGAACTGAGCCCAAGGTCGAAACGCTCATCGACGATCCCAACGGTGTCATTCGCGATCCGGACGTGAGCTATGACGGCAAGCGAATACTGTTCGCCTGGAAGAAGTCCGACCGTCAGGACGACTACCATCTCTACGAAATGGACGTCGCCAGCCGCAAGATCCGCCAGCTTACCTTCGGGCTCGGATTCGCAGACTACGAAGGTGTCTATCTGCCTGACGGAAACATCCTGTTCAACTCCACCCGCTGCGTGCAGATCGTCGACTGCTGGTGGACTGAAGTCTCGAATCTGTACGTTTGCAACAAGGATGGAAAGTTCCTCCGCCGAGTCGCCTTCGACCAGGTGCACTCCAACTACCCGCAGGTGCTCGACGACGGACGTGTGGTTTACACGCGATGGGACTACAACGACCGCGGACAGCTCTATCCCCAGCCGTTGTACCAGATGAACCCCGACGGAACCAGCCAGACCGAATACTACGGAAACAACTCATGGTTCCCCACGACAATCGCACATGCTCGCGGGATTCCCGGAACGAGCAAAGTCATGGCCCTGGCCAGCGGGCACCACACCCGCCAGCGAGGCAAGCTCTGCATCGTCGATTCGAAAAAAGGCAGGCAAGAGGCCTCCGGCGTGCAGTTGATCGCTCCAGTAGTCGAAACGAAATCCGTCAAGGTCGACCGATACGGCCAGCGCGGCGATCAGTTCCAGTATCCCTATCCGTTCAGCGAGAAAGAGTTCCTCACGACG
>PVBE011455977.1_pt1 | contig 18790 bp, 16 predicted proteins | sample 1631181 | NCBI WGS metagenome assembly PVBE01 (sample SAMN08397723, study PRJNA350692) | Marine metagenome, whole genome shotgun sequencing project. | isolation source: water | place: Pacific Ocean | collected 2012-04 | reverse complement strand
CGGAACACCCCCTTCGAGGAGGCCCTCGACCTGGCGCGCGACGCCCTTCGCGTAGACACCGATTCGCGTTCCGGGCTTCCGCTGCTCGGAGATCAATACCCGGCCGGGCCGCTGCAGGGCATCGAGGACGGCGTCGTATTCGTACACACCCCAACGCGGATGAGTCGGGCGACGCCCGGCATCTTCGATGATCGCGCCGTGGAGGTAGAAGACGTATTGCATCCCGGGCTCGGGCGTCTGAGGAGCCGCCTCCAGGACCGCTGTCGGCCCAGTGTCCGACGATGCGAGGGATGTGACGAGCGCTGCGACAACGATTGCCGCAGCCGAGGAACCGAATCGGGGTATCCGGACGACCTTTCTCACCACGCCAGCTTACACGAGGCCCCGACCTTTGCCCCGGAAGGGGCCCTCCCCGGGGAAACTCGGGGAGGGGCGACGACTCCGAATGTCGGGCGCCGGGAAGCGGAGCCCGGATGCGGATTCCGGTACACTGATCCCCACCCAATCCCATGGGGCTGCAACTCGTGCCCGGCCGCATCCCGCCGTCGCTTCGGGACTTCCGGAGACGAGCAGCCCGGAGGAGAACTCATGGCCGACTCCCACGATCCCGTTGTCGATCGGGAACTTTCCGATGCGATCCGAAACAGCATCGACGCACTCGCGGATGAACTGCTCGAGGTTTCGCATACGATTCACGCGCGGCCGGAACTGGCCTTCGAGGAATACTTTGCCTGTCGGACCCTGACCGATGTGCTGGGAGCCCACGGCCTCGAGACGGAGACGGGTGTCTTCGGCCTGGAAACCGCTTTCGAAACCCGGCTCGGCGATAGCGCGGAGGGCCCGACCGTGGCCGTTCTGGCCGAATACGACGCACTGCCGGGGATCGGTCACTCCTGCGGCCATAACCTGATCGCCACGGCGGCCCTGGGAGCCACCCTGGCCCTTCAGAACGTGCGCGAGCGATGCCCAGGACAGGTTCGCCTGATCGGCACGCCCGCCGAGGAAAGGGGCGGGGGCAAGGAGCGGATGGCCCGGGTCGGGGCCTTCGAGGGTGTCGACGCCGCGATGATGATCCATCCGGCCGGCGTCAACCTCGCCACCATGCCGTGCATCTGCGTGGCCGAAGTCGAGGTCATCTACCGGGGCCGCGCCGCCCATGCCTCGGCGATGCCGCATCTGGGCGTGAACGCCCTGGACGGTCTGCTGATCGCCTACCAGGCGATCTCCAATCTGCGCCAGCACATCCAGGCCAGCGAACGCATCCACGGCATCGTCACCGAGGGGGGGGCGGCCCCCAATATCGTGCCCGAGCGCGCGGCCGGCGATTTCTATGTCCGCGCCGCCAACGAGGCCGACCTCGCCCAGTTGAAGCCACGGGTCCAGGCCTGCTTCGAGGCGGGCGCCCGGGCCAGCGGGGCCGAAGTCGAAATCAAATGGGCGGACGTCGACTACCTGGACCTGAATACGAATTGGCCCCTGGCGGAGGAATTCCAACGCAACGCCGAAACCCTGGGCCGGGAATTCATCCCCATGGAGCGGATTCCGGGCAGCAGTGCGGGCAGTACGGATATGGGCAACATCAGCTACCGCACGCCCTCGATCCATCCGATGTTGGCGGCGGCCCCTCCCCACGTGGTGATCCACAATCCGGAATTCGAAAAATGGGCGGGCTCGGAAATGGGGGATCGGGCCGCCCTCGACGGCGCGAAGGCCCTGGCGATGACCGCGGCCGCCTACCTCCTCGGCCCGGAACTCCAGCGGGAATCGAAGCGCGCATTCGAGATTTCCCTGGGACTCTCCTGATGCCAGGGGTCGGCCAACCGCGGAAGTGGACTTCCGATGCCACGACCCGAAGCAACCCCCGTTGACTATACTGCCCGCTGGCTCGCTGAATGCGTTCGACTCTCGCTGATGTGACTTCTCGACCTTCTTGCCCGGAGTGAACCCCCTATGACGAATGATCAACGCCTCTTTTCCGCCGACTCCCATTGCGTCATCACCTCCGATCAGGTCAAGCAGAATCTGGCCTCCCGATTCCACGACGCCTGGGATGAAGCGATGACAAAATACGACGCCCAGCGCAGTCGAGAAATGTCGGGGGGATCTCTCGAACTCGAAGATTTCGTGGATCTCGAAGCCGCCCGACACCCGGGCTACTTCGACTCCAAGGCTCGCCTCGCCGCCATGGATGCCGACGGGGTCGAGTGCGAAGTCATGTACTCGGAATTCGACTTCACGAGCAAGGTCTACCACGTGGGCGAATATTGGCGGGAATGCGCCACCGCGTATAACAACACCCTGCAGGAATTTGCATCGATCGACCCCAAACGCATCCTGATCAGCTACCAGCTTCCCCTGATCGACATCGACTACGCGGCCGAGGAGGTCTACCGCCTGGCCGACCTCGGGGCGCGCTCAATCCAGATCCCGAATTTTCCCAGCGAAGTCGGCATGCCCGACTACCACGATGAGAATTACGCAAAATTGTGGTCGGCCTTCGAGGAGACCGGGGTCGTCGTCGCCAACCACCTGACCCTCAAGGAATCACTCTGGGATACCTTCCGACGCGATCCCACCCCCCAGCGGGGCATCTTTACGGCGCTCCCGGGGTTCGCCCTGGGTGAGACCCTCTGCTGGTATATCCTGACGGGCGTTCTCGAGCGCCATCCGGGCTTGAAGGTCATCTTCGTGGAACCCGGCATCTTCTGGCTACCCGGCTTCCTGCGCTTTCTGGATAGCCGCATGGAGCATCACTATGAATTTCCGGGGATGAAGGAATTGCCCTCTACCTACTTCAGGCGCCAGATGGCGGTCACCTTCGTGCACGAACCCGAAGGCGTCGAATTGCGACATCAGTTGGGGCTGGAGAATGTGCTCTGGTCATCGGATTTCCCGCATCCGGTCTGCAATTGGCCCAATGCGGATGAGAAGATCCGTCAGCAATTCGCGGGCGTGCCGGAAGACGAAATGCGGGCCATCACCTGGGGCAACGGCGCACGCATGTACGGCATCGAGTAGCGGAGACTCGAAACCCATGGCAGGCGTACTCGATGGCATCCGCATCCTCGACCTCTCCGAGGGAATCGCGGGCGCCATGGCGACGATGATGCTCGCCGACCACGGGGCGCAGGTCACGCGGATCGAAGCTCCCGGCGGCGATCCCCTGCGCGACGAACTCGGCCATCGCGCCTGGAATCGAGGCAAGCGCAGCGCAGTTCTGGATCTCGAGCAGAGCGCCGACCGGGAGCTTCTGCACGACCTGCTGCAGCGCGCCGATATCCTCGTCGAAAGTTTTCGACCCGGCCGCAGCCGGGCATTGGGCCTCGACTATGCGACCCTCTCCCAACGCAACCCCGGCCTGATCCAATGTTCGATCACCGGCTACGGACGCGAAAATTCCCACGCCGATCGCCCCGGCTTCGACGCCCTCGTCGCAGCGCGAACGGGCCTGCAATGGGAACAACGCGGGCGCGTCGGGGGTGCCGCCGCCTATCTCTCCGGCCAGCCTCCCTTCTCGCCGGATTTCGAAGCTCCAGCCGAAGCCCTACAGGGCCCGGCACGCGAAGGCCCGCTCTTTCCCGCCTCGCGCTTCCCCAGCCTGGGGGCCTGCCACGCGGCAACGGTGGCGATCAGTGCAGCACTTCGGGCCCGGGAGGTAACGGGGCGTGGCCAATGGGTCGAGACCTCGCTCCTGCAGGGCGCCCTGGCTTCTGGAACGATGGCCTTCGCGACGGCCGAGCATCTGGACGCCTGGGGGTTTTCGACCTGGGTGGTCGACCGCCGCTCTCCCAAGGGACTCTTCGAATGCAGCGACGGCCGCTGGGTGCACTGCTGGCCCCCAACACCGCGCTTCATCCTGGCGGCCGGAGAGGGGGCGGAACTCAACGCCACCCCCGACCTGCGCGTGCGCGAAGACCCGGATCGGGTGGGACTCGGGCCCGAGGAGTTATTCGTCCTCCACCACTACTGGGAGCCGATGGCCAAGACCGTGGCCAAATACAGTGCTGACGCCTGGACCCGGGCCGGAGCGGAAGCCGGGGTATGCATCCAGAAGGTGCGCTCACCCGAGGAGGCCTGGTCGGATCCCCTGCTCCTGGCCGACGGTTGCGTGGCGGAAATCGAGGATGACGAACTCGGACCGATTCGCGGAGTGGGCATCCTCTACAAACTCGAAAACAGCCCGGGAGAGGTGGGGGCATCCGCGCCTCACCCCGGGGAGCATGACGAGGCCATCCGGGCAGAGGCCGGGCGGGGCCCGCGCCCGGGGAGCGAGGCCCGTGGCGAGTCGAGGCCCCTCGCGGGCGGTCCCCTCGAAGGCATTCGAGTGCTGGATTTCGGCCTGGCCGTAGCCGGGCCCTATGGCGCGCAGGTCCTGGGCGATCTCGGCGCCGATGTCATCAAGATCAACGCGCTACACGATTGGTATTGGCATTCGAATCAGATCGCCATGTCGTGCAATCGCGGCAAGCGCAGCATCGCGATCGACCTCAAGCATGCGGCCAGCCGCGAACCCCTGGAACGCCTGATCGCCTCGGCGGACGTGATCATTCACAATATGCGCTATCCGGCTGCCATCCGGCTGGGCATCGACTACGAGACCCTGGGGCCCCGCTACCCGCGTCTGGTCTACTGCCATACCCGGGGCTTCGAACGCGGCCCCCGGGAAGAATTGCCGGGAAACGATCAGACGGGTGCCTGCCTGGCGGGAGTCGAATGGGAGGACGGCGGCTGCGGGCGCGGGGGCCGTCCCCTCTGGTCGCTCACCAGCATGGGGGATACGGGCAATGGCTACCTGGCCGCCAGCGCCATCTGCCAGGCCCTCTTCGAACGCGAAAAGACGGGTCGAGGCCAATGGGTCGAGACGGCGATCGTGAACGCCCAGCTGCTGAATACCTCTTATTCCATCGGCCGCGCCGATGGCAGCGGCTTCGAGCGACCCCGGCTCGACGCCGACCAGACGGGTTTCTCGGCGGGCCTGCGCGTTTACCCCACGGGCGACGGATGGCTCTGCCTCTCGCTCCTCGACGATCGGCATTGGGAAGCGCTGGCGGACGTACTCGAGGATCCGGAGCTCCTGCCCGCCGGCAAGTTCTTCGGGGAGACCCGGCGAAAGCAGAACGATGAGGCACTGACGGAGAAGTTGCGCAGCCTCTTCGCATCGCGATCGGCGGCCGAGTGGTTCGAAACTCTCGACCGGGCCGGCGTGCCCTGCGAGATCGCCTCGGATCGAGCCGGCCACGAACTCTGGTCCGATCCCGAAGCCCTCGAGAAGCAGTGGATCGTCAAGTACCCACATCCGATGGTCGGCGAGATCGGCCAGGTCGGACTGGCATTCTCATTCTCCGACACCCCAGCGCGAATCCAGGGACCCCCGATGCTGGTGGGGGAGCATACGCAGAGCCTGCTGGAGGAATTGGGCTACGCGGAATCCGAGATCAAAAGCCTCTTTGCGCGGGGTGCCGTCGGCGATGAAAAAGTGCATCCAGTACTGGCGGGAGATGGGGGCGGGACGGTGAAATCGCCCTGGGATCCCAGCGAATGAGCGCGGGGGAAAGCGGGATGGGGCGCCCGGAGCCCAATGCCTCCCGGGATAGTGCCTTCTTCTGGCGGGGCCTCCGCGAGGGTCAACTGCTCGCGCAGCGTTGCGGGAATTGTGAGCGCTGGCGACATCCGCCGCGGCCCTTCTGCCCACACTGCCATTCCCCGGAATGGCGCGCCGCGCCCCTCTCGGGTCGGGGCCGCGTCTACTCGTGGATCAAGCCCGTGCATCCCCCGCTGCCGATGTTCGAGAGCGACCTTCTGATCGCCCTGATCGATCTCGATGAGGGTATTCGGCTGCTCTCCAATCTCCGCGACGTCTCCGAGCATTCGGTCCACAACGAGATGGCGGTCGAGGTCTGCTTCCTGCGGGTGGGAGACTCCGGGGCGCAGCTGCATCAATTTCGTCCGCTGGCGGAGAGCCCGGATGACTGAGGCTTCATCGGCGGTGATCGTGGGGATCGGCCAGACGGAATTCTCGAAGCAGTCGGGACGCAGTGAATTGCAATTGGCGTGTGAGGCCATCCGGGCGGCACTCGACGATGCGGGCCTCTCCCCCGCCGACGTGGATGGAATGACGACCTTCACGATCGACAACAACGAAGATGTGGATCTCGTCCGTTCGCTCGGCATCGAAAACCTGCGCTTCTCCTCCCGGGTGCCCCACGGCGGAGGTGGAGCCACGGGCACCCTGGCCCACGCCATGGCGGCGGTGGATTCCGGCCTGGCCCGGGTGGTGGTCGGCTGGCGGGCCATGAACGAACGCTCCGAGGGAAGATTCGGAGTGGCCCAGATGGCCCCCAGCCAAAACGTCCGCGGCGCGGGCACGAATTTCATCGAGTGGAGCCTGCCCTTTGGAGCCGTCACCCCGGCCGCCTGGACGGCCCTGCAGGCCCAGCGCTATATGCACGAGTACGGGGCCACGAACGAAGACTTCGGCCGGGTCTCGGTCATCCTGCGCAGGGCCGCGGCCAGCAACCCCAACGCCTTCTTCTACCGCAGGCCCCTCAGCCTGGAGGACCATCAGGCTTCGCGCTGGATCATCGAGCCCGTATTCCGACTCCTCGACTGCTGCCAGGAGAGCGATGGCGGCGTAGCCTTCGTCGTCACCCATCGGGAACGGGCTCGCGACTGCCCACAAGCGGGCGTTCGCATCCTGCATTCCACCCAGGCCGTTCCCTTCGAAACCGAAGTCGTGACCAACTTCTATCACTCGGACCTGACGCGCTTCGACTCCGGCATCGCGGCCGCCCGCGAACTCTACGCACGTACCGGTCTCGGCCCCGATGACATCCGGGTGGCCATGCTCTACGACCACTTCAGCGTGGCGGTCTTCTGGCATCTCGAGGCCTTCGGCTTCTGCGGACCGGGCGAGGCAGCGGCCTTCGTGGGGGAAGGCCATCTCGATCTCGAGGGTCGGCTACCCCTCAGCCCCAACGGCGGACTCATCGGCGAGGCCTACATCCACGGCATGAACAACATCACCGAAGCCGTTCGCCAGGTCCGGGGCACGGCCGTCAACCAGATCAGCGACGTCGATCACGTACTCGTCTCATCGGGCATGAGTGCGGCGATCCTCGGAAGGGATTGAGGGGCGGGGTTGGGGGCGGGGGTAAGAGCGGGCTCGGATCCAAATCGTCTCGCCCCGCTACTTTGCTGAATAAAGCGCTCCACGGGCCGCGGCCAGCGCGTAGAATAAGGGCTCTGGCCACGAGCGCAGAGCAGTCGCCGGATTCCAAAGAGGAGACGAATATGGAAAACGTCAAACCCGAGGAGGTCGGACTCTCCAGCCAGCGCCTGGCCCGTATCGATGAGCATTTGCGCGAGCGCTATATCGGCCCCGGCAAGATTTCCGGCGCCCTCACCCTGGTGGCCCGTCACGGGAAGATCGCCCACTGCTCACCCCTGGGCCATATGGAACTCGAAGCCCGGCGCCCCCTGGAAGAGGATGCGATCTTCCGCATCTACTCCATGAGCAAGCCCATCACCTCGGTGGCCGTGATGATGCTCTATGAAAAGGGCCTCTTCCAATTGCGCGATCCGGTGCATAAATTCATCCCGGCCTTCGCGCGGCAGGGGGTGTTTCGGATGGGGAGCCATCCCAACTTCCTGACCGACAGACCCGGGCGCCCGATCTGCATCAAGGACCTCTTGACCCATACCTCGGGACTCACCTACGGCTTCATGCATCGCACGCCGGTCGATGCCGCCTACCGGAAATCCGGACTCGAGGGTGTGAATAGCAGTGCGAACCTCGAGGAGACGGTCGAGAAGATCGCCGGGCTACCCCTCGAATTCTCCCCCGGCGACGCCTGGAATTACTCGATGGCCACCGACGTCCTGGGCTACCTCGTACAGATCATCTCCGGCAAGCCCTTCGACCAATTCCTGCGTGAGGAGATCTTCGAGCCCCTGGCTATGTCGGATACGGGCTTCTTCGTTCCGCCGGAAAAGCAGCCGCGACTGCCGGCCTGCTACGAACGCCGCGCCGACCGCAAACTCGTGCTCCAGGACGATCCGGCCACGAGTTCCTACCTGCAGCCGCCGCAATTCCTATCCGGCGGGGGCGGCCTCGTTTCCACCGCCCACGACTACCTGCGCTTCTGCGAGATGCTGCGTCGGGGCGGCGAATACGACGGAGCGCGCATTCTTTCGCGCAAGACGATCGAACTCATGACGAGAAACCACCTGCCCGGGGATGTCGACCTGACCCAGATGGCCCAGGGAAGTTTTTCCGAGACCCCCTACGAGGGGGTCGGCTTCGGATTGGGTTTTTCGATCAACCTCGGCCCCGCACGAACCGGAGCCGCGGGCAGCGCGGGGGAGTTCGCCTGGGGGGGAGCCGCGAGCACGGCCTTCTGGATCGATCCCGCAGAGGAACTCGTCGTCGTCTTCCTGACCCAATTGCTTCCCAGCAGCAGCTACGATTTTCGGGGCCAACTCCGCGCCATCACCTACGGCTCGCTCCTCGACTGACTTTCCGATTGCCGGCCGGGAGTTCATGGGATTCGCCGAGGGCGGCGATCGACGCTCGACCCCATCAGGCGATCCACGAACTCCAGCCGGAAATCCCAAAAACCCCGGGATTTCCTATCCTCGCGGGCTCAGAACAATATGAGCCCGCAGCAGAGCGATTCCGAGTCCCCCGGCAGCATCCTCGTAACCGGCACCTCCTCCGGCATCGGCAGGGCCACGGCCGGCCTTCTGGCCGACCTCGGCTTCGAGGTACTCGCCGGTCGGCGCGGGACGGACTCGGAGGCGAGCGCCGAGCCATCGCCCCGGGGCCGCATCATCCCGCTCCAACTCGACGTCACCCTCAAAGAGGATCTCGACGGCCTGGGGGAATTACTCGCGAGCCGGGCGCGAAGCGGGGCCCCTCCCCTCATCGGCCTGGTGAGCAACGCGGGAGCGGGGCTGACGCTGCCGGTGGAATACCTCGACGAAGCGCTGCTGAGGCAACAACTCGAACTCAACCTCGTCGGCCACGTGGCCCTGGCGCGCAGGGTTCTGCCGCCGATGCGTGAGGCGCTGGCGGGGGCGGCGGCGGGTCGGCGCGGGCGCCTGCTTTTCGTCGGCACCGGTGCGGGCATCCCCTCGCCGATCTTTCCCTTTCTCTCCTCCTATATGGCGGCAAAGTGGGGATTGGAAGCCGTCTGCCGCAGCTTGCGGATGGAACTCCGGCTGCTCGGCGACGCCATCGACGCCTGCATGATCAACCCGGGCTTCGTCTCGACCGCCATGAGCCAGACCACCGCGCGCACGATGCGCCCCCTATTGGCCCAGATCCCCGCGGAATCCATGGCCCGCTACGGCCCCCTGCTCGCCAAATTCGGGGCCTATGGGGGCAGACAAAATCCGAGCACGCCCGAGCAGGTCGCCCGGCGCATCGCCGAAGCCCTTTTGGCCCGCAGGCCGCGACCGAGCTATCGCGTGGGTCGGGATTCCCGGCGGACGGCCCGCCTCGCCCGCCTGCCCCTGCAATTCCAGGAATGGATCCTCTCGCGCATCTATCGTTGAGGCGGGAGAATTCGACCTCGACCCGAACGATCTCTCGTCGAAACGCCGACCTCTATAGGCTATTTCGCACCTCGGACTATTTCGCGCGTCGCTCTATTTCAGCCCTGGAGCCGCTCTATTTCAGCCCTGAAAAGGAAAGCCACGTCGGAATCCCCGATCATCCGGGTGAAGAGGGCCGGCGATCGCGCCGGCATCCAGCGCGTTCAGCGCGAGGCCTTCGGGGGGACGCGGAGGCGGATCTGGTGCGGCGCCTGGGGGAGGCCAACGTCGTGGGGCCCTCCCTGGTGGCCGAAATCGGGGCCAGCATCACGGGCCATATCCTCTTCAATCCCGTCACGCTTCCGGCCGCGGCGCGCGGAGGCTTCTTCCTGGGGCCGGCACCCCTGGCAGGATTGTCCGATCACCAGAATCGCGGAATTGGGCAGCGCCTGGGCGAGCAGGCGCTCGAAGCGTGTCGCGGCCTCGAATGCGACGCCGTCTTTGTGCTCGGCCAGCCGCCGTATTATTCCCGCTTCGGCTTCCGGCCCGCCTCGCAATACGGCCTCAACTACGCGGATCGGGGCCCGGATCCCTCCTCCATGGCGATCGAATTCAGGGCTGGGGCCCCTTTCGAACTCAGCGCTTCCGTCAACCACCACCCGGATTTTTCGTAGCTCTAACGCCGCTCCGCGCCGAGCGGAGGGATCGCAGACGAAGTCGCGGATCCAGCCCTCATCGGATCCGCCCCGGGGCGGCATCGGGGGATCGGGTACGCGGCGACCAGGGCGGCAGGCGTTCCGTCTCCAGGGCGGCCAGATCGTGGGAGACCACCACGCTCAGATCCGGCGCCCGGTCGAGATCCCGCAGCCAACTCCTCAATTCCCCGAGACGCGTCCGATTCTCGGGGACGACCAATAGGCTGTAGAGAAGAAGCTTGGGTCTATTCTCGAGCAATTCGGCCCGGGAGTTCGTGATATCCCCCGAGAAGAGCCAGAGGCGAGGCCCGACCCGGGCGAGATAGAGAGTGCTGCCCGGGGTGTGGCCCCCCGCCGCAATGGCGACCACGCCCGGAAAACCCGGCAGGAAATCGATGGCGCCGCCAGCCAGCCGCTCGAGGCGCGCGCAGCCGGAGTCGATGACGTGTTGATAACCGAGGTCCGTCGTGTAGTTGCGCTCATCGGCCTGCCACGGGGTCTGCAGGACGCGCAGCGCTTTTCCCATTCTGGCATCGCAGAGGGAGAGCATGCCCTGGGTATGGTCACTGTGCAGATGTGTGAACACCACGGCATCGATCAAGCGGACGTCCTCGCCCATCTGTTCGGCGACGGAACCAAAGGGGATGCTGGGCTCCGCGCCCGTGGCCCATTCCAGGGGACGGCCGAAGGCGATCGCCTCCTCGGAGTCCATCCCGCTATCGATCATGAGCAGCCGGCCGTCTCGCCATTCGAGAATAAAGGCCAGATGGCCCAGGCTCTCCTCGGAAGAAAGGCGCTGGGAAGCGGTGTTCACGTAGTAGAGGCCCACCGGGCCCTCGGATCCCTTGACGGCTCCCCCCAGCGAAATTCGCTCGGGAAGCCCCGGCGCAACGCCGCGAACCTGAACATGCGCCGCAAATAGGTTGAGGACGAGATAGAGCGCGCCCAAAGAAGTCAATAAAGCGAACCCCAGGATTACGCGCCGCATGCAAGAACGTTAGCGATTCATTCCCATCCCGTGGGCACAGCCAGAAATAACTCCGCGGGGATACGGGATTTTCGGGCGTGATCCAGCGATCGCCGGGCAGTGGCGAATATCCGATCGTGCCGACTGCTGGCCGCCCGACCTCGGCTCCAAAAAAAAAGCGCGACGGACTCGAAAAACTGACCCCTTCGACTTTCGCGCCCCTTGAAAATCTGGGATGTTCCGCCCGAACGAAGGTGGCCTGCCACCGTGGCCGTTCGACCCTCGAAGAGCTGCCAGCCAGCCCCGTTCGAAGGGAAATCACGGAGCCGATGCCCATACTCGAAGCTATCCCGATGGAACTCTGGATCGCCGGTATTCTGGCCCTCTACATGGCTTGGGCGATCGGAGCCAACGATGTCGCCAACGCGATGGGGACGAGTGTCGGATCCGGGGCCCTGACCATCCGCCACGCCATCATCGTGGCGGGTAGCCTCGAGTTCCTGGGTGCATTCCTCGCGGGCGGCCACGTCACCGATACCGTCCGCAAGGGCATGCTCGATACCAGCCTGGTCGGTTCGGATCAACTCGTCTTCGGGATGCTGGCGGCGCTGGCATCCGCGGCCACCCTGCTGCTGGGCGCAACTCGCATGGGTCTACCCGTCTCCACCACGCACGCCATCGTGGGGGGCATCGTGGGCTTCGGCGCGGTGGGCATCGGGATGGACGCCGTCAACTGGTCGAAGGTCGGCCAGATCGTGGTTTCATGGGTAACCTCACCCCTGCTCGCGGGGGCGATCGCCTTCGGCATCTTCCAGTTCACGCGCAGGACGATTCTCGATCGCGACGATCCGATCGAACAAGTGCGAAAACGCGGACCCTTCTTCTTCTTCTTCGTTTTCTTCGTCATCGGTCTCGTCACTTTATTCAAGGGACTCAAGAACCTGAATCTCGACCTCGCCCTTCCCGAGGCCCTGGCGGCATCGCTCGCCCTCGGAATCCTCGGCGCGATTCTTGGCGCCCTCCTGATCGGGCGCGTCAGTGCCACGAGCGTGAACCCGGAGAATCGCTTCGGGCAGGTCGAGCGAATCTTCGTGATCCTGCAGATTCTGACGGCCTGCGCGGTGGCTTTCGCCCATGGATCGAATGACGTCGCCAATGCGATCGGACCCCTGGCCGCCATCGCGGGCGCTGTCAATTCGGCTGAACTCGTCGGGGAAACCAGGCTCGCGCCCTGGATGCTCGCTCTGGGCGGGGTGGGCATCGTCGTCGGCCTTTCGACCTGGGGCTATCGGGTGATGGAGACCGTCGGCAAACGCATCACCGAACTCACCCCGAGCCGCGGCTTCGCGGCGGAACTGGCCGCGGCCACGACCATCGTTCTCGCCTCTCGGCTCGGAATCCCGGTATCCACCACGCACACACTGGTGGGCGCCGTACTCGGGGTCGGGTTGGCCCGGGGCATCGGGGCCATCGACCTCCGCGTCGTCGGGAGCATCATGGCTTCCTGGATCGCTACACTGCCCATTGCCGCATTGCTTTCCATTTTCTTCTACTTCTTTTTCAAGGGTCTACTGACTCCGTAGGGGGCCAACGTGTCCTGGATAGACAAGCTCGTAGCCCGTTCTCCGATCGGCCCGATGCAGGAGCATATGCGGACCTCCGTCGCCTGCGCGAGCAGAGTCATCCCCCTGATCGACGCCATGGCTGCCGGAAATTTCGAGGCCATCGCGACCCACCGCGCCGAAATCGACACACTCGAGCACGAAGCCGACGAGTTGAAACAGGAGATCCGCAGCCATATGCCCCATCGGCTGCTGCTCGCCATGGAGAGGCGGGATATGCTCGAAATCCTGGACTGCCAGGACTCGATCGCCGACACCGCACAGGATATTGCGGAATTGGCGGATCAGCGGCAGATGCATCTGCCGCCCACCCTGGCCGAACCCTTTCAGAGGCTCACCGCCAGGGCCATCACCGCTTGCGAACAGGGACATCGCGTCGTCAATGAACTCGACGAGTTGGTGGAGACCGGTTTCGGCGATCGGGAGGTCGCCAGGATCAAGGAAATGCTCTCGGAACTCGCCCGGATCGAATCGGAGACCGATGTGCTCTCGGATTCTGCGGCCCGAGCTCTCTTCGCCCTCGAAGACGAATTGGGGGTCGCGACGGTGTACTGGCATCAGCTGATCCAGTGGATCGCGGATCTGGCCGATTACGCGGAACGCGTGGGCAATCGCCTGCGGCTCCTGATCGCGAATTGAAGCCCGCGACGGGGATGGAGCGCGCCGCCGGCGTTCGGATCAGCGGCCCGGAAGGTAGTTGTAGCCGCTCCCGTTGAGCAGCCTGGGCCCCTCCTGTGGGGAGGCGGCGCGGGCCCGGCTGCGCAGGCGTTGGATCTCGGCCTCCAATCGCTTCTGCTGGGAGAGGCTCGCCACGTAGCCGTCCCTGGCGCCGCATTTGAGCGCCGGCCGCGGAACCCGGCCGCGCTCAAATGCGATGAAGGAATCGAAGTCCGCCGCGGGCTCTGCCGGGGTCGCGGTGGGCAATTCCCCGGCTTCGGCCAGCGTGGTCGTGAGCCCGCCCAGGCCGAGAATGCAGGATGCCAGGGCAAGGAGGCGCGAAGCCGAGAGGTGGAGGCCTCTCCGCAACGATGCTTTTCGCATCCGCCCCTTCCTTGCACGAACTCTCATGCCAAGGCCTCCAGCTTTGGGCCACCTCTACCAGCCTACATCCTCGAGGGGTCAGGGTATGGCTTGAATACGCGGCGCCCCCGGGTATCTCCGCAAAGGGATCGCTCCCCGGGTCTGCGAGCCGATGGGGGCAAGCATGCATCGGGCGAAGGGAGACTTCAAGCGCCCTCGCGGCCCGAAGATTCAGCCGAAATTTTCGCCCCGACAGCTACCGGCCGCGGACGAAGGGCAGGCGGAGGAGAGGGGGAGGCGGAAGCGAAGGGGAGAAAGAGAAGGTAATTCGAGCGTCCGCGAATCTCGATCCGCCGCGAAGAAATGAGGTCCCGCCTCCGGGGCCGGAAGCCCATCGACGTGGCTCGGAACTGCGACGAGGTCGGGAGATCGGGGCTGGCCGCGGGCTCGCGGGCATGGAATCAGATTCCGAGACCCCCCTCCTGGTCATCGGCGAGATGGAGTCCGCACTCCTGGGTCCCGTCGTTCTCCCACCACCAGCGCCCCGCGCGCTCCTCTTCTCCGGGGCGAATCGCCCTGGAGCAGGGTTCGCAGCCCACCGAGGGGAAACCCTCCCCGTGGAGCCGGTTGATGGGTACGCGATGCTCGGCCACATACTCCATCACTTCTTCCCGCGTCCAGTCGGCGATCGGATTGATCTTTACGAGGCCCCCGTTGGCAACGTCGAATTCGATTTTGGCCGTGTCGCGACGATTTAGATTCTGATCGCGGCGCAGGCCGGTCACGTAGGCGTCGAGATCCTTCAGATAGCGGCGCATGGGCTCGACCTTGCGTATCCGACAGCATCGCTTGCGGTTCTCGACCGACGTGTAGAAGAGATTCATCCCATCCCGGGCCACCATATGCTCGACCTCTCGGTGGTCCGGAAAGACGACTTCCACGGGCTTTCCGTAGCGGTCGCGTACGCGATCGATGAGTTCGTAGGTCGCGGGATGCAGACGCCCTGTATCGAGGACGAAGACCCGGGCCCCGGGGTCGATGGTATGCATCATGTCCAGCAGCATCATGCCCTCGGGCGCGCCGAACGAGACCGAAAGGGCGATCCGAGATCGGTATTTCTTGATCATTTTGATCAAGATTTCTGAAGCGCTGAGGTTTTCGACCGCTCCGCCGTCGATCACCTTCAAATCGCTGGAATTGCGAGATGATTTTTCAATCTGAGGCATCTTTTCCGAAGTTTCCATCGTCCAGCACGGCCTTTGAAAATCAACTAATCGACGTGATCAGAGTGAAGATTTAATATCCTTATTATCATAAACGGTATTTATTATCAATATTCCTACCTATCTACAGTGTTATTAGCATCCCGCGCCGCCAGCGGGCAGCCATCCCGGCCCGAACTCCCGCTAGGGGAGTACCCGCCAGGCGCCGAGTCGGGAAAGGGGTTGCACTCCGAGGGCATCCCGTGCGCGCTCGCGGTAGCAGGCCAGCGTCTCTCCCAGCCGTGGATGGCGGAGTTTCGGTGCCAGTTCGCAGAGGGGCTCCAGGACGAAACCGCGCTCGTGGAGTCTGGGATGAGGGATTTCGAGACCCGTTTCGCGCAAACAGAGGTCGGCGTAGAGGAGCAGATCCAGATCGAGGTTGCGCGCCTGCCAACGCGTGGTTTCGAGGCCGCGATCGCGACCGCACTCCGCTTCGATAGCGAGCAGTTGATCGAGCAGGCTGCGCGGCGACAGGGTCGTCTCGATGCCCAGGACGGCATTCAGGTACGGGCCCTGATCCGGGCCGCCGACGGGATCGGTCTCGTAGATCCGCGAAGCGGAGACGATCTCGACTCCGCGCCGCGCGCCGAGAATCGATCGGGCGCGAGCGAGATGGGCTTCGCGCCGACCCAGATTCGAGCCCAGCGCTATGAAAGCCGATACGCGGTCCGCCACCATCCCCTCCCGATCCAGATAATGACATGCCCCCCTCGCCCTATCATCTCCCGGCCGCGGAATCGACGCATGCCACCACGCCCCGGGCCCGCGGAGGGGCTGCTACTCTTCCGAACTGGAAGAGCCCGCGGACCGGGAGCATCAACGAGGATTGCGAACGCAAGGCGGCGACCACGACCCGCTTGGGCGCGCCCGGCGGTCGGGCCCGCCTTACCGCCCTCCCCCCGCGAGCCACGGCCACGGCCCGGATCATCGATGAATCTCGAAACAAAACTCCTCGCGATCCACGTGGGTCGCCCGAAACTCCATAGCTTCGGCTCCCGGGAAGTCCTGACGAGTATCGAGAAAATGCCCGTTCGAGGGCCGATCGAGGTCGGCGAAGAAGGACTCGCGGGAGATCAGCAGGCGGACCTCTCGGTGCACGGGGGACCCCACAAAGCCGTCTATGCGTACTCGTTCGCAAATACCCTCTTCTGGCGCGAAAGCCTCGAGCGACCGGATTTCGACCACGGCAGCCTCGGCGAGAATCTCTGCCTCGAGGATCTCTGCGAACGCCGGGTACGCATCGGGGATGTCTTCGAATCGGGGTCCGCACAATTCCAGATCAGCCAGCCCCGGGAGCCCTGCCAGACCCTCAGCCTCAAGCTGGGGTTGCCCGACTTCCCCAAGCGTTTCATGAAGAGCGGTCGCGTCGGCTTCTATCTACGGGTTCTGCGGGCGGGCGAGATCGAGAGCGGCGATCCGTTCACCCGCATTGCGACGGATCCCCGGGCTCCCTCGGTCCACGATCTCAACCGCGCCTACCACTTCGACCGCATGGATCTGCCGGTGATCGAAGCCGCCCTGGCTTGCGAGGCCCTGTCTCCGGCCTGGCGGGGGCCCCTGGAAAAGCGACTGCCCTGATGGATGCGTCCGCTTCCGAAATTCCCGAGGATGCGCGGTCCCTGCTGCCCGAACTGCGCACCCCCGTACCCGGACCGGCCTCCCGCGCCCTGGCGCAGCGGTTGGGGCGGGTCGAGAGCCGGAACGTCACTCGCCTCAGCCCCGAGAGCCCGATCTTCTGGGAACGCGCGAACGGGGCCAACGTCTGGGATGTCGACGGCAACCGGTACCTGGATCTGACGGCGGCCTTCGGGGTTGCCAATGTCGGCCACGCCCATCCCGCGGTGGCGGCGGCCGTCGCCCGCCAGTCCGAAAACCTGCTCCACGGCATGGGGGATGTGCAGCCGACAGCCGTCAAGGTGGAGCTGCTCGAGGCCCTGGTGGAGCGCTTCCCGGGCGCAGGCGAAGCCCGTGCGATACTCGGATCATCGGGCTCGGATGCCGTGGAAATGGCGATCAAGACCGCGCAACTCGCCACGGGTTCACGCGGCATCCTGGCCTTTGAGGGCGGCTATCACGGCCTATCCCTCGGCGCCCTTGACACGACGGCACGCTCCGACTTTCGCGAACCCTTCCGGGCCAGGCTGCCCGACGCCACGCTCTGGGCTCGCTTCGGGGATCTCGATCACGTGCTGGAAATCGCGCGCGGTTATTCCGCGACGAGCAAGTCCATGACGGGCGATACCATGACGAGCAAGACCCCGACGACTGCCGAGATCGCGGCAGTGCTCGTGGAGCCAGTACAGGGTCGGGGCGGGGAGAATATCCCTCCGCGGGGCTTCCTCTCGGGCCTGCGAACACTCTGCGACGAACGGGGTTGGCTGCTGATCGCCGATGAAATCTACACGGGTTTCGGCCGCACGGGCCGCTGGTTCGCATGCGAGCACGACTCCGCGGTGCCCGACCTGCTCTGCGTCGGCAAGGGGCTCTCCTCGGGCATGCCGATCTCGGCCTGCATCGGTCGGCGCGAAGTCATGGACGCCTGGCCGCCCTCCCAGGGAGAGGCCCTGCACACCCAGACCTTCCTGGGCCACCCGCCGGGCTGTGCAGCCGCCCTCGCCTCGCTCGAGGTGATCGAGAAGCGGAAGCTCGTGGAGCGATCGGAAAGCCTCGGAAGGCAGGGCCTCGAGAAACTCCAGCGGGCCCTGGCTCGACACCCCGATGTCGTCGAAGTGCGGGGATTGGGGCTGATGATCGGAATCGAATGCAGCTCGGGGAGGCGCGCGGGCGAGATCGTGACAGCGGCGCTCGAAAGGGGAGTGATCCACCTGCCTTCGGGCGAGCGGGGCCAGGTCATCTCGATCACTCCCCCACTCTCCATCGACCCTCCGGCCCTATGGAGGGCCCTGGAACTATTGGTCGACGCTTTTGATGAAGGCTCGCCGGGCCCGAAGAAAAGGCCTGGGGTCGCCCCGTGACGACTCGAAGCGAGCGGCAGATCCTCGACGGGGAATTGCTCGATTGGATGGGGGAGTCTCCCTGGTGCCACGATGAGGCGCGCTTCGAAGCCCTCGCGCTGCGACTCTTCGCCCATCAATTCGAGCGCTGCGCCCCCTACCGGCAGTTCGCCGAGGCCAGGGGAATCTCTGCCGGGCGCCTGGGGAGTTGGCGGGAGATCCCGGCCGTTCCCACCGGGGCCTTCAAGGAAATGGCGTTGCGATGCTTTCCCCCCGAAGACACCCGCAGGATTTTTCGAACCAGCGGCACATCGGGGCAGAAACGCGGCGAGTTGCATCTCGACGACCTCGAAATCTACCGGGCCTCCTCGCTTGCGAGCCTGCGGAGCCTGCTCTTTCCCGATCTCCCGCGAGGGGAGGCAAGCGCGCGAATTCCCATGCGAATCCTGGCGCCCTCGGCCGGGGAGGCACCCGACTCCTCCCTCAGCCAGATGTTCGAGTTCCTGCTGCGGGAACTCGGCGGCCCCGGGAGCGGCATCGACGTCGTCGAGGGTCGGCTGCAAACCGGCCCCCTGATCGCCGCACTCGAAGACGCGGCCGCGCGCGGGGAGGCCATCGCGCTCTGTGGCACCGCCTTCGCATTCGTTCACCTTCTCGAGGCCCTCGAGAAGGCCAACATCCGCCTGGCCCTCGCAGAAAGATCCCGCGTCATGGAAACCGGCGGCTTCAAGGGTCG
>PVBE010175724.1_pt1 | contig 18795 bp, 3 predicted proteins | sample 1631181 | NCBI WGS metagenome assembly PVBE01 (sample SAMN08397723, study PRJNA350692) | Marine metagenome, whole genome shotgun sequencing project. | isolation source: water | place: Pacific Ocean | collected 2012-04 | reverse complement strand
TCCATCCGTGTAATAGTGACACGAATACCTGGGTCATCCCCGCGCATCATCCCTTCAGGAGGCAGATCATCCTCACTAACCGGCCTGTTGTTTCCGGCATACCAGAGGTTCATGTTGAGGCTCTCTGTTTCAGTTACACGGTAAGTATTATTTCTGAGCTTTATCGGTTCGCCATCTTCATCGAAAGAATTCCACTCCGTAAACATGATGGTCCCGGCCTCCTTGTCCTGGATTTCCACAATGGCCTCCGCCTGTGCCGCCAACTTTGCTCCGACCGAATCGTATAGCTCCACCTTGAACCGCTCTGGACTTTCCTGCTCAAAGTCATCAATAATATTTATACTGATTGTCTTCTCCTTTTCCCCGGGGCTGAAGATAATCTCGGCATCATTGGCTTCGTAATCGGGTTGATTTTCATTTCCTTCAGCAACAGCGCTCAAATCGGCCGTTCTATACTTCACGATCACCCGATCATCGAGACTGCCCAGTCGCTGGATCTTCAACTCAACTTTCGAGGTCGTTTCATCTAGTGAGTATTTTGAGTATTCAAATCCCAAACTCGACCTGGATAAATCCTTGTCACTGTCATCGATCATCAGTTCAAGTGTTTCCGGGCCCTGAATCATTGCAGAACCCGCAGGCTTGGGATTCTTCAGGTTCACTACAATGCTTTCCACACCCTCATGCTTGAAGTCATCCAGGATGGGAATCAAAATGGTTTTTTCATTTTGCCCCGGCTCAAATTCCAATGTCCCAAAAACATCCTCATAATCCTGTCCGGGGCCGCTGGAGCGCGCTGTCCCAGGTCGCGTATAATAATCCACAGACGCCAACCTATTGGTGGCCCCCACCCGCCAAACGGTGACTTTCCCTGCCTTCTCCTGGTTTGACTCCGCCACAAAATAATCAAACTCGAGCCCACTCTCATGCACCCTGCTAAAACTCAAGGCACTGTCATTGTTTTGTATGGTAAGCGTCGCCACAGACTGGGGGCCCGCATCGGTATGCTCGAAATCCTGCAGCACAAGTGTCAACTCCTCGTCCTGTTCATCCGCAAGCATGTCGTCGATGACATAAATTACCGGCAGTCCTCCATCGACCGTGCGGGTCAAATTGTCCAGATCATCTATTTCAGAAACATCAGAAATGGAGATAATCCTGATCTGCTTGAACACCTCCCCGATATCAAATTGAATGGGGAGCAAATCAAGTTCCGGTTGAGACGAAAACCCGACATAATCATAGATCAAATAAGGGTTTACACCCGGAATCCACTTTGTTGCGGAATTGGACTCTATACGCAAGTTGCACCTTGCATTTGTGGTGAGTCCCAACTGGCGTTTCAGCGTGATTGTACCCCCATTTTCATTTTCTGCAAATTCAGTCTTTGACTGAGAAAAGGATACCAAACCGCCGCCATAATTAATTCCACCATATATCTTCGAAAGATAACGAGCCTCAAAATTGTTAAAACTCGTAAAATCACCCCCAATCAGGATCCTATAATCCTCCTGTATCTCCACCGTGCGAATTGTACCGTTTGCACCCAACTCAAAATTAATCGTGGGATCCAAGTCTCCCTCAAGCGTAAACCTTGCAATATGGCGCCGGTTCCTGGCGTTCACCTCGGTAAAATTCCCGACAACAATCAACTTTCCATCGGGCTGGAGTTGAGCATCCAGTATCTCCCCGTTGATAAAGTCCCCCATCGCTGACTCGCCAGAAAAATAGGTTTTGAAATCCGTAATCGATGCTTTTACATTGGCGCCGGCTGAAGCCAGTGTCGCCTGATCCAACACCGTGGTTGCTGCAATTACTGAGTCCAACGCATTGGCATAAGCTGTTTCCGCATCCAATAGGGCAATGTTTGCCGTTTCAGCTTCAGTCTGGGCCGTTGTCAGATCAACAGCAGCTGCCTCTGCAGCTGTTTTTGCAACTGCTGCTATTGCAATATCCTCCTCCGTGGCTCCTTCCGCGGCTGCCTTTGCCTCGGCAGCAACAGACACGGCATTTGACTCCTCCAGAGCCGTGGTTGCTGCAACCACGGATTCATTTGCCTGGGTAGCGGCTAATTGGGCATTTTCTTGCGAAGCCTGGGAGCTTTCAGCCTCCCCTTGAACCCGGGCCAATTCCACTTCGGCTTCCTCTTTTACTGTTTCTGCAGCTGAAGCTACTGCAATTTCCTCCTCCGAGGCACCCGTTATCAATTCACCATTTTGACTGATCTTGACTATGTTTCTGTAATGCCTGCCCGACGCCGTCTCAATCTTAAAATCACCAATCAAGATCAGGTTTCCATCAGGATGATTGAGAATTTTATTGATATGACCATCCTTAAAATTCTTATTCATGTAAATGGATGAAAAATTATCGGTAAATCTTTGATCCAAAACCCCGGCAGGGCTTATCTTTGCCACCTTTAGGGTCTTTTCACTATTAGCAAACTGCTCAAAATCACCGCCAAGGACAAAGGATCCGTCCCCCAAAACAACCGCCGTATAGACTGTCCCCGCGGTCCCCAAGTCACCCTCCCATGGAGTAATATCAGCCCCCAAGCCATCAATAACCACAAGCCCTTTGCGCGGCTTGTCCTTGTAGTACTGGAAACTTCCAACCACAAGGATCTTCCCCTCCTCTTTCAGGGGGATAATGCTGTGGGCAGCACCATCTAATCCTGCACCCGGATCGAACAGGCTGTCGAGGTACCCATCCGCATTTATCTTGGCAATGTTATTCCTGTTTGAACCCGCGACACTGGTGAATTCACCTGCTACAATCACTGAACCGTCCGGCATCGGATAAATATCCCTTATCGAACCGTCCAGCCCTTCTTTCACAATAAAATCCCTATCCAAAAAACCCTTCCGATTAAGTCTGGCAATGCCTTTGCGAACCATCCCGTTAATCACATCAAACTCTCCGGCAACAAATAAATCCCCATTTGCAGTCCTCCTAATTACCCCCACAGGTCCATTAACCCTGATTCCCACACCTGAATCAAAGAATGTATCAAGGCCGCCTGCTGGAACATTGATTGTCTCATCGTCCAAGATGTTGACTCTCGCCTCCGCGACATCCCCGAGACTCGCACCCTGGGTCGGATTGCTTAACGTCAAATAAAAGAACTCGGTGTTTTCACTGGAAAAATCATCCATTATTTCCAGCCTGATTTTGTTGCTTTCCTGACCATCCGCAAACACCAAGGTCCCCGACGAAATCACATAATCAGGAAAATCGCCTACAGAAGCTGCCGTTCCATCCCTCAAGGAATAATCCACCGAAATGGCTCCCTTGGTTCCATTGAATCGTTTCACATAAACTGAGAGTTCGGCCCCAATTTCATTGATGAAAAAATCACTCTCACTCAGGGAGACTTCACCCGGTTTGTCGTCATCCTCAACGCTGACAAGCGTTACACTTCTCTGCCCCAATATAACACCTTTTGGATTAATCAAACTGATCTCAAAAGTTTTCTCCCCCTCCACAATGTCATCGTCCAAAATGGGTATATGAATAAATTGTGTCTCAACATTCTCATGCGACCATGTCACCATCCCCTGTTTAGCCTGATAATCCTCACCCGAGACCGCTGTAATTGAACTTGTAGAATAGGACACGCTGGCCTGACCGCGGCTTCCGCCGACTCGCCTTACACCAACAACCACTTCCCCTTCAGATTCCAGAACATTGACCGTTTCAACACCAAATTCTAACTTGCCTGACTTCAGGTCATTGTCGACCACAAAAACCCTTAAAGATAGAACCTCGGCATCTCCATCCAATTTTCCGCCACCGGTGACATTGAAAATATCAATGTCAAAATACTCATCTATTTCCTGGGTCTCATCATCGACCAGGCTAACGGAAATAGGCCTGGAGATCTGGCCACTGGCAAACCGGAGCGTCCCCTGATTTGATTTAAAGTCGAGTGGCGCCTTGGCGGTCCCGTTCCTTACATTATATTGAACCGAAATTGTTCCATTGGAACCATTGACCCTCTCAATGGAAAGCTTGATGGATTTTTCACTTTCATTCACATAGGTAGTGTCCCCTGAAAATTTCAATTCACCTGGAGAAAAATCATCATCGATAATGAGCATTTTGGCCTCATGTGTACCCACCGCAACCCCGGTTGGAATATATTCTCCACCCAGATTGAGATAACCCCTTGGAACCGACAACTTCAGCTTGACGGTTTCGTTGCCCTCGATCAACGAGTCCTTGTTCACATCAAATGTAAACCTCTTCAGACCGTCCTCCCCGTCTTGCAATTGCCATCCCAAGCCATCAAAACCAAAAGCCGGTTCCAGCATTGCCTGCTGGCCCACATCCATAATCAAATCTCCAGTATCCGGATCAAACCATTGTTCCCTAGGCAATCGGGCAATAACACTTGGACCAGCCGGCTCAAATTGATGCGGCAGCAAAGCACGATACATGTCGCCATCGCGAGGTGGATCGGGAGGAATGCCTAAAAGATAATATGAAGCATCAACAAAATTTTCATAATAGGAGTACCACCAATTGCCATAAAACCAGTCGGACATACCATCAGTACCAAAAAGCGAATAGTGCTCGTAGAGAACCTTGCTCTGCAGGGTCGAATAATCAGCATCCCCTTCAATGGCTATATCATCCCCTGTTGCCGCCCCTGATCCCGCCGGTAGATTTTCCGATTCTATGATGGCACTGGCATAACCTCTCCTGCCATTCTTCCTTCTAATCACAATCTTGCCTTCCTCCTTGTCCTCATCCACCCGGTACTCCAATGCATCGAATTCCAACTCACCAGGACCCCAGGTCTCGCCCCCCCCAAGCTTTGCAATATTGCCAACCGGCAGAACACTTACGCGGGAATCTCCTCCACCTACACTTTCGAATGAGCCGCCAAGATAAACGTTGGCCGGTGAAGCATCCTTGGAAAGGGCTATGGCATTTATAATGCCTAATGGCTGGCGAGAGGTGCCCACTGTCAAGCCTGCAAATTGGTTAAAACCCGTGTCCAAAAAAGAGGTATCCACGGAACCATCCGGATTCAGCCTGGCCAACCCCATGCGTCGGGTTTCATTGTAAGCCCTGAAATCACCGGCAATGAGTATGCGATGCATTACCGGGTATCTGTTCCGCATATAAGTCTGAAGATAATGCGGTACATAGCCCCCCCATTCCTCAAGATCGGTTATATATGCCAAGTCTGCCACATCATCCCGAATCTGATTGGGATCCGCGTTGGCTGCAAGCAATCTTTTGAAAAGGTCCCCCTGCCCCGCCATGTGAAATGTGTTTCTTCCCACAATGTTCATGGTATCATCGACCTTGACAGAATAGACCGGCCCGTCAGCCCCTTTGCCGGTTTCAAAAAGGTCATCAATCGTGCCATCCGACTGGATCACCGCCACATTGTTCTTTGTGTGACCATTAACCTCAGAAAAGGAACCGCCAATTATTATTTTGCCATCGTAAGATACATCCAAGGCGTAGACGTCACCCAGCACGCCGGTACCGATATGGAATGATTCATCCGGTTTTCCGCTATCTGTCTTCAAGATAGCCAGGGATCTGCTGGGGAAATCCCCAATACCGCTAAAATTGCCACCTATGACGATACGCCCATCCGGCAGCTGCGCCACAGCGTAGATAGGGCCATCGGGGCCATCACCAATGTCAAAAGCTTCGTCCACTTTCCCATTCTCATCAAACCTGACAATGCCATTCCTGCGATAGCCATCAACCGACGTGAATTCGCCTACAACCAAGATCTTGTTTCCATTTTGGACATGGACATCAAAAATACTTCCATCCTCAATGCCTCTGCCCGGGTCAAAGGAGGCATCAAGCGAACCATCCGCCTCGATCCTTGCAATTCCACTTCTGGGTTGGCCGTTGTAGGAGGAGAACCCTCCTCCGATGACATATTTGGTCGTAATCACATCCTCTGTTGAAATTCCCGAGTCATCAGTAAACAGTGAAATGTCTATCGAATTAATAAATCCATCCGTACCCGTTCCAGGATTGAAACTTTCATCCACTGATCCATCCCCCGTATACAGCCTGGCTATCCTGTTGAGTGGCGTTGCCTCTACGGAGGTGAAATCGCCCACAACCACAATTTTTTCCTCTCTCGCATTGATCTCTTCCGTGGAAGTGTCCAATGCTTTACTGACCACCAGCATGTCATAAATGTCATTATTGACGGCGGGCGTGAAGCCGCCTGAGGCAGAACCTGCATTATCGCCAGCTCCGCTCACAATCGTAACGGTTGCCCAATACTGCACGCCAAGAGATGTGCCCGGTTTTAGCATTTCAATTTCATCCGGGTCATCCGGGTCATCCGGGTCATCCGGGTCATCCGGGTCATCCGGGTCTTCCGGGTCATCCGGAAGATCAACCGCTTCATCTCGCCCCGCTTCTCTTTTTAGCGGATCGGCCTCATACAACACAACCACCAGGTCCTCGTTAAACTCCAGTTCCTGATCTTCAATAATTTCTACATCTATATACTTTACGTCGAACTCGTTTGCCTGCCATGTCAATTTACCGGTGCTTACATGGAAGTCCCGTTGCACCTGGTCCGGCTTCAACGGAATATTAAAAGACGGGCTGAGTTCCCTCGACCCTGTTGGTGTCGGCACATCAGAACCCGGGTTCAGTAGCGGTATATCAAGATCCCAAGAATTATGCATATTTTGTGTTAAGTCCCCAAAATACAGACCACCACCACCGTATAATGCAGTCGGAAGAATGCGCGGTTCATCACCCGTCCAATCTGCGTATGCGTCTTCCTCATCTCCACCTCCACCTCCACCTTCAAGATATCTTGGATCCTGATCACCTGTGTCGGTGTAGGGATCCTGGTTCCTGTTATTATCATTGTCCCCGTTCAGTCCAACCACACGGCTTACCTGTGTTTGGGCAAAAGCCTCCATGCTACCCACAAAAGGGTTTTCCTTGGGATCCTCGTTTTCCCAGTTCTCCCTTGGGTCATCGACCATGAATCCCCTGTTGGGGCCCACCATGTACCTCACTTCCACATCCTGATCAAAGGGAGCCGACCGGAGGACGGGAAGTCGCACGGTGGTTCCCTCACCAGCGAAAAATCTTGCCGCACCAAATCGAAAACCGGTTCTGCGCTGATCATCCGGGGCGGGCTCTTCCTCCCATATCTTGTTAATTGCCGGTCCGCTGATGTCATTAATTCTAAGTGAAGAGACACTCCTGTCCGGATCGATGGTTGGCATGACATCAGAGATTTCCGGTACGAATTTTTCTGGATTGTCCAAAGATGAAATATAGAGCATCCCATCTATGCGCGCCTCCAGCGGTCCGAAATTCTCGAGATAGCTCACCGTGCCAAAGTCCTGATTATGGACCACGGCCCCCTCCAGTTGCTCCAAACTGGTCAACGCTCTGGGATTGGAAACCGCCATCTCCAGGACCGTATGCGGATAAGCCTCACCATCAAAATTGGGAATTAACACTACACCAATATTTGCGCTGCTTTGGTAATCAAGAAAAAGTAAAGTGCCGGATGTTGGCATAAAGTCCCTGCCCGCCTCGGCCTCCACACCGGGAAGAGGTTTGCTTTCCGGCAATTGTGCCTGTTCTTCGCCAGCTGAATCACCGTCATTCGACGGAAGAAGGCGATAGTGAGTCACCTGACCCAGATGATCGTCTTTATCGAGTTCGGAAAGTTCTCGAATCTCATAATCCACAAGCACCGCACCTTTCAATCCATCCCTGCGGCTAACCAGAATCCTTACATCTCCGTCATATTCGCTGGTGATATACTTCTTCATTGCAAAACCCAGATGTCCGCTTTCATCTCCTGAAATGGTGATCGTGGCAGCATCTGAATCCCCCAAGTAACTACCTTCACTGGGATTGAACAATTGAATGACAATAACTTCATCAGATTCTTCGTCCGTATCATTCAAGATGGTAAGATCAATCTTCTTCGGCTCGGTATCCCCATCAGCCCAATTCAAAACCCCGGCAGTGGTCATTTGATAATCATCTTCCACCTTTGCGGTCGAAATGGTTACCCGATATTCCACGCTTGAGGCCAACAGGTTGCTCTTTTGCCGTGTAACCGAAAGTGAAACATCCTGCCCCTCCACGACAGAAATTTGTGTTTCGATAAAATCTATTGTCCCCGATCCCTGGCCGAAAACCTCGACGCCAAAAAGCAGGATATAAGCTAAAATGCTAAACCGTTTCATGTTTTATCTCGAATTTATCTTGTAAAACCTGGAACTAACCGCTGGCCCCAGGTTGAGTTTTGCCTCACCACTGATATCCAATTTCACGGTTTCCTTCTTGTCCCATGTCCTCAAATCCAAACTACGCAATACATCATAATAGTGTGATGCTTCACCCTTGACCAACAACACCATCTCCCCATCCCTTTCAACCACCTTGAGCGAGGCTGATATGCTTAATGGAAGGTTTATTTGATCCAACCAAACGGAATCTAAATTAGCCGAGTTGGCAAAGTCCTTTGAGTATTCCCAAACTATGGTGTGCGTTCCAGTTGTAATCGGAAAGCGCACCACTTTCCAATCAACCAGCCCAGACCAACTCCCCACCACGGTATCGTCGATGTAAAACCTTAACCGGTCCCAGTCCTCCTCTGTGGAGCACTTCAACGAAAAACTCAATTCACCGGCTTGAAAATCACCCGTGAAGGCAAGAACAGATCGATTGTTGTCACCTAAATTGCCAGATCGCATCGAATTATGGCCGGCAAATGGATCTCCTGAATCAATTCCCCAGGAAGAAGTTCCCTGTGATGACCATCTGAAGTCATCCCCAGTCCAATCTTCAAAAGTGAAAACATCCCTGTCTTCGACAAAATTTGCCCGAAGCCGGAACTGGCCGGAGATCGTCAAATCGAATTTTTTTTCTGATATGTTAACATCCCCCGTCCAACCAAAGAAATCAGCATTAGCAACGGTTTGAGCCTCAACGCTCACCTTGTCATTTTCCTTGTGCAGTGAAAAACCCGAACCCCCATCATTAAACGGTTGGTGAGGAGAGATTATACTGCCTTTGCCATTAGCCTCCAAAAACAACCTATAAATATTATCTCTGGGGAAACTGCTTCGAATAGCAACGTTGCCCGTGTCGCCACCGTAACCATCAACCGCAATATAAACGGCCATGCCAGTTTCAAGCGGCTGTATTAATCGGCTGATCCCTGTATCAAACTCGATTTCCCCCTTCTTGTAGGCATCATCGCTGCTGGATATCTCGATTAAATTATCAACACTTGAACCCATATACATCCCCAGCAGCGTGTCATAGGCTGCCTCAAGAATTTCAATTTGCAACACCCCGTCATAAGGTGCCTCAAATTTGTACCAAACGGAACTGCCACCTTCATTCTTAGCATGATCAGGCTCCAGATGCTCCTTGGTCGCATTCAGGGTGCTCACAGTGGGGGTTGCCCAAAACGGATTGAACACCTCGAAACTGGAATCCCTTTCCAAGGGCTTGATGAGTTGAATCATCCCTTGTTGATCTGGTTCGAGTTTAAACATATCACCACTCATAATGACCCCATCCTTCTTGACCACTAAATCCTCAACCTTGCCCACCCCTTGAGTGAGGGGAATCTTGAATTGACCGGCCTTGAGCTGAACAATATCCCTGTTCAATTCCAGTGCGTTAACAAAATGATCATTACTGAGGTCAGGAGGAAAATAATCATATTGAAGCCTCACAACTTCTGAAATGTTGTCGCTATAATCCAGCGCAACCAACTCAATTATATTTTCGCCATCCTGCAAGGCTATAGGCTTAAACCAATCTTCACTCCCAACTGCAAGTTCGAACAATCCGTCGTTAATCTTTAACCGAACCTCCTTGACGCCCGAGGCGTTTGGCACTGGGTCGTGAGCAAAGCCAGAGATCTCCACCTTATTTGTATTGCTAATAAACCCAGTAAAAGGAGTTATGCCAGATAAAGATGGCCTGTTTATATCCGGCTTGCCCTCTGGAGCCACCCTAAGTCGCACATAACCCCTAACCTCATCGAATGCACTGGAAACACAGAATTTATATGTTTTCCCCCCGAGAGCATCAAAATAAATTCCCTCATCCCTGTTCTCAACGGTGTGGTTCTGGTTTCTCGCGATTTGGATTAACTCCTTGATTTCATGGCCCTGATAGACTGCAACATTTGCATCAATATCGCTGCCGGCCAAATCCAGGTAAACAGGGCCCGAATTTTCCGCGGTCCATTTCCACCAGAGAGAGCCAAAATGCATCGCCTCACCAGAATGCCTTGGTTCACCATTCTCGACTGTTGCAAAATTGTTGAAAGACTCAACGATTGCATTCTGTAATGGAATTTTCTCCGCGAACAAGAAATTATCATTTTCAGGAACAGCTGCTATATTGTATTCCAGAACCCGGATTAAATCATTCTTGCCTTCGCATGAAACAAACAAGGTCATTTTTATTTTACCCTGTTCCTTGGGAACCCTGAAATATGACGTATATTTGTTGTCACCTTCTATTTCATCCGGCTTTTCGCCATCGTTCGCAAAAAACGCCGTATCTCCACCTTGCCCCAGCATTGTCACGGTGGCGTTTTCAACCTTTTCTCCATCAATCACCGTCACGACAATGGACCTCTGCTCTTCCGTTATTAACAGGGATCCGGAGGGAGGGTTGACCGATACCTCCATGATCCCGTTGGGAGCGCCAAAGGAACCCATCCCCTCCACTGCCTTGGCAGCATTGAGCCTCCCGCCCGTGACCGTTTTCCCCTCCAGAGCTGGAATAGCATCCAAACTTTCAAGAAGTTTCTCCCTGATCTCCAGGAACGACCAATCCGGCCGGCTGCTTCTCATCAGCGCGACCACCCCAGCCACGTGTGGAGCGGCCATGCTTGTCCCGTCCATGTATTCATAACTTTGATCATTTTGTGAAGTGGAGGAGTAAATATCCACCCCCGGCGCACCCAAATCCACCTTTGTCAGCCCGTAATTTGAAAAATCTGCAAGCTGATCGTTCCGGTCTGTCGCCGCAACGCTAACTATGCATTCCAAGTCATAACCGGCCGGATACACAGGGAGCGAATCATTGTTATTGGAATCATTACCCGCTGCAATCAAGAATATCATGTCACCATCCACTCCCGCTTTTTGCATCACATCAAATACTGCCTGGCTTGCCCCATACCCGCCAAAGCTGCAGTTGGCTATTCTAACACCCTGATCCACACAGAACTGAATGGCCTTGATCTGTGCACTTTGATACATCCCGTAATCCCCTAGCTTGCACGGCAATATGACAGCGTCAAACGCCACCCCCACATGCGGGTTTTCATCATTGGCCGTGGCTGCAATGGTGCCACTGACGTGAGTACCATGACCGATAACATCAACGGGATTACCGGTGTCATTAGTAAAATCCATGCCATTGTAGTTGTCCACATAGCCGTCCAAGTCATCATCAAGCCCGTTATTCGGAACCTCATCCACATTGATCCAAATCTGGCTTCTCAGATCGTTATGGGTCACCCTGACGCCCGAATCGAGTACGGCCACCACGGTTTCTCCCACTAGAGGCTTCCCGGTACTTAAATCCCAGGCTTCTCCGATATCAATGTCGGCATCATTCAAGCCATTATTCTGCCCTTGATTGACCAACGCCCACAGGGTTCCATCCACAAAGCCCGAATCGGTCACCGTCGCAAACGGCATGTCAACATGGTCAAGTTCTATATACTTGAAGAAACCCAACCCCCTCAAATTCCTCCTATGCCTTAAAAGATTTTCGAGCTTCGCCTTTTCACCCTTTATAAGAGGTTGATTGGGCATGGCCAGTTCCATCAATCCCGGCACCAGGGTAAATTCGCGATTAATGCGAATGTTTATCTCGGTAAGTTTCTCTATAAGAAGATTCCGATTAACACCCTTGTGAGTCCTGGCGAGCAAAAGTTCAGTGTTAACCATGGTATTCCCATGGGGAACCACGGAGGGGCCATACTTACCCACAGGGCGGTCTACACCCCAAGCATCGGGCTTAATTGCCAACCCGAGCAGAAAAACCGCCAAAATAATTCGGTGTAAATGCCTTGTCATTGCCTATTCAAATCAACTACACGCACATAGGTGTTACCAACACCGTTCTCGGGTGAAATGATGAACTTTGAAATTTTATAACTTAGATAGCTAAACAAGTTTTTGTTCTTGATGATGGCTAACTTCTGCCAGTTTGCATCCTTGCCAAGTTTTCTTGTGTATTCCAACTGATACGTAGCATCAGGCACTGCCAACCATTGAATTACATCCCCCTGAACCTTCAGCCTCGGACGACCATCACCAAACGGGGTCGAGTCAAATCCGTTCGCTACCCCGTCATTGTCAGTATCAAAGATCCTGCTCCTTCTATAGGCTCTGTTTACAAAAACACTTCTTTTTAATGCCGGCATGTGAAGGGGCATGGAACTATAGCGACCAGAAAACTCTTTAATCCATTTCAACTTGCCGTCACGCATTCCATCCAGTTTTTCCTCCGGCAGATTGGAAGCAGCAAAATAAACGGTCATTTCGTCACCTATACTTAGCTGTTCTAGTTTGTTGGTTAAGAGCGATTTTTCGGTAACACCCTCCAGAACCAGTTTATCGACATATAATGCCTTCTTGTCCTTGGTGGGTGAATTAATGCTAAAAACCCCCAAATAAGCGTTGGTTAAAGAAAGCAAACCTATTGCCCTGTTGTCAGCAAAACCTTCTGCGACGGGACCTTTGTCCTCTGATGAGTTCCAGCTTAAGGGAAAGGATTTATAGGACCTGGCACTCAAATAGAATTCTGAGTGCATTAATTTGCCTTCTGTTGACTCGGAATGTGATACAAGACCCTTGCCTATTTTAAATAAATTCGTGCTTTGAAGCCCGCCATCAATCATGACATTGTCTATATCAAGAGTAAGGATACCACCAATGTTGTTGGTAGTGTTCCTTAATTTCAGGTATTCACCGTCTGCCGTGAAATTCTCCGCCACATTCAAGACAGAATCACTCATGGATGAAAAATTTGAATCCAGGCTAAATGAACCGTCTACATGAAGGCCGCCGGAATTATTAAAATATTTCGAAGCAATTGTGAGGTTGTGGGTCCTGTTTGTGCCCGTGTTGGTATAGTTCTCGTAACGATTCTCGGGGGTTCCCATCTGAACATCACCCGGAAGGCTTAAAACAGCATTATTCGTTATAGAAATGACCCCTGAAGCAACTGATTCATCCCACTTGAACACATCGCTTGGCGGTGGCACTACCAGGAAATCATTATCAAAGGTAACGCTACTGGAATTAAGGACAAGTTCACCTTGTAGGTGTATCTTATCCTTAATGATGATATCATCTCCGCTGAGTTTCAAGGACTGAACATAAACCTTGTTAGTGGTGCTGGAATTGGAGTCGATCACAAGCATCTTGTAATGGAACGGCCATGTTTTTTCCTCGTACTTGGGGAATCCATTTTCATCAAGCTCAATGTTCCCATTGTCATCAAAAACCAAATCGCATTCTTTCCATGTTGTTTCCCAGGTACCTTCATACAACTCCATACTGCCCCCAAACCGGTAAACCTCATCAGGAACAAGGTCTTCAATCACCAAAAGTCTACCGGAAGAACCAATATCCAAGGACAAATTTTGACAATCAAGGATGGCGTTTTTGCTGGAAATCAAATTCTCTGCCTTGATCTTGAGATTGCCTTCGGCCCTGATCTTTGCCGCCTCGAGGTTCAGATTTTTGGCCTCAATGATAACCGATCCTGGCTGTGTTTGGCTGATTTTTTGTCCTAAAGAATCAACATTCCCGTCAATTTCGATAGTCGTTTCCGTTGCAACATTCAACCTCGACAATACATTGGTGTATCTAAACCCGTAAGTGGTCCAGTTGACATTAAACTGGGCATTGTACCCGACTCCAAACTGGCCATTAAATGGATAATCAATAATTGAATCACTTGGCGGGTGGGCCTCGTCAAATTCCATGTTGGCATTTCGGGTCACAATTAAGCTCTCTGGCATTTGGGTAAGTGCGTCGACTGTGGCCCTCGCATTGTTAATTATGGTTCCCGCAGGCCGAATACTCCCCAATTCCGAAATCAAGTAGATAGTCGATGTCTCTGTGGTTTCTTCGATACGATTCGTGACAGATGTTTTTACCTCCACAACAGCACTGTCAAAAGCCCCCCTTCCATATCCGACACCATCGTTTCCAAGAAATTTTGGTGTAATGGTCACCGCCTCATTTCGATTTAAAACAAATACGCCTTGAGCATACAAAGTCTGGGCGGCTGTTGTTCCCGTCCTGAAATAGTCAATGTAAGGTTTGAATTTTTTCCCCTGCCTGTCTATTCTTCTAGTAAACCCGGAAGTTCCCGCGACTCTCCAATTAATATAGGCACCAAACCCATCGATCGGCGGCTTGACCGGCCTCATGGGTTCTTCATACAAGTCGTAATAATTGTAGATTAAATTCTGAGGAGACAGTAATTCCCAGGCGCTAAACCCGCCTGTAATGATACTCACACTTAAATCATCACCGTCGGCACCAATTCCAGGATAAGGTCGTGGATAACGTTGACAAAAATTTTCCATGCTTCTGGTGGGATGAGCAATGCCAGTCTGGCCAACCCCCCAATATACGTCCAACACCCCCCAATCGGGCACAAACCAGTTCCTGCCGTCTGTGGTTGCAAATCTTTTATTATAATATGAGCCCAGAAAGCCTATATTTTTAGGTTCGCCTTTGTTGTCCAGTCCAGCTTCAAAATCTTTTCCTGATTTGACATTAATAACCCCCCTGGATAAATCAACATTCAAGCCCTTTAAAAGGATCGAATTCGAGTTGGTGGCAACAAGGTCTCCCTGGTTGCTGATCTCATTGGCTGAAATAGCGAAATAACCGAACTCTTCCTCGGTTTTATTGGCAACAACCACCCCACCCACCTGATTGTCAAATACTTCAAGCGGGATAACATTGGACGTCAACTCCCCCTCCTCAATCGTCTGAGAATTTTCAATGACTATGTTTTGGTTGAACCTAAACAGGCCTGCATTAACGAATTTCTTTAAACCAAAAAAATTGTATTCCGTTTCATTCTCAGTATCGATGTGGAACTTGCCATTATTAAGAAACGTTTCAACAGACAACAGCTTGTTGGTTACCGAATTGTTATTCGTGAAGACTGTCTGTGAATATCCACCAGCTGGCGAGACAACTGCCGCCAGAAGGAGGGACTTTACAAAGAAAATTTTAAATTGGTTGTTAGTCATCTCCATAAATTTGCCGTTCCAAGTCCAGAATGGTCTGGCTGTTCGGAAATACCATGGGTTCATTCATAGACCCGTCGAAATGACCCCAAATCCAACCTGGAGCCTGGTTTTCCTCGTTATAAAACCAAAGCGGGTCCAGTTCCCAGTGAATACCGATCTTGTTGAAAACAATATTCATGCTGGCTGCCGCCTGAATAACACCCGGACCCGAAAGGCCGGCAGTTTGCATTCCATTAATGGAGTTGTTGTCGACAATCGAGGGTGGCGTATTGGTTGACATGATGCTTGGCGGAGCATTGATTGCGGTAAACATGACATCCGGGCGTGTGAAAAACTTGATGAATTTTCCGGTTTTACGAATCCCATTGGTGACATAATCCATTTCATATTGATAGGACGGCAGCGCCGCATTGGTCAGGCCGACCGCAGAGTTTGGAATAACATAGGTAAAGGTTTGTTTTTCCAGATTCGGGTACTTGTAGTCTTTGAGAAACCGGCTGGTGGAATAATTGGTCGTCACCAATGAATCACCCTGCATACGAACATAACTAATCTTGTCAATACCACCCAGTAGCAGTGCGTTGGTCTGCAACACTATCGGGTAGGCAAGGTACGCATGATTGGTGCTTTGCCAGACTTCATCCTCCATCACGCCGACGAAATTGGTGATCGCCGCTCCACCGGCTCCCAGACCGCCCCCCTGGCCCGGCAAGGCTCCACCGGGATTGGCGAGATTGTTTGTCGGGGTCAGGATATTTGTGAGAGTGTTGACCTCTTCAAACTGCATATCAGTAAAGTGATAACCCACCACGTTGGTGGTCGGCAGGATGATGATTTCACCATGCGGAAAGTCATCGTTGAGCACCGTGGTGGTGTAGTTGGTGGTGGTGGGAACCGAACCTATGACGCTCCAGAGTGGCGCATTGGGTGTCACTTCCCACGAACGGTAGAGCACCTCCGACTTGTCTGCCGGCACGTGAATGTTTGTGATCACATTGCCAAAGATATAGTCGTAACTGGGCTTAAAGATCCGATATTTGTTTGTCAAATATACCAATGTCGCGGGCTGACCCACGGGAGTCCACGGGAAATTGGTCAGGTAGGGGGTCACATTGGTCGTCCAGCCCATCTTCCAAGTCACATTGGTCTCCAAAACCAACAAGGGCGGAACATTCAAATTGGTATAGACCGGTCCCCACCACTGGTTAGTCATGACAAACTGCTTAAATGAAGCAGGCGTGTTCGTCTTCGACTCCTTGCTAAACCAACGCAAATCGACGCTGAAGATCGCCGGGTTGGTGAGGTTTGGCTGATTGGTCACCATCTGGTAGGTGAACGGAGGCAGGCCTTCGATGTTAAAGTTGTCTTTCCGATATAGATACTTGTATCCACCAATGTCATCCCTGGTGGGAGCCACCAAGTATTTGCCCTCAGCAAGTCGTGGATTACGGTTATCAGAAGTACCCGCAAGGGTTCTGACTGGCTTGGTCACGTCGATTGGAAATGGGAGGGCGTTTCCACCCAGAACCACCCATGAAAGCAATGATCCATTAACATACTTGGTGGGACTGTAAGTGACCGGATCCCAGTTGCGCAGTGCAACGACACCAAACTCGACCTGAAAGGCGCTGTCCTCGGGATTGCCCAGGCCCATGAAGCCGAACAACTCCGCCAGGGCGTATGACTTGATATCCAGAACCCGGTCGTTGTAGGCCCGAGCGTGGAAACGGTCAGGACGTGTGGGATAATTCCACAAGTTGTTCCCATCTGAACTCGACGGGGGATAGGTTGTCATTATGGAGGAGGCTGGCGGAATGGCATTAAGGATGCCCATTGCCTTCTCAACGGCCACGACGCCATTAGATCCAAAGTAGTTTAGGAACGACTCGTCGTAGGAATAAGTGACGACCGGGGAATTCCAGCGGTACTCCTCGCCGAGGTTGTTTACGACCATCCGGTTGGTGCCGTCGGCCAGTGTAAAGGCCCTGACCCCGGCAATCTTCACCAGGAGGACAACCGTCACCAAGAGCGTTCTTTTTAAAAATTCAAACATACAACTAACGAATTTTTTTAATCCGGTAAAATTTCATGTGCTCGACCAATTCCAGCGTGATGCCGGCGCGGCCCTCGATAGCCAACATCGGCTCGCCGACGTTCGCCCAACTGCCGCTGCCCAGCGCGGCGGTGTGCTGCAACTGATACAGCGCGCCGGGCCGTGCGTTCCACTCGAGCCGCTGACCCCTTTCCAGCTTGGCCAAGCTCACGCTCAAACTGTCCGACTTGTCCGACGGGTCGGTTCCCGCGGCAAATTCCTGCCCGTTGGTGGCGCCATCGCCGTCGTTGTCCGCGGCCGCGCCTGGCCAAGCGGAGGCGTCTTTGCCGAAATGCTGCCGCTGCCAGTCGTCCGGCAAGCCGTCGGCGTTATAGTCGCGGCCCCAGGTTTTGCTAAAGCCAAGCGACGATAGTTCCGAGCGCCGTCCGTCTTCTAGTTGATAGGCCACTTGGAAGGAATACTCGCTGCCGGGACGCAGTCCCGGCCAAACCACGTGGTTGTCAACAAACAGTTTGGGTGTTGTCAGTCCGTCAAAAAAAACCTCATAATGCTTCACACCCAATCCCTTGACGGCGGGCCAAGAGACCAACAACTCCGTTTCGCTTATCGGGTTCACAAACACCTCCGAAATTGCCGCCAACAAATCAGTGGCCTCCTCACTCGCATATCTCTGACCTACAACGTCAAAACCTGTGTCTCCCAAGTTTGGCGTTGACCAGGCCACAAGGAATTCACCATTGGTCGATAACGTCAAAGTTGGCTGCATCTGTGCCAAAGCCTGGGTGGTGTTGACGCGAACCTCACCCTCGACCAGACGACCGGAAGAATTGATGAACCGACCCATGACAGCCTCACGCGACTTGTCCTGACCCAGACTAGTCCAAACCAACATGGACCCATGGGGACCACCCTGCAATTGAGGCGCAAACTGATCCCCTTTCCGGTGGAGGTTCGCTAACACCGGGTCCGATAAAGGCTTGAGATTGAAATCAAAACTCCTCGCACCGATGTCCCATCGATTAAACTTCTGCTCAAGATCAAGCTGTTCCCAGGCCACAACAAGGCTTTCGCCAGACACTGCCAACATGGGGTTGGCACTGATACCCACCGGGTTGGCGATGACCTCGTCGGTCATCGGTTGACCGGCGTCGGAGAAAAGACGCAACACCACATCGATGGACCTAGCGTCCTGCTGCTGGTCGGAAATCCATACTGCAGCGAAACCGCCACTGGGCATGGCGACGACCTGTGCCTTGTGCTGATTACCCAGGGTAAACTCGTTAAGCCGGAAAGGTTCACTCAGCGCCTGACCTTCAGAACCAATGATGCGAGCCGAAACCCCCTTAAAGCTGCCGTCGTCCAGATAATCGGTCCAGGCAAGAACCGCTCTGCCGTTTTTCAAAACCGCCACCGCAGGTTCCACCTGCTCGCCAGACTCAGGGCC
>PVBE012764641.1_pt1 | contig 18799 bp, 15 predicted proteins | sample 1631181 | NCBI WGS metagenome assembly PVBE01 (sample SAMN08397723, study PRJNA350692) | Marine metagenome, whole genome shotgun sequencing project. | isolation source: water | place: Pacific Ocean | collected 2012-04 | reverse complement strand
GGGCGATCAGGATCAGGATCACGATCACGGGGGGGGCGATCACGGGGACGGGGACGGGGACGGGGACGGGGACGATCACGTTTACGAGTATCCGCTTTTGTCGGCCTGCGTGGAGCTGACGTTGCGGTGCAACTTGACGTGTCTGCACTGCGGGTCGGCGGCGGGTAGGGAGCGGAATCAGGAGATGGATTTGGCGACCTTTGTGGACCTCTTTCGCGACATGAAGTTGCTGGGAGGGCAGAGGGTGGTGCTGCTGGGGGGCGAGCCGCTGCTGCACCCGGATTGGGAGGCCATCACACGGCTGGCCACTGGCTTCGGGCTGGACACGGCGTTGGTGACCAACGGGCTGCAGGTCACCGACGACGCGGCCCGGCGCCTGTCTGCGCTGGGCGTGACCCACATCGGGGTCAGCATCGACGGGGCGACGGACGCGGTGCACGATCGCATCCGCGGGGTGCCGGGGGCGCGGGTCAAGGCCTGGCGGGGGGTGCGGCGCCTGGAGCGGGCTGGCCTGCCGGTGACGGTGATCACCACCCTGAGCCAGGATAACGTGGATCAGCTACCGGCCATGGCCGACCAGCTGGCGGCATACGGGGGGCTGGTGTGGCAGCTGCAGGCGGCCAACGGTACGGGGGAGCGCTTCCGCGCCGAGTCGCTGTTGCGGCCGGCGCAGCTGCTGGAGGTGGCGCGCTTCATCGAGCAGGCGCGGCGGCGCTTCGAGCCCGGTGAGCTGTCGGTGGCCGGGGGGCACAACATCGGCCACCACGGGCGCACCGTCACGGATTACGGTACGGCGGGCACCTGGCGCGGCTGCCCGGGTGGGGTCACCGCCGTGGGAATCTGCAGCGACGGCTCGGTCAAGGGCTGCCTCTCCATGGACCAGGCGCAGGTGGTGGGCAACATCCACCACACGCCCCTGGCGCAGCTGTGGCGCGGCCCGGCCTTCGCCAGCGCCCGCGTCACACAGCCCGGGCGTCTGCAGGGAGGCTGCGCCCGCTGCCCCCACGGCGCCACCTGCCGCGGCGGCTGCCCCCAGATGGCCCGCGCCGCCACCGGCCACCGCCGGGATAACCCCCTCTGCATCCGCCAGGCCGAGCCCGGACCTGACCTTTGAACTTTCGTTGAATGCGCATGTGGAATTCCAGACAGTTAGAACCAGCCCGGACCTGACCTTTGTACTTTTGTGATCCATGCTGATCTTTGTGCCCAACCCTCACGTGCGGCTGGACCGCGCCTGGGCCGTGCCCTACGTGCCCCTGGAGCTGCTGTCAGCCATGGCCACGGCCCGGGCCCGGGGGGCGGAGGTGGCCCTCTTCGACGTCAACCGGCTGGTGGAGCACGGGCGCCTGGAGGTGGGGCCGGACATCTGGGCGCGGGCCGCGGCGCTGCTGGCCGAGACCGACCCCGCGGCGGTGCTGCTGGAGACCTGGACCGGCACCCTGCACAACACCCTGCTGCTGGTGCAGCAGCTGCACAGGAGCTTGCCCCGGGTGCCGCGGGTGCTGCTGGGCGCCGGCACCTCGGCCATGGCCGGCCAGGTGCTGCACCGCTTCCACGCCGTGGACGCCGTGATCCGTGGCGAGCCCGAGCCGGCCGTGTCGCTGCTGGCCGACGGCCTCGCTCACCCGGGCGGGTCGCTTGGAGCGCTGGACGCGACCCCGGCCCACGGCCTGGTGCGACGCACGGGCGACCAGACGAAGGTGGACCTGGCCGTGGTGGAAGATCTGGACGGGCTGCCCCGGGCGGCCTACGACCTGGCCCTGCTGGAGCCCGGGGACACCATCCCCGTGGAGCCGGGCCGCGGCTGCGCCCAGGGCTGCACCTTCTGCGCTTTGGCGGGCCACTGGGCGCCCCGGCATCGGCCGCGCGGCCCGCGCAGCCTGGCCGACGAGATGCTCGCCCTGGGCCGGGCCTACCCCGGGTCCTCCCTGGACCTGACCCAGGACCCCGTGTTCTTCAACCGGTCCGAGCTGCGGCGGGCGCTGTGCGAGCGGTTGGAGGGGGCCGGCGTGCGCTGGACCTGCCACGCCCGCGTGGACCGGCTGCGGCCCGCGGACCTCGAGGCCATGGCCCGGGCCGGCTGCAGGGGCCTGCTCATGGGGGTGGAGTCCGGCTGCCCGGCGGTGCAACGGGCCACGGGCAAGGAGGTGGAGCTCAGCGCCCTGGAGCCCACGGTGCGAGCGGCCGCGGACCTGGGCCTGGAGGTGCGCGCCAGCTTCATCGTGGGCTTCCCCGGCGAGGACGCGCAAGCCCTGGGGCGCACGGCCCGGGCGGTGGTGCGCGCCATGGAGGCCGGCGCCGCCGACGCCCCGGTGCAGCCTCTGCGGGCCTACCCGGGCAGCCCCGTGCACCGGGAGCTGGTCCACACCCTGGAGCCGGAGCCGCTGCTGCAGACCGCGGCTGACGACGACGGGCCAGCCCGGGCGCTCATCGCCGCTCACCCCGACCTGCTGTCGGCCTCCTACCGCGTCCCGGCAGCGCTGCCCCGAAAGCTGCAGATGGCGGCCTGGGTCGCGCTGTCTGCCCTCGGCGATGTGCTGGCGGCCCTCTGGCGTCACGGCGTGGATCCCGGCGCCCTGCTGGCCCGGCTGGCCGTGCCGCCGGGCGAGGGCTCTCTGCGGCTGGCGGTGGAGCTGCTGGGCCGGCAGGTCCTGGCGCAGGCCCCTGACCTGGCCTCGCCGCGGCACCCGGTGGACACCCGCGCTCTGGCTGACCTGGTGGCCTACCACGTGGGCCTCTTTGCTGTGGCCCAGGAGCACGTGAGCCACGCGCCCGGAGCAGACCAGGATGCCCTGGAGCGGCTGACCACCGCGCCGGCCGAGGTGACGCCCGCGCCCGCGGCTCCCTGGCGCCTGCTCGCCGTCCGCAGCGGCGTGGACGATCTGACCCGTGGCGTGCTCGCCCCGGCAGCGCCCGGCGAGGAGCAGCGCCTGCTGCTGGCCAAGGTGCCCACCCCGGGCGAGGCCAGCTTCTACACCCGCCAGTCGTTCTCCCTCGAAGTCTTCGAGCTGGACGAGCTGTCGGCCCTGGTGCTGGAGCTGTGCCGCGGGCAGCAGGACCTGCAGACCCTGGCCCACACCGTGGCCGCGCGCCTGCGCATGGCCCCGGCCACTGCCCTGGAGGAATGCGCCGAGGTGGCGCACGATCTGGTGCAGGCCGGCGTGCTGGCGCTGGTCGATCGGTGAAAAACTGAAGGCCAGGTTTCAGAAAACTGACGGAGCGCCCAGGGGTGGACTCTGCTAAAAGCCACGATATCAACATGTTGAAATCATGGCCGGGCAGGCACGCCCCGTGCAGAAGGCGCAGGCATGGAAACGCATAGCCTACGAACCAAGGTCAAGATCCTCGTCACCCTCACCCTCACCGCCGCCACGCTGTTGGCCCTGGCCGCCTGCGGCGGGCGCTCCCTGCCCGCCCAGTCCGACGGACAGACCGTGTCCGACGGCGGCCCCACGCCCGACAAGGGCGCCAAAAAGGACGCCTGCGTCGCACCCAGGTATTGCTCGTCAAACTCCGAGTGCAAAGCCGGCTTCAAGTGTAAGGGCTGCTTCGGCAACCCCTGCTGCCCCAAATGTGAGGCCTGCTTCAAAAAGTGCGTGCCGGACAACGGCTGCAACAACAACAAGGACTGCAGCTCCAGCGAGTACTGCGAGCTCGGCCCCGGCTGCGGCAAGGGCGCGCCGGGTGCGTGCGTCAAGCGGCCCGGCCCGTGCCCCAAGTACCTCGTGCCCCCGCCACCGGTGTGCGGCTGCGACGACAAGCAGTACGGCAACGCCTGCGAGGCCCAGTCCAAGGGCGTCAACGTGGCGAACAAGGGGTTTTGCAAGAGCAAGTGCCAGGAGCTGTCGAAGCAGTACAACAGCGCGCTGCTCAAGGCCAAGACCTGCTGCTCCACCTGCAACCAGCCCGGCGCCGAGTGCACCAAGCAGGTACAGAGCGCCCTGGCCTGTGGCTGCCCCACCTTCATCAGCACCTGGAATACCGCGGCGCTGAAGTCCATCACCATGCTGCAGAACCAGTGGAAGTCCGGCAACTGCGCCAGCAAGACCTCCTGCCCACCGGGCGGGGCTTGCAAGCCGCTGACCAAGGGCGTCTGCGACGGCTTCGGCGCCACCGGCTACTGCAAGGATAAATAAGGTATTCGGTCCCTCACCGCCGCTTGAGGAACCGCTCTCTGAGCACCCGCCACTTGGCCGGCGTCATCTCCCACTCGCTGTAGATCGCCACGCCCTGGTAGCTCGGCGGCAGGCGCTCCAGGTCGGCCAGGCCCCGGTGCACGCCGGCCAGGCCGTGCTCCAGGTTCTCCACATCGGGCAGGTGGTAGCCCACGCCGCGGTCCTCGTAGGCGGGCAGACCGAGCAGCACCTCGGCGCCGGCCGACCAGCTCAACACCTCCCGGGTCCAGGCCGCCATGAGCCGCCGATAGACCATGGGGAAGCGCAACGAAGTGTCGTACATCATCGGCACCACCTGGTGGGCGCGTTTGGCCACGGCCCGGTAGTAGGTCTCGTCCCAGTGCACCTCCTTGTGTGGATGGAAGCGGGTCGGGGGCGGGTAGGCCGCCACCGATAGCTTCTTGCCCGCGGGCAGGGCGGCGCGGAGCTGGTCCAGCAGCGCGAGAAAACCCGCGTGCCCCGATGGACAGGGCTCGATGTTGACGTGCACGCCGGCCAGGCGCGGGTGCGTCCGCAGCAGATCCACGGCCGAGTGCACAAACTCGGCGCGCCAGCCAGGGCTCCGGGGCAGGGCGTTTTTTCCCAGCACGCCGCCGATCCAGGGCATGACGCGGAAGCCGGCGTGGACGTCCAGAAAGCGCGCCGTGGCCCCGTCGTCCACCGGCGGGATCTGGCCATCGTGGTCAGCCGGACAGAGGTGGGGGTAGAGGTCCCGCACGCCGTGCGGCGCAGCGTCCGGGCCAGGGCGCGCACGTTGGCCGGGTCGCGCAGCCGCGGCAGCTTGTCCAGCTTGTTGTATCGCACGAACCACTGCCGGTGCCCCAGCCAGCCGTGCTGGAGCCACGCGCCGTTGCGGCCCAGGTCGTGGCGCCCGTCGCGCAGATCCAGCCCTCGAGGCCAGTAGAGGAAGGCCACCGCCCCGCCCACCACAGCAACGGCCAGCACCGCGAGCACTCGCCGCGGCGCCGAACGGGGAATCAGGGGGTTCTTCATCAGACGAAGACGGTTCTACTTGCAGGGGCCGCAGTCCTTGGAGCAGGTGACGCAGTTCTCCGCCTCGTTGGAGTCGCAGACCTTGTCGCCGCAGTTGGCCAGGCACTTGCCGCAGTCCTTTTCGCAGCTCATGCAGGTCTCGCCGAAGGCGGACTTGCACTTGCCGTCGCCACAGCTGGCCAGGCACTTGCCGCAGTCCTTTTCGCAGGTGATGCAGTGCTCGCCCTGGTTCGGCTTGCATTACCCGTCGCCGCACTTGCCCAGGCACTTGCCGCAGTCCGCCGGGCAGGTGGAGCAGGCCTCGGAGAGCCATGACTCGCACTTTTTGTTACCGCAGGAGGAGAGGCACTTGCCGCAGTCCTTGGGGCAGGTGACGCAGCTTTCGGCCTGGTTGTTGTTGCAGACAGAGTTGCCGCACCCCTTGAGGCACTTGCCGCAGTCCGCCGGGCAGGCCATGCAGCTTTCGCCCTGGTACGGGTTGCAGACCTTGTCGCCACACTTGGTCAGGCACTTGCCGCAGTCCTTGGGGCAGCTGAGGCAGTACTCCCCGGAGGAGTTGTCGCAGTACCCGTCACCGCAGCCGCCGAGGACGCCGTCCTTGTAGACGAAGCCGTCCTTGACCCCGGGGCCGTCCTTTTTGCCCGGCCCGTCCTTTTTGCCGGGGCCGTCCTTTTTGCCGGGGCCGTCCTTCTTTCCGGGGCCGTCCTTTTTGCCGGGCCCGTCCTTCTTTCCGGGGCCGTCCAGCTTCACCGGGGCGCCGTCTTCCAGACGACCGTCCTCCACCAGGCCAGCGTCCGCCGGGGCCACCCGGCTACCGCAGCCTGCCACCACCAGACAGAGGCTCCAACTCAGGACCAACACGCGCATGGACCCATTATACGGTGCCTTGCCGCGACGTGTCATCCATGTCATGGCTGATCTATACTGCCGGCCACTCGAACCGCTGCACGGAGCATCAATGTTTGGAAGAAAGAAGGGCCCCCAGGTCATGGACCCGGGCTTTACGCGCTTCACCGGAACGGACCAGTACATCACCAGCGCGCCCCTGGAGCAGGCGGTCAACGCCTCCATCGCCCTGGGCCGACCGCTGCTGGTCAAGGGCGAGCCCGGCACCGGCAAGACCATGCTGGCCGAGCAGGTGGCCCGCGCCCTGGAGATGCGGCTCATCCGCTGGCAGGTCAAGTCCACCTCCCGCGCGGCCGACGGCCTGTACATCTACGACACCGTGCAGCGACTCCACGACAGCCGCTTCGACGACGCCGACGTCTCCGACATCGCGCGCTACATCCGCCTCGGCCCCCTGGGCCAGTCCTTCCGCTCGGAAGAGCAGGTGGTGCTGCTGATCGACGAGGTGGACAAGGCCGACATCGAGTTCCCCAACGACCTGCTCTACGAGCTGGACATGATGTCCTTCGACATCCTCGAGACCCGGGAGCACGTCAAGGCGATCCAGCGCCCCGTGGTGGTCATCACGAGCAACAACGAAAAGGAGCTGCCCGACGCGTTTTTGCGCCGCTGCGTGTTCCACTACATCGAGTTTCCAGACAAGGCGATGATGGCCGATATCATCAAGGTGCACTTCCCCGACATCGAGGACCGCGTGATGGAAGACTGCATCGCCTCGTTCTACGCCCTGCGCGAGGTCAGCGGCCTGCGCAAGAAGCCCTCCACCAGCGAGCTGCTGGACTGGATCGCGGCCCTGCGGCGGGCCGGCGTGGACACCCGCAAGCTCGGCCTGCAGGTGCCGTTCCTCGGCACCCTGGTCAAAAATGAGCGGGACATGAGTTTGGTCCAGGCGGCGGCGGGTCGCCGGCGCTGAACCGTTGGAAGGTTAGAAGGTTGGAAGGTTCGAAGGTCATTTGATGCTCATCGAATTCCTCTACGAGCTGCGCGAGCGCAAGATCCCGGTGGGCTTGCAGGAGTGGATGGCGCTGATGGAGGCGCTGGCCCGGGGGCTGCACGAGAGCAGCCTCACCGGCTTTTACCACCTGTCGCGCTCGCTGCTGGTGCACACCGAGGCCCACTTCGACGCCTTCGACCAGGCCTTCGGCGTGGTCTTCAAGGGCATCGAGGCCGACGCCCTGCAGCTGTCCGACGAGCTGGCGCAGTGGCTGGCCGATCCGGCCATGTTGCAGCACCTGTCCGAGGAGCAGCGCGCGGCTCTGCAGGCCCTGGACCTCGAGGAGCTGCGCCGCATGCTCGAGGAGCGCCTGCGGGAGCAGAAGGAGCGCCACCAGGGAGGCAACCGCTGGATCGGCAGCGGCGGCACGTCGCCCTTCGGCCAGGGCGGCCAGAACCCCACGGGCGTACGCATCGGCGACGTGGCGGGCGGGCGCAGCGCGGCCCAGGTCGCGGCCATCCGACGCTACCGCGGCTACCGCAAGGACATGGTGCTGGACGTGCGCCAGATCAAGGTCGCCCTGCGCAAGCTGCGGGAGCTGCGGCGCGACGGCCGCGACGACGAGCTGGACCTCGACGAGACCATCGACAAGACCTGCCGCAACGCCGGCGACCTGGAGTTGGTCTTCCGCCCGCCGCGGCGCAACAACACACGGGTGCTGTTGCTGATGGACGTCGGCGGGAGCATGGACCCCCACGCCCGGGTGGTGGGGCAGCTGTTTTCGGCGGCAAACCAGATCAAGCACTTCCGCGACTTCCACGCCTTCTACTTTCACAACTGCGTCTACGAGCGGGTCTACAAGGACGCCTGGATGTCCGAGGCCGTGCCCGTGGCCGAGCTCACCGCCCAGTACGGCCCCAACTACAAGCTGGTCATGGTGGGCGACGCCATGATGCATCCCCTGGAGCTTCTGGAGGTGGGCGGCGCCATCGACTACTGGTACCAGAACGCAACGCCGGGCATCGAGTGGCTCAGCCGGCTGGCCAGCCACTACGAACGCCGCGTCTGGCTCAACCCCGAGCCTTCGCGCTTTTGGAACCACACCACCGTGCGCGCGATCCGTGCCCAGTTCCCCATGTTCCCCATGACCCTCGACGGGCTGGACGACGCCGTGGCCTCTCTGGTCAAGGGCCGCCGCTCGCCCCGCTCCCTGGAAGGCGACGACGACCCGCCGTTTTGGTGGTAGGGACCGCGAGCTAGCGGTAAACCACAGTTCGTGATTCGTGGTCATCTCACGCCGCAGGTGCAATGGCTCCGGGCTCCGGGCTCCGGGCTACAAGGCTGGCCACATACGTGCAACAGGTTGGCTATTCTCCGGCAGCTCCAGCTGCCGCCGCCGTACGGTGACGGGGCCGCAGGCTACCCTCGAATGCTTCACCTGCCCGATGCCTCGAAGCTGGCGAAAGATGGCCTCGTAGCCAGTAGCCTGTAGTCTGCAGCCCGCGATGGCGAAGCGATGGCGCCATGATCTCGAATCGCCATCGGCCGTTTAGCGGTAGGTCTCCTTGATCCGGCGCAGCCGCATCTTGTGCTGCTCCTTGGACCGGCGCTCCAGCATCTTGATCTGGGGCCGGCTGATCAGACCCCGGCGGTAGCGCCGCTTGAGCGCCTCGCGCTGGACCTTGTAGCGCCGCACCTCGTTTTGTAGCTGCTTTTTGCGCTTGAACTTGAGGCTGTCCACCCTCTGCTTGTACTGGAAGCGGGAGATCTTTCCCGCGCGGTAGTCGCGCTTCACCGCGGAGATGCTCACCCTCGGCTTCGGCTTCTTGCGGGGCCGCGGCGCCGGGTTCACCCTGCGGGGCGGAGGCGCTGCTCGCGGCGGCGGCGGCGGTGGTGGTGTCGCGGGCGGAGGATCGTCGGCCGCGGGGGCCGACCTCTTCTTCTTTGACCGGCGCTTGCGTTTCTTTGTTGTCGTTGCCGCGGGGGCGGCGGTGGTGCCGGCCGGGGCCGTGGCGGGCGGCGGGTCGTCCAGCGCCTTGTCCGTCTCGGGATCGTCCTTGGCGGCCTTCTTCTTCTTGTCCTTGGCGTCGCCGTGGTCGTCCTCGTCGTCCTCGTCGTCGTGCTCCGAGGCGTCACCCGATGTGGCCGCGGCCTTGAGCGGCTCGTCATCGTCGTCGTCGTCGCTGTCGGCCGAGGCCACCCTGGTGGCCTTTTTGCTGTCGTCGCCGCGCAGGAGCCAGAAGGTGGCGCCGGCGCCGGCGCCGAGGCCGAGGAGCACGGCCAGCAGGATGAGCACCTTGCCCAGGCCGCCGGAGGACGGCGCCGCCGTGGTCGGCGTGCCCACCGGCGTTGCCGCCGGCACCACGGTGTTGGGCACCGAGTCCTGCAGCGCAACCCCGCGGCCCTGAGCCGTGGGCGGGATGGTGGGCGGGGCCGCCGTGCCCGCGGGGGTTGCCGGCGCGGCCACCGTCGGCGGCGTCACCGAGTCCGCGTTGGCCGGCCCCGTGCCGGTCAGGGTGGGCGCGGAGGTCGAGGCATTGGGCGTGCCCGCAGGGGTGGCCGGCCCCGTGGCGGTCATGGTGGGCGCGGAGGTCGAGGCATGGGGCGTGCCCATGGGCGTGGCGTGCGCCGCCATGGTGGGCTCCATGCCGCTGATCGACGGCTCGGCCGGCGCGGGTTGGTTGTCGGGCAGCGGTAAATCAGGAGGCACCGTCTCGGCTGTGCCGAGGTCCACGACGCCCGCGTCCGACAACGCCACCGGCGCCACAATCCCGGCGCCCATGCCGGCCTTGGTGGCCACCGGATTCGGCCCGGCCCAGGGCGCCAGGGCCTTGGACAGGGCCGCCATGGAGGCCGGCCGTGCCTTGGCGTCCTTGGCCAAACAGGAGAGGACCACCCGCTCCAGGCCCTCGGGTACGTCCGGGTTGTGCTGGCGCAGGGGCTCCGGCGGCCGCGTCACGTGGGCCACCAGCACCTGGGTCGGGTTCTCGCCGGTGAACGGCGGCGTGCCGCCCAGCATCTCGTAGAGCATGATGCCCAGGGCGTAGACGTCCGTGCGCGCGTCCACCATCTCCCCCGAGGCCTGCTCCGGGGCCATGTAGGCCGGCGTGCCCATGACGATGCCGGTCTTGGTCAGCTGCTTGGTCTCGCCCTCCAGCAGCTTGGCGATGCCAAAGTCCAGCACCTTGGCGAAGTCTGGATCCCCGTCCTGCTCCACCAGGATCACGTTGGCCGGCTTGAGGTCCCGGTGCACCACGCCCTTTTCGTGGGCCGCCCCCAAAGCGTCGGCCACCTGGGTCGCGATGTGCACCACCCGCTGGCGCTCCAGGGGCTTGCCCCGCAGCACGGTGTCCAGGCTCTTGCCGGGCAGAAACTCCATGACCAGAAAGGCGCCGTCCTCGAAGGTGCCGAAGTCGGAGACCTTCACGATGTGCTCGTTGTTCAGGTCGCCGGCCGCCCGGGCCTCCCGGAAGAAGCGCTCCACCACCTCGGCGTCCTCGGCCAGGTGGGCGTGCAGCAGCTTGACCGCCACCGGCCGCCGCAGGTGGATGTGCTCGGCCTTGTAGACCACGCCCATGCCGCCCGTGCCGAGGTTGGACTCCAGGCGGTAGCGGTCGATGGTGGTCCCCACCCGGGGGTCCCCTTCCTCCTTGTCCGGCGCGCCCAGCGATGCGCCGTCAGCGGGGCAGAACTGCGTTTTGTCGGGGTATGACTTGTTGCAGGAAGGGCACCGACGCATGGGCGGCTCCAGGTTGTTGTGGAATCGAGAGTCTAGTATACAGTAGCCCCAACACAAGGAGCGACCATGAGCACGCGCACAGTTCTGTTGTTTATCGCCGCGATGATGCTGGCCGGTTGCGGCAGCCAGGGCATGCCCCAGGTGATCTACCTGGCGCGCCACGGCCAGACCGCGTGGAACCGGACCTCACAGTTCCAGGGAGACCCCGACCTGGACTCCGTGGGCTACATCAACCGGGTGAGCCTCTGGAACCTGCTCAAGGACAAGCCGATCCGCGCCATCTACACCAGCGAGCGGCAGCGCACCCAGACCACCGCCGAGCTGGTGGCGCGCCAGCACAAGCTAAAGATCAAGGTACGCTCCGGGCTCAACGAGGCCGACGCCGGCATCCTCACCGGCATCTGCTACTCCCAGATGGCCCCCGGGCGGGCCAACGCCATGAACCGCAAGTGCGAGGTCAAGGCCAAGGGCTCCAACCCCCGGGCCGTGCTGCCGATCATCGAGAAGGCGTTCGCCGACGAGCACAAGGACCACCTCAACAACCGCTTCCCCCTGGGCGAAAACTACGAAGACATGGTCAAGCGGGTGGACCCGTTCATCAAAGAGCTGAGGGCCGGCCTCCGCCCGCGCCAGGTGCTCATCGTGGGCCACGGCGTGATCAACCGCGTGCTGCTGTACCGGCTGGTGGGCTGGCCGCTGAAGAAGGTGGCCCACATCCGCCAGGAGAACGACCAGGTCTACCGCATGAAGGTCTCGCCCGCGGGCAAGGTGACCAGCATCGAGCTGTACACTCCGGGCACCGGCTGGCAGGTATGCAACAAGCCGCCCAAGCCGGGGCAGAAGTACCTGTCGTGCAATCCCCTTTCAAAGAAGAGGCGGCCGCTCAAGAAGTACGAGGTGGAGGTCAAGCCGGCGCCCAAGCCAGCCCCTGCGCCCGCGCCGGCACCCGCGCCTGCGCCTGCCCAGCCCGAGGAGCCCAAGAAGTAGTAGGATCCTGTCGTGGTTATGCCTGGCCAGGCCGCTCCTCCGCCTGCGCCTCGAGCCGCTCCAGGCGCCGGGCCAGGTCGTTGAGCTTGTCCAGGATGGCGGCGTGGACATAGACGGCGTCCATTCCCACCGGAGAGTCGGGGCTCCGGATGGCGCCCATCAGCTCCTGCAGTTGTTGTCTGGTCTTCATCGTCTTCTCCTTGTGCAACAAACGTAGGTAAGTCTGGCCCGGAAGGCCGACGGGGCAAGCCGCTTGCCAGCAGGATGACGATCAGATTCGACGGGGTCCGAAAGAGCCGAGCACCGGAGCCCCGCCATGCCTGATTCTCGGATGATCAACCTTGCCGGTAGCGCCGTTGGGCATGTCCAATGGGCAGCTTCTCATCGCGCCGGGGCGGTCCGGCGCCACGCAGGTGTGACAGGACCCAGCACGCCGCTTACCCCGGACCGCTCGCAGTAGCTAATTTCTACAGATCGATGCGCTCGACCCAGCCGTAGGGATCTTCCTCGCGGCTGTACTGAATGTCGAGGATGTGGTCGTACAGCTTCTGGGACAGCGGCCCGGTCTCGCCGCCGGCCACCGAGTGGGTCTCGTCCTTGTAGTGCACGCTGCCCACCGGTGAGATGATGGCCGCGGTGCCGGTGCCGAAGGCCTCCTTGAGCGTGCCGTCCTTGGCCGCCGCCACCACCTCGTCGATGGCCAGCAGGCGCTCCGAGACGTTGACGCCCCAGGTGCGGAGGATGTGCAGCACCGAGTCCCGGGTGACGCCGGGCAGGATGCTCCCCGTCAGCGGGCTGGTGATCACCTCGTCGCCGATGACGAAGAACATGTTCATCGTCCCCACCTCCTCGACGTACTTGCGCTCCTTGCCGTCGAGCCAGAGCACCTGGGTGAAGCCCTTCTCCTTGGCCTCGCGCTGGGCCTTGAGGCTGGCCGCGTAGTTGCCGCAGGTCTTGGCCTCGCCGATGCCGCCCTTCACCGCGCGCACGTACTCGTCCGAGACGTAGATGCTCACCGGGTCGAAGCCCTGGGGGTAGTAGGCGCCCACCGGGCCGACCATGATGTAGAGCAGGTAGTTGTTGGAGGCTCGCACGCCGAGGAAGGGATCCGTGGCGATGTAGTTGGGCCGGATGTACAGCGCGCAGCCCTCGGTCCTGGGGATCCATTCCTGCTCCAGCAGCACCAGCCGCTTGAGCCCGTCGCACACCTCTTCGATGTCGAACTCGGGCATGCAGAGGCGGCGCGCGGAGTTGAGCAGGCGCTGCAGGTTGTCCCGGTAGCGGAAGAGGCGGACGCCGCCGTCCACGCCGCGGTAGGCCTTGAGCCCCTCGAAGCACTCCTGGCCGTAGTGCAGCACCATGGCCGCTGGATCCAGGTCCAAAGGCCCGTAGGGCACGATGCGCCGGCTGTGCCACTCCTGCTCGGGGGAGTAATCCATCTTGAACATGTGGTCGGAGAAGTACTGGCCGAAGCCGAGCTTGGACTCGTCGTCGGGGAGGCTGGAAAGCTTGCTCTGCTCTACCTTGGTGATGCTCAGGTCCATGGTCTTCTCCTTATACCGTTGGCGCGTCGGCAACATAGCACCGGCCGGGGAGTGGTTCAACCGGCGGCCGGGTCGCGGTATTTTGCTCCGCGGCTTCCTGCGGAACCCTTGCGGAATTATTCCAGGATCAGCGCCACCTCGGCGGGATCCAGGATCAACGCCTCCCCCGAGGGCAGGGGCCGGGGGATCGGCTCGTCGCGGCACAGCGGGATCAGCCGCGCGGGGCCGTCGAGGTAGCCGTCCAGCGGCGGCAAGGTCAGGGTCTGGGGCTGGTGCCAGTCCTTGTTGATGGCCACCAGCGCCGGGGGGTTGCGGTCGCGGCTGCGCTTGCACAGCACCGTGGTGGGGCCGTCGAGGCTGGTCACCACCTCCCAGCGCCCCTCCTCGCCCAGCACGGGCACCGAGGCCTTGAGCCGGTTGACCTCGCGGATGAACGACGACAGGTCCAGGCCGGTCTCCTCCCACTGGTCGGGGCCGGTGTGCACCACGTCCAGCTTGTGGGTGAAGCCGTACTCGTAGCCCACCGGCATCAACAGCCCCGCCGAAAAGAGCGCGGCGAAGGCGTAGCGTTGCTTCTGTACCTGGACCTGGCCCTCGGTGTCGGCCATCAGCCGGGGGGTGTCGTGGCTCTCGGGGAAGGCCACCGACGGAGCGACGTCGCCGAACTCGTCGTGCTGCTCCAGGGCCCAGGTCGCGTCGAAGTTCCAGTACTTGGAGCTGTTGAACAGGTAGTCCAGGCCCACGCCGTCCAGCCGCCGCACCTCGTCCAGGCGGCAGCCGAGGGTCTCGGCGGCGAACACCGCCCCGGGCTTGCGCTGGCGCGCCTTTTTTACCAGCACCTCCCACAGCGCCGGCGGCACCTTGTAGGCCGCGTCGCAGCGGAAGCCGTCAAAGCCCTGGTCCAGCATGTGTTGCACCACCTCGGTGAAAAAGCCCCACAGCCCGTCGCGGTCCGAGGTGCCCTCGTGGTCCAGCTCGGCCAGATCGCCCCACACCGTGACGTTGCGCGTGTCGGCCGGGTCGATGGCCGAGGGGCTGACCAGCTCGCCCTGCTCGTCGTGGCAGAACCAGGCCGGGTGCTGCTCGGCGAGCACCGAGTCCTTGGCCGTGTGGTTGATCACCAGGTCGATCATCACCCGCAGCCCCTGGTCGTGCATCGTGGCCAGCACGTCGGCCAGGGCCCCGTCGGGATCCGCGGTGTCCGGGTCGAGGAACAGCGGGTTGAGGCGGTAGTAGTCCTTGACCGCGTAGAGGCTGCCCGAAAAGCCCGGGTACTGGATCGGGTTGATGTAGACCCAGTCGAAGCCCATGTCCGCGGCCCGGGCGGTGTGCTCCGGCCAGCGGCTCATGGGGCCCACCAGCCGCGGGAAGAGGTTGTAGATCAGTATCGGTTTGGAGGTCATCGGTCTCCTCGTCGCTCGGGGTTTTCGCGCGCGGTATCCTACACCGAGCGGGGGCCATTTTCCCGTCAATGTTGCGGCGGCCATGCGCTGGGGTACAATCGCTGTTTCCCCTGTGAGGACAGACTGATGAAACAGACCGAAAAGCAGGTCCAGGTGACCATCATGGGGCGCGAGGTCACGGCGCCTTACGACACCCGCGTGGGTGAGCTGCTCGAGGAGCACCTGCCCGACCACCCGTGGCCGATCCTGGCCGCCATCGCGCACCACCGCTGCGTGGACCTCGGCTTCCCCCTGCGCGCCTGCGGCGAGATCGTGCCGGTGGACTACACCATGCGCGAAGGGGTGCTGGTCTACCGGCGCACCGCCTCGCTGATCCTGCTCGAGGCCGCGCGGCAGCTCTTCCCCGCCGTGCGGGTCTCCATCGGCCAGGCCATGGGCAACGGCTACTTCTACAACGTCCGCACCGAGGAGCCGTTCTCCGACGTCGACCTGACGCGCCTGCGGGAGCGCATGGACAAGCTGGTGGCCGACGACCTGCCCATGCGGACCCAGAAGGTGAGCGTGCAGGAGGCCCGCCAGATCTTCGAGGCCCAGGGCAACGCCGACAAGCTGCTGCTGCTGGACTCCTGGTGGGAGCCGTTCATCGCCGTGGACCGCTGCGGCCAGTTCCGCGACGTCCACCGCTCGCCGGTGGCGCCGAGCACGGGCTACGTCAAGACCTTCGAGCTGCTGCGCTACAAGCTCGGCATCGTGCTCCGCTTTCCGCCCCGCGGCAGGCCCAACTCCATGCGCCCGTTCAAGGACTCGCCCAAGCTGTTTTCGGTGTACCACGAGACCCGCCAGTGGAACGAGATCCTCCACGCGGAGAACGTGGGCCAGCTCAACGAGGCGACGGTCAAGGGCACCGCCGACAAGCTGATCCGGGTGGCCGAGGGGCTGCACGAAAAGAAGATCGCCAACATCGCCGACCGCATCGCGGGGGACCACGACAACGTCAAGCTGGTGCTCATCGCTGGACCGACGGCCTCGGGCAAGACCACGTTCTCCAAGCGGCTGAGCCTGCAGCTGCAGGTCAACGGCATGAACCCCGTGGCGCTGTCCACCGACAACTTCTACGTCAACCGCCAGGACACGCCCAGGGACAAAAACGGCAAGTGGGACTTCGAGGCCATCGAGGCCATCGACCTCGCCCTGTTCAACGACATCCTCGCCGCGCTGCTGCGGGGGGAGAAGGTCAAGACGCCGCGCTTCAACTTCGTCACCGGCCAGCGCCGCCCCGAGGAGGACTGGACACCGATGCAGCTGGAGCCGGGGCAGATCCTCGTCGTGGAGGGGATCCACGGCCTGAACAACAGGCTCACCCAGGCGGTGAGCAACCAGCAGAAGTTCAAGATCTACATCTCGGCCTTGACCCAGCTGTGCATCGACGACCACAACCGCATCTTCACCTCGGACACGCGCTTTCTGCGGCGCATCGTGCGCGACCGGCTCTACCGCGGCTACTCGGCGGCCACCACCATCGAGAACTGGCCCTCGGTGCGGCGGGGCGAGATGCGCAACATCTTCCCCTTCCAGGAGCAGGCCGACGTGATGTTCAACTCGGCCCTGGTCTACGAGCAGGCGGTGCTTCGCCTGTTCGCCGAGCGGTTTTTGCTGGAGGTGCCCCAGGACCACCCATCCTTCGTGGACGCCTACCGCCTGTTGCGCTTCGTGGAAAACTTCGTACCGATGTTCGACGAGAAGGTGCCGCAGATCTCCATTTTGCGAGAGTTTATCGGCGGCAGCGCGTTTTCGTATTAGTTAAGAGTTTAGAGTTCAGAGTTCAGAGTTTCTGGTCGCGCCGGCGTCAGCGCTGCCGCTGATACGGCATGAGAAACAACCTGCGCCTGCCCACCTTGAGTACGACGCTGCCAGCAGCGACCTGCATGCCTTTCGCTCTCAACTCTCAACTCTCAACTCTCAACCTCGTCGACCTACCTGGAGGGCGCTACACTGGGTATATGTCGACGGGCAAAAGATAATGATGAGCCGCAGGCAATGGCTGGGGTGGCTGGCCGGAGCGGCGGCTCCGGCAGCGCTGGCAGCGACCGCGGGCTACGGCTGCTTCGTCGAGCCCCACTGGCTGGCCGTGCGAGAGCACACGGTGCGCCTGACCCGGCTGCCGGCGGCCCTGGACGGCTTCCGCGTGGCCCACATCTCGGACATCCACTACCACGAGCGGGTGGTGCCGGTGAGCTACCTGGAGCGGGCGGTGGCCCTGGTCAACGCCCAGGGCGCGGATCTGGTGGCGGTCACCGGCGACCTGGTCTCCAACGAGGTGGCCCGCTACGGCCAGGCCGCGGCCCGGCTGCTGTCGAACCTGCGGGCGCCCCAGGGCGTGTTCGTGGTCCTCGGCAACCACGACTACGCCGTCTACGGCTCGTCCCACGACATGGCGGCGCGGCGGGCCCGGGGGGCGGCGGCCGGCGAGCTGATGGCGCGGGCGCTGCGGGCCGGCGGCCTGACCCTGCTGCGCAACCAGGCCCACGTCATCGAGCGAAACGGCGCGCGGCTGACGGTGGTGGGCCTCGACGACCTGTGGGCGGGCCGCTTCGACCCGGCGAAGGCCTTCGCCCAATGCGGCACCGACGGGCTGCGCCTGGTGCTGCAGCACAACCCCGACGGCGTGGATCAGCTGCCGCCTTTGACCGAGTCGCTGGTGCTCGCCGGGCACACCCACGGTGGCCAGGTGCGGCTGCCCTTCATGGGGCGCCTGCGCCTGTCGGTGGAGAACGAGGCCTACGCCTACGGCATGATCCCGCTGTCCTGGACCCAGCAGATGTACGTCACCTCCGGCGTGGGGTATAACCGGCGCGTGCGCCTGGGCGTGCGGCCCGAGGTGGCTGTGCTCACCCTGCGGCGCGCAAAAGAGGCCACATGATCGACGAGCCCCGGGCGGACCTGCACAACCACACCACCTGCTCCGACGGCGACGCCACCCCCGCGGCGCTGGTGGCGCGGGCCCGGGTCCTGGGGCTGGCAGCGCTGGGCGTCACGGACCACGACACCATCGCCGGCCTGCCCGACGCCCTGGCCGCCGGCCGTCGCGAGGGGGTGGAGATCGTCTGCGGCCTGGAGTTGACCATCAGCTTCGCCGAGCCGCTGTTTCGCGGCTCGCTGCACATGCTGCTCTACTTCGACGAGGCGCTGCTGCAGCAGCCCGCCTTCGTCGACGCCACCGCCGAGACCCTGGCCCGGGGTCGCGGAGACCGACTGGTCCGCGCGCGCATCGACGCCATCAACGCCCGCTTCGCCCCCGGGGCGCAGGAGCCGCTGCTGCCCCGGCCGCTGACCGAGGCGGACATCTTCGCCCACGGCCAGCAGATCTCCCGGCGCCACTTCGCCCTGGCCCTGCGGGATCTGGGCTTCGCGGACCGGGCCGAGATGTCGCGCATCATCGGCAACGACTCGCCGGCCTACATCCCCTCGGGGGCGCCGCTGGACACGCTGACGGACTATTTGGCCGCCTTCCCCTTCGCCCGGGTGCTGGCCCACCCGGCGGCCGGCTCCTTCCCCGGCGACAGCCACTATAAAGAGGTGCTGCCTCCCTTCGAGGTGGTGGAGCAGCTGTTGCCGCGCTTTTTGGCCGCCGGCCTCAACGGGCTGGAGGTGCACTACCCCGGCCACACCCGCCACTGGGTGGAGGTGCTGGAGCAGAAGGTGGCCGAGCTGGACCTGCCCCTGGCCACCGGCGGCAGCGACACCCACGACGCCGACCTGCGTCCCCTGGGCCGCCGCACGGTGCCCATGTCGGTGGTGCACCAGATCCGAGAGGTCTGGGGACGGTCCTGAGGTTTGGATTTATCTACCGCACTGCTCACTTGCCTTGATCATTTCGGGAAACGTATGGCGGGGGCTTGTCCCCCGCCACGCCCTGCCGAGGCGGGGGACAAGCCCCCGCGCTACGAGGAATCAATTCAATCGATCAGCGCGATATAGCGCTCCCCGAAAAGGTTGATTCGATTTCGACTACTGGGCGCCCCGGTGCATTGGCGACAAGCGGTCAGCGGTCAGCGGTCAGCGGTCAGCTTGTTGGTCGCTCATTGGCTGGCCTGTAGCTGATCATCGATGCTGAGCTT
>PVBE011630147.1_pt1 | contig 18803 bp, 18 predicted proteins | sample 1631181 | NCBI WGS metagenome assembly PVBE01 (sample SAMN08397723, study PRJNA350692) | Marine metagenome, whole genome shotgun sequencing project. | isolation source: water | place: Pacific Ocean | collected 2012-04 | reverse complement strand
ATTATGGAGTTCCAACATGCCGTCACTGCCGAACACCGCCAAGCCCTCGGTAAGGTTATCAAGCGTCGCTTTGTGTACCGTCAGGATTTCGTTAAAGGCCCGTTCGAGCGACAAACGGTCGGTGAGATCCTCGAAGGTGGCGATCATTCCGTCCTTAGGCCCCTCGAGAGGAAAAGGGGAAAACACGACTTTTACACTACGCCCGTCCGGCAGGAACCAGTCTTCGCTCAAAGGTTTGACGAGATTCCCCACCAACCCCAAAAGACGGCTGCGAAAGGCGTCGTGGTCTTTTTGCTCCGGTAAACGCCGGTGGTCGCGCAACCGGTCGAGCATGGCTTCCAGTTTCGGCTTCTTTCGAAGCCAACCGGCCTCAAGGGACCAAAGGAGTTGGAACTTCTGATTGAAGTGGATCAGTCGCCCACCGCAATCCAACACCGCCACGGCGATGGGCAATCCGTCGATGAGCGCACCGGTTCGATCGAGTTTCTCTGCTAAAACCACCCGTGAACCTTATTCCTCCCTTGATCGGGGAACAAGAGGTTAAAACCTGCCGAGCCGGTATTTTGAAAACTAGTAGCGGTAATAGTCGGGCTTATAGGGTCCGGCCTGAGGAACACCGATATAATCAGCTTGCGCATTGGAGAGCTGGGTTAGATTTACGCCTAGCTTGTCGAGATGAAGGGTGGCAACCTTTTCATCCAGTACTTTAGGCAGCACGTAGACCTTATTTTCGTAGTCGCCACTATTGTTCCAAAGCTCAATCTGGGCCAGCACCTGATTGGTGAAAGACGCGCTCATGACGAAACTCGGATGGCCGGTGGCACATCCGAGATTCACCAGCCGTCCTTCCGCCAGCAGGATAATCCGTTTTCCGTCAGGAAATTCCACTTCGTCCACCTGGGGTTTGACATTGTGCCATTGAAGATTACGCAATGCTTCCACCTGAATTTCCGAATCGAAATGACCGATATTGGAAACGATGGCACGGTCTTTCATGTCCCGCATGTGATCAATGGTGATGATATCAATATTACCCGTGGTGGTGACAAAGATGTCGCCGATGGATGCAGCATCATCCATGGTGACCACTTCGTAGCCTTCCATTGAGGCCTGCAGAGCGCAGATAGGATCGATTTCAGTCACCAGAACACGAGCGCCCTGGTTGCGGAGCGAGGCGGCCGAGCCCTTGCCAACATCACCGTAGCCGGCCACCACGGCGATCTTGCCGGCGACCATAACATCGGTGGCCCGCTTGAGCCCGTCTACCAGACTTTCCCGGCAACCGTATAGATTGTCAAATTTTGATTTGGTGACAGAATCGTTCACGTTGAAGGCCGGTACTTTGAGGGTGCCCTTCTTTTCCATTTCATAGAGCCGGTGAACGCCGGTGGTTGTCTCCTCGGACAAGCCTTCCACTTCATCCAGCATTTCCGGATATTTTTCATGCATGACCAGGGTCAGATCGCCGCCGTCATCCAATATCATATTAGGCGTCCAGCCGTCGGGTCCGGTGATGGTTTGTTCAATGCACCACCAGAATTCCTCTTCACTTTCACCTTTCCAGGCGAAGGTAGGGATGCCCGCCTCGGCCATGGCGGCGGCGGCGTGGTCCTGAGTGGAGAAAATGTTGCAGGAGCTCCACCGCACTTCAGCGCCCAGATCAACCAGGGTTTCCATCAAGACCGCCGTTTGAATGGTCATGTGAAGGCAGCCGACGATACGGGCGTTTTTAAGTGGCAATTTCCCTGCGTATTCCTCACGCAGGGCCAGCAATCCCGGCATTTCGGTTTCGGCAATGGCGATCTCCTTGCGGCCCCAATCGGCCTGGGAAATATCAGCGACTTTGTAATCAGCGGTGGCGTCCATTTTTTGCTCCTAAAATCGGTGTGTTACTCAACTCCGAATAGTGTCTTTTTCATTCATTTCAACTTACCAGGGCGCGGATGTAACAGGCGACCGGTCTAGTTGCAAGGAATTTGCTGTTGGCTTTTCGGCCACTAATTCAGTTCTCTTCGAACTTGTTCTCCACCAGTTCCCGCAAAGCCTTCAGCGCCTCATCGGCATCATCACCGGCGACGGTCATTTCGATTTGATCGCCGGGGGCCGCCGCCAGCATCATTAAACCCATGATCGAAAGGCCGGAGACTTCCTGCCCATCCTTGGCCACCGTAATATCGGCCAAAAATTCGCCCGCCAGTTTAACGAACTTAGCCGCTGCCCTGGCATGCAAGCCGCGCTGATTTGAAATGGTGAGGATGACTTTTTTCAAACCGATCAGTACTGCAAGGAGCTAGTCTTTGCGCAAAAGTTTGGAAGCGACGTTGATGTATTTTTTTCCCGCCTCCTGGGCCTTGGCAACCGTTTCAGCCAAATCACTTTTCTCGCGGACACTGGCCAGTTTCACCAGCATGGGCAGATTGGCGCCGGCAATGACTTCGACATTGGCCCTTTCCATAATGGATATCGCCAAGTTAGACGGCGTGCCGCCGAACATATCGGTCAGTACCACTACACCATCGCCGTTATCCACGTTCTTGATGCTGTTCATGATATCGGAGCGGCGTTTTTCCATATCGTCATCGGGCCCAATACAAACTGTCTCCGCGTTCTCCTGCAGCCCGACGACATGCTCGAGGGCACTGAAAAATTCATCCGCCAAATGGCCATGAGTAACGATAACCAGTCCGATCATAAAGAATTTATCCCTGTTTCCATGACTTCAAAGTCAGCCGCCAATATCCCTGTGATGTAGTTGGGCCTTCCAGCCTTGCTTTTCAAACCATATTGTAAGCTGTTCCGCAATAAAAACCGAACGGTGGCGGCCGCCGGTACATCCGACAGCAATGGTCAGATAGCTTTTCCCCTCCTTGATAAAGCGCGGCAGCAAAGGTTCGAGAAGGTTAATCACATTGCCAAAGAAGCCTTCATAGGCTTCGTCCTCGCCGATGAAATCGCCGACCGCCGCATCCCTGCCGTTAAGGGGCCGCAGTTCCGGCGTATAATGCGGGTTGCGTAGGAACCTGGCATCGAAAACCAAATCGGCTTCCCGGGGCAGACCGCGCCGGAATGAAAACGACGTGATAAAAACCGTCAGGCCGGGTTCAGATGCCGGAGCAAAATGGGCCTGCAATATATTTTTCAAGCCGCCCGGCCCCATGGTTGTCGTCTCGATTACCAGATTAGCCCGGTCCCTCAGTGGTGAAACCAGTTTTCGTTCGTGGGCAATGCCGTCCGCCACTGGACGGTCGAGTGCCAACGGATGACGGTGACGGGTCTCCTCGTAGCGGCGCTTCAGTTCTTCATCGTCACAATCGATAAACACGATGCGGGCATTTATTCCCTGTCGCTCGGTTATTTGATCATAGCGGTCGAGGAAGACTTCAACGCCAAAATCCCTGGTGCGGATATCGACCCCAATGGCAACCGGCCTGGCAAATTTGTGATCGCCTGACCCGGCATCGCTTCCCAGCTCGAGTTGGGCGCCAACCATCAAGGATTCCAGCATGCTGAGGGGCACGTTATCGATGGCTTCAAAATTCATATCCTCAAGCGCTTTCAGCGCCGATGTCTTGCCCGCACCCGAAATGCCGGTAACGATAACTGTCTGAATAGTCTTGCCGTTCATTCGATCAGCGTCGTCCTTCCCGTTGCGATTTGCAAGGCTATTCGTAGTTTTTCCGGGGCCGACAGTTCGAAGGGATTGAATTTGATGAGCGGCACGGAAACACCCAGATATTCTTCCATCCGGCGTTCCGGCTGGCGGTCGATTTCCTCCGCCAGACTGAGATTGACGATAAGCCGGAGAGTCACCGGATAATCTGCGGGCACAGAGACCACGCCAACGCCGCGCACTTCCAGCAGACCGGATATTTGTTCCGGCGACGACATGACAACCGTATCGCCATCACGGCACAAGTCGACGCGATCATCGGAGATCAGTTGCCCCGCGCCTTGATAAATCAGACGCAGCGCCAGATCGGATTTACCGCTGCCCGGTTCGCCCAGGATCAATACACCGTCGCCGCCGATACTGACCGCCGTGCCGTGAACCTGCCGGGTTAGATCATCTTCCATAACGCGCAGCTTAATCTGTCACTGGCAGGCGGACAATGAAACTTGCACCCAGCACTTCGCCGCTTTCGCTCAAACGATTTTCGGCGTGGATATCGCCGCCGTGGGCATCAACGATCTGCTTCGAAATGGATAAACCCAATCCGGAATGAGTACCGAATTTTTCCGAGCTGGGCCGTTCCTTATAAAAACGATCAAAAATATCCTGCTCGTTGCCAACTGGAATTCCCGGTCCGTCGTCATCCACACACACGGTAATAAAACCGTTCTCACGCTCGGCCCGCAGGGTAATGTGACCATGTTCAGGACTGAAACTGACGGCGTTACCGATCAAATTGCGGAAGACCTGCACCACCCGGTCCTCCAGTCCCATGACACTGAGCGGACCGTCAATATCTGTCTCCAAAATGACATCTACATCGGCCTGTTTGCCGTTCTCATCCCGAGTTGCGTCGTGCAGTTCAATCAACATGGCCAGCAGGCCGCGCAAATCTACCGACGCCATGGGGGCGCGGGAAAGTTCAGAATCTAGACGGGATGCATCCGAAATGTCGCTGATCAACCTGTCCAACCTTTTAATGTCATTGAGAATGATATCCATCAGTTTTTTCTGCTGGGTGGGATCGTCGATGTGCGAGGCGGTTTCAACGGCGCTGCGCAACGAGGTCAGCGGATTCTTAATTTCGTGGGTGACATCGGCGGCGAATCGCTCGATGGCATCCATGCGTTGCCACAGCGCATCGGTCATTTCGTCAAGGGCTTCGCTCAGTTCGCCAATCTCATCCTTACGCCTGCCCAGGTCGGGAATTTTATACTGCCGGGAAAGACCATGTCGGACATGCTCCGCCGCTACGGCCAGCCGCCGCAGGGGGCGGGCAATGGTTCCCGCCAGGTAGATGGAAAGCAGAACGGTGATGAGCAGGGCGGCACCAAAGACTTTCAGGATATCCAAGCGAACTTCGAATACCGCTTCATCGATATGGCGGGTGTCCTTGGCCAGTCTCAAAGCCCCCAGCACACGTTTATAGCGTTGCACGGGCACGGCGGCGCTGACGATCAGGCGATTGTCATCTCCGGCATAAACAGCGTTGCCTTTCTCGCCTCCGAGAGCCAGAGCGGTCGATTTGGAATTATCGCTTTGCCGGGGCCCCGTATCCAGATCGCCGTCACGCAAGAGATTTCTTAACATATGGTCAAAACGGTCACGCACATCCTTGGACAGTTCCTTGCCGTCCTCCGGCGGCGCCAGGGTTTCAACGCGCACGGCACCGCCGGGGCCGCTCAATAAACTGCTGTCGGTAATGATGTTACCATCGGGAGAGATGAGTTGGGCGTGGGTGCCGGTGGTGGTGGCAAAGCGGCGGACGATCTGACGGGCACTGTTCAGGACCAGATACTGGTTGGCGGATTCCCTGTCGCCGACAGCGGCTTCGCCCAGGGCGGCGGCAAACAGTTCCGCCTGAGTTGTCAGCGATGATATTTCATTGTCAATCAGGCTCTGGCGGTATTGTCCGACATATAGCAGGCCAACCACCAGAACAGCCAAGGCCAGCATATTGATGGCCAGGATTCGTCGTGTGATAGGCGAAACGCCGGACACCCTTTTATCCATCAGGGTTTTTTCGGCCCGCCCTTTGTCGCTTTGGTGCGCGGTCTCCCCTAAAGAACCGTCATTTACCAATTCTCACTCCAGATTATAGCCCCAGTTGTGCATAGCTGCATTTCAGTGGGGCTTCTTTACCTTAATCGTCAGACGCCCTGGCATTTGACGCACCTTCGCGATACCGATAGCCAACACCATACAAGGTTTCAATTTCGCCAAATTCCTTGTCTACCGCACGGAACTTTTTCCGCAGTCTCTTGATATGGCTGTCGATGGTGCGGTCGTCGACATATATATGTTCACCGTAGGCTGCATCAATCAACTGGTCCCGGTTTTTGACGTGGCCCGGGCGAAAAGTGAGCGCCTTCAAAAGCAGGAATTCCGTCACTGTTAGATTAACGTGTTCACCCCGCCAACTGCATTGATGGCGGCTGGGGTCCATCAGAAGATCGCCGCGTCGGATGGCTTCTTCACTTTTCGCACCGTCTTCGGTAACGCTGATATCCAATTCCCGGCGGCGTAACAGAGCCCTGATCCGCTCGATCAGGAGTCGTTGGGAAAAGGGTTTTTTGATGTAATCGTCGGCGCCCATCCGCAAGCCCAGAACTTCATCAACTTCATCATCCTTGGAGGTCAGGAAAATAATTGGCACGGAGCTTTTCTCGCGGATTTTTCCCAGCAGTTCCATACCGTCCATGCGGGGCATTTTGATATCAAGAACCGCTAAATCCACCGGTTTTCGGGTCACCCCCCGAAGCGCGTCGGCGCCATCGGTATAACAGTCGACATTGTAGCCTTCGGCTTCCAGGGTCATGGTCACCGAGGTCAAAATATTTCGATCGTCATCTACCAAGGCAATATTGTTGGCATAACCGGGAATAGTCACCCCGGCTTCGGATTGATCTGGCACAGATAGATTAGACACAGGCCCTCCTAAATTCTATTTGTCCGCTGAGCTATATGTCGTGGCATTATTATACAGCCTAGGCGGAATAAGGTTAGCTCACACCCCAAATGTGTCAAAAATATAGCCTAAATATGGCTTGCAAATATAGGATGGTCCCGATGGCAAAAAATAGCCACAGTAAAAGTGGCGCACCGGCATATCATGGGTCTGCCTCGGAAGGGGCGGCGGTCGTTTCCCGCTTTGTCATCCGTAACGCCTGAAAAGCCTGCCTAAACAGCATAAGCCATCGTGATGATACCAGATTCGTGAGCTGGCCTAGTGCTTCACTGGTTACCGTCGCCGCGCATTGGAACGTCAGCCCCATCATCATGCTGTTCGACAGCGCCCATCATGCCAAAAATATTCAGGTCGAAAGTTTGGGACTCCACTTTTTTCACTTCTGCAGATCATCAAGGATATTCTCGATTTTTCAAATATCGAAGCCGGTAAGCTGGAACAGGAAGCACTTCCCGTTTCTATCCACGATCTCGTGCAAGGCGACGTCGATACTCTGACGCCGGATGCAGCTAAAAAAGAGCTTATAGTCTTTCCCCACATTGATCCTGTCAATTCAGAATGGGAAATGGGCGATCAGGTACGGCTGCGCTAGATTTGGAACGCTCAAATCCGACCTCAACCACCGGCATATTCCCATCAAAATGATATCGGACATCGAAGATATTGAAAGCATTGCCAAATGTGTTGAGTTGAGCGCCAAAGAGTATCTTCACAAACCTTTTAACCCGGCGATGCTACGCTCCCGCCTTGGCGCCAGCGTGGAGAAAAAGCGCTCTGATGAATCGTTGACGGTAATTTTACCGTCGGGTGTCACCAGCGAGCTTAAGGCCATCGGCGAGGAGCAGCCCCGCGGATACGAGAACATAGGACTGCTGTTTTTCAATATCGTCGGCCTCACCAATTGCTGCAGTGGTCGTTCCACCGAAGAAGTGACTAACGGCCTATAGGCACTATTCACCAAGTTTGAAGCCATTAAGGCGGACTACCGGATGAAAAAAATCAGAACCATCGACGATGAGTTCATTGCTGCCGCCGGATTGACCCAGCCGGATTGTAAACTTCTATTGACCATCGTGAAGTGTGGGTTGGACATGGCCAGAGCCACCCCGGAAATCAGCTGCGATTGGCAGGTCCAGGTGGGTGTCTATACCGGACCCGTCGTGGCGGGCATAGTTGGTGACCTGAAATATCAATTTGATGTCTAGGGGGACACGGTCAATGTCGCCGCTCGAATGGCTGATGCGTGCAATCCCGGCGCGTGACAATGACCCACGATTCCTGCCTGCAAATCCAATCAGAATGCCAGGGTCGCATGTTGGGCAAGATGGAAATTAAAGGTAAAGTCAATATCGACATTGTCGAATGCACCGGCCTGCTATAAACGCCTCAGACATTCTTGTAATTCCCGTTTTCGGTACTTGACAGTAGCACTATTTGCTTCAATCATCCCGCCACATTTTATCCCATTTATAAAAAGGAAATTTTTTCATGAGTAATGATCAATTTTTTAAGGCCCATATTTTTAACTGCGGTAATGAACGGCCGGCCGGCCATCCGCTCGGCTGCTGCGTTTCCAGGGGTTCTGATGAACTGAAGGGTTATATGAAAGAAAAAATCGGCGAGCTGGGCATCGAAGGCGTCCGCGTTAACCAGGCCGGTTGTCTAGGTCGTTGCGATACCGGCCCGGTCATGGTGGTCTATCCGGAAGGTGTTTGGTACACCTATAACAGCAAGGCAGACATCGACGAAATTGTGCAAAGCCATATTGTCGAAGGAAAAATTGTCGATCGCCTTCGCCCTGCCGTCGACCGCTAGATCAGACCTTCTACCTGGGAAATATCACTATATTCAACAACATCCTGCTTACCGGAGAAATGAATGGCGTCCTACCAATATATTTACGTCATGAAACAACTCAGCAAAACGTTTCAGGGCGGACGGGAACTGTTTAAAAATATATCGCTGTCTTTTTTTCCGGGGGCGAAGATCGGTGTGCTGGGCGCCAACGGCGCCGGCAAATCTACCTTGCTCAAAATAATGGCCGGCCTGGAAACCGAATTCAACGGTGAAGCTTGGTCCGCTGATGGCGCGCGGGTCGGCTTCCTACCCCAGGAACCGGAACTCGATCCGGAGAAGAATGTCGAAGCCAACGTTATGGAAGGGGTCGGCGAGGTCAGGGATCTGATCGACCGGTTTAACGAGGTCAGTGCAAAATTCGCCGAGCCCATAGATGATGACGAAATGAACATGCTGTTGGAAGAACAGGGTGATTTACAGGAGAAAATAGACGCGGTTAACGGCTGGGAAATCGAACGGACGGTGGAAATGGCCATGGATGCCCTGCGCTGCCCACCGGGCGATGCCGACGTCACCAAATTGTCCGGTGGTGAGAAACGCCGGGTGGCGCTATGCCGGCTGCTTTTGCAGAAACTGGATCTGCTGCTGCTGGACGAACCCACCAACCATTTGGATGCGGAATCAGTTGCCTGGCTGGAGCTTCATCTCCAGGAATATCCCGGCACCGTCGTTGCTATTACCCACGACCGCTATTTTCTGGATAATGTCGCCGGTTGGATTTTGGAACTGGACCAAGGTCACGGCATTCCCTATGAGGGCAACTATTCATCCTGGCTGGAACTGAAACGCAAACGTATGGAACAGGCGGAAAAGCAGGAAGTCGCCCGTCAACGGACATTGGCCAACGAATTGGAATGGATCAGACAAAGCCCCCGGGCCCGTCAGGCCAAAAGCAAAGCGCGGATTACCGCCTTCGAAAAACTACAGGTAGAGGCCGCTGAAAAGACGCCCGATACGGCCCAGATTATCATTCCGCAAGGTCCTCGCCTGGGTAATTTGGTTATCGAAGCAACCGATCTGCGCAAAGGCTTCGAGGACCGGTTGCTTATCGAGGAATTGAGTTTCAAGCTACCGCCGGGCGGTATCGTCGGCATTATTGGACCTAACGGTGCAGGCAAAACCACTTTATTCAATATGATCGCCGGCGATGAAGAGCCGGATGGAGGCGCCATCCGCATCGGTGATACCGTCAAGCTCGGTTATGTCGATCAATCCCGTGAAGAACTTGATGCTGGAAAAAGTGTCTGGGAAGAAATCTCGGAGGGACTGGATGATGTGGATTTGGGCCACCGCACCATGCAAAGCCGCGCCTACGTGTCGCAATTTAATTTCCGCGGCCCTGACCAGCAGAAAAAAGTCGGTCAGTTGTCCGGCGGCGAACGCAACCGGGTGCATCTCGCCAAAGTTATGAAATCCGGCGCCAACGTGGTCATGCTGGATGAGCCGACCAACGATCTGGATGTCGATACGCTGCGGGCCCTGGAAGATGCTCTGTTGGCTTTCCCCGGCTGCGCTCTGATCACGTCCCACGACCGCTGGTTCCTAGATCGGATCGCCACCCACATCATCGCCTTTGAAGGTGACAGCCAGGTGGTTTGGTTTGAAGGAAACTATGACGATTACGAAGAAGATCGCCACCGCCGGCTGGGCGCACTAGCAGATCAGCCCCACCGCATAAAATACCGGCCGCTCACGCGTAATTAGTCCACGAGATTAGTCCGGGAATAAATCAATTAGATTGGGTGAGTAGTTTTTCGGTCTTTCCGCGCAGAGCGGAAATCAGACCTGAGACCTTGCCGCCGTTGCGCCGGATAACGGAGCTGAATTCGGACCGCTGGGTCTGCGCCATACTGACGCCTTCGATCATGATATCGACAATTTTATAGTGGCCGTCGGGAAATTTAACCCGCCAATCAACGCGAAGGCCCTTATCGTCTTTTCGCTCCATCAAGGAGTGAACGATTGCCGAATTACCCAGGCTTGTCGTGTTCGAGATGGATAGCATTTCGGTGGTGTATTCCCTGAAACGATTGGCGTAGGTACCGACAATCAAATCTTCAAACAAGTTGAGATATTCAGCCCGTTCCACTTTTGATGCCCGCCGCCAATAACGCCCTAGTACCCATTTGCCCAAACTCGATACGTCGAAATACTCGCTGAGCAGCTTGCGAAAATTTGATTGCCGATCAGCCTCGTTAAGCTTTTTATCGGTCAGCGACGTCATTGCCTGATCGGCGAGGGAGCGGATAAATTTGTGAGCGCCGTCGCCGAATTCATCCGCCGCACCTTGGGCGGTGGGCGACACTACAGCGATAAATGAACCCAGAATCAGGGCAAGAAAAGTAAGCCTGGAAAATTTCATTTTTTCGTACCAGAAACCTTGTCGGGGGCATCCTCCGGGTCCGCCAGCTCAAAATCACCCGTAAAACCCGGGGTCTCATTCTTATCGGAGCCGGCGCCGTTGGATATGTCGTCATTGCGGCGCTGCCGGTATAGGCTACGCACGGCGGCATAGAAATCGATTGATGATTTTTCAAGGTTCTCCAGGACGTCCCAAAGTTGATCGCGGGTACCGATACCGTTTATGACCGTTCGCGTGTAACCGATCCAGGCCCGGTCGGTATCTGCCGCCACCCACCAGTTAATGGGATCTAGGAACCAATCGACAACGGTCCCAATGGCGTCACGCGGAGTCGATGGGCCCAGAATAGGCAACATGATATAGGGTCCTTCGCCGACCCCCCAGACAGCCATGGTCTGACCGAAATCTTCCGTGTGCCGCTCGAACCCCCAATCTGCAGCTTGATCGCGGAACCCGGCAACGCCGACCGTGGAATTGATAAAGAATCTGGCGACAGTGTCACTGGCCCGCTCAGGTTCTCCCTGCAAAATATCATTGGCCAGAATTATCGGTGTTTTCAAATTGGTCAGGAAATTATGGATGCTCTGACGGATAAAATCGGGAAAGATCGCACGGTAGAGACCGGTCACCGGCTTGACTATTGCCTTGTCCAAACCTTGGTTGAAACTGAAAATCCACCGGTTAGTCGGTTCGGCAGGATCGTTGATTTTTCCATATTCAGCAATGGCTTCCGGATCGTCTTCCGGTGTCGACGCACAATTCACCAAAACAAACATTGCTAATAAAACAACCGAAACCCGCAGAAAAGATCTTAGGTTCACACTCACCGCCATGTTACCCTCTTATAAGCGCCTATATATCTGACCATTTGGTTGTGGCCTTAATTATTATATTGATCAGGAACGGAGCATATAAACGTTCGGATCTCACGACACCATTCCGAAATACTTTGTATAGTATCTTCTCTATTAATTCACCCCTATATTTAGAGGCTTAGGCCCTGTTTAGCAGCGCCAAAAATTCAATAAAATAAATTCTCACTATTTTTGATCACGCGAATCTCTAGCCAAAATACCACTATTTCTTTACTTACCGGAACTATACAGCGGATTTATGAAAAGACCAGTGATGTAAATCATCTAGAACAACTGTTCACTCAGAATGTTGCAATAATACAACATACTTTTGGAAAACCCTTCGGGAAAAATTATTCTGGCGTCAACCAAGCCCAACGAGTCTCCAATTAATTTCATTTAGCGAAAACCATACATAGGGATGATTAACAAAATTTTAAAGCTGGATAATATATAAATAAATGTTTATATGTTTATTAGATTATATATTTATTGAAAGCAGGCACAGTACCGGAGATGGAAACCCTTCTCAAAATGATGCGGGCAGCGGCGGAGCCAAGCAGATTGAGGATCTTGAGCATTTGCGCTCAAGGCGAATTTACCGTCAGCGAATTGGTTCAAGTTCTCGGGCAGAGCCAACCGCGGGTTTCCAGGCACTTAAAAGTTTTGTGCGATGCCGGATTGTTGCAAAGGTTGCGCGAAGGCAGTTGGGTTTTTTACCGTTTTGCACCGGTCGACGATAAAAAACACGAGGCCCAACAGTTGGTCGGCATGATGCCCAAAGAAGATCCGGTCTTGATGCTCGACAACGAACGTCTCAGCCAAATCAAGGAGGGCAGGAAACGTGCCGCTGCCGAGTATTTCCGTAACAATGCCGCCCAATGGAACAAAATCCGCGCCCTGCACATTGATGAGGTGAAGGTCGAAGAGGCGATCCGGGAAACCGTGCTCAAAGGCCCGGTAAAAAAGATTTTGGACATCGGCACGGGCACCGGCCGACTGTTGGAAATTTTATCACCGGAACACAAGGAAGTGGAAGGAATAGATCTGTCCCATGAAATGCTGGCGGTAGCACGGGCGAACATAGATCAGGCTGGATTGGCCAATTGCCGGGTCCGTCATGGCGACATGTATCAACTGCCGTACCGGGACCAAACATTCGACGCGGCCATCATCAACCAGGTGCTGCATTTTGCCGATGAGCCAGCCTTTAGCATTCGGGAGGCGGCACGGATCCTCAAAAATAACGGTAGATTGGTTGTTGCTGATTTTGCCCCCCATAGCCGGGAAGAACTACGCAGCGAACATCAACACCGGCATCTGGGTATCGCAGAACACGATATGGCGCGCTGGTTCAAAGCCGCGGGTCTTATTCCAAAACCGAGCAAGGAGTTACCGGGTGGGCCTCTGACCGTCGTTTTATGGTCAGGCGTCAAACCGGAACAGACATAATCAAACTATTTACTTAGGCCAGAACAGAGATATTAGATGATTGAATTTGTGAATCCCGGCATGGCAGTGGCGCACCCGCTGCCCAAAACCATGAATGTATCCTTTGAATTTTTTCCGCCTAATTCAGAGAAAATGGAACAGACTCTTTGGCAATCGGTCGGCCGGTTGGCGCCGCTGAGCCCGAGTTTCGTGTCGGTAACCTATGGCGCCGGCGGCTCGACCCGGGAACGTACCCACACTATTGTCAATCGCATACAAAATGAAACCGGCCTGACGGCCGCCGCTCACCTGACCTGCATCGCCGCGTCCCGTGATGAAGTTGATGAAGTTGCGCGCCAGTACTGGGCGAACGGCGTCCGGCACATTGTTGCCCTGCGAGGTGATCAGCCAGAAGGTGACGCCGTCTATCGGCCGCATCCCGATGGCTACGCTTATGCCTCAGATCTGGTGGCGGGCCTGAAATCGGTTGCTGATTTTGACATCAGCGTCGCTGCCTATCCGGAAGTTCATCCGGAAGCAAAAAGTGCCGACGATGACCTGGACAATCTCAAGCGGAAAATTGACGCCGGGGCCAACCGCGCCATCACCCAGTTTTTCTTCGAGGCGGAAACCTTTCTTCGCTTCCGTGACAAAGCGGCGGTGGCGGGTATCACTCAGCCCATACTGCCCGGAATTTTACCCGTGACCAATTTTCAACAGGTGAAAAAATTCAGTGCCCTATGCGGTGCTTCGGTGCCTGAATGGATGGAAGCTCTCTTCAATGGTCTTGACGATGATCCGGGTACGCGGAAACTGATCGCCGCTACCGTAGCGGCTGAACATTGCCGGTCGCTGCAGGCCGAAGGCGTATCGGATCTTCACTTCTATACCTTGAACCGGGCTGATCTGGCCTATGCCATTTGCCACATTCTTGGTCTGCGGCCGTCGACGGGCGCACAATCAAAAGCCGGAAATAATTAGATGACCGCCATTACTACCCGGCTATCAGAATTACTGCAGCAGCGCATCGTCATTCTGGACGGTGCCACCGGCACCATGCTGCAAAACCGAAATTTCACCGAACAGGAATTCCGGGGAACACAATTCCAAGATCATACCCGGGACCTAAAGGGTAACAATGACCTGCTGTCCCTGACCCAACCGAATTTTGTAAAAGAACTTCACAGGTCTTATATCCACGCCGGTGCTGACATCATCAAAACCAATACCTTCAACGCCAACTCCATATCTCAAGCCGATTACGGTTTGGAGGATCAGGTCCGCTCGTTGAATATTGAAGGAGCACGGCTGGCCAAAGAGGCAGCTTCAGAGTCTAACCGGCCCTGTTTTGTCGCTGGCGTTCTCGGACCAACCAACCGAACTGCCTCCATTTCCCCCGATGTCAACGATCCAGGATTCCGTAACACGTCCTTCGATGAGTTGGCCGCTTGCTATGGTGAAGCCGCCGCGTCACTGATCGAGGGTGGCGTCGATATACTTCTGATCGAAACCATTTTCGACACCTTGAATGCCAAGGCGGCGATCTACGCGGTTATGAAGTTACAGGATCGGCTGGCTGTCGAAATTCCCATAATGATCTCCGGCACCATCACCGATGCCTCGGGGCGGACGCTGACGGGACAAACTCCGGAAGCCTTCTGGAATTCGGTGGCGCATGCCCGGCCCCTGTCGATTGGTCTGAACTGTGCTCTCGGCGCCACCGACCTGCGGCCCCATGTCCAGGCACTTGCCGCCGCCGCATCAATCCCTGTTAGCCTGCATCCCAATGCCGGCTTGCCCAATGCTTTCTGTGAATATGACGACACACCTGATTATATGGCTGGGCAGGTAGAGGAGTTCGCCGCCAGCAGCTTTCTCAATATTGTTGGCGGCTGCTGCGGTACCACGCCCGATCACATCCGCGCCATCGCAAGAGCGGTCAGAAACCAGCCGCCACGCCCCCTGCCGGAAATCGAAAATTTTGGAAGATTAAGCGGCCTGGAGCCATTGACCATTGACGACGTCACCGGCTTCGTCAATGTGGGGGAACGCACCAATGTTGCGGGCTCGACCAAATTTAAGAAGCTGATCATTGACGAGGATTACGAAACCGCTCTCGGCATCGCCCGTCAGCAGGTGGAAAACGGTGCTCAGATCATTGACGTTAACATGGATGAAGCGATGCTCGATTCCGAAGCGGCCATGGATCAATTTCTAAAACTGGCCGCGTCGGAACCGGATATCAGCCGGGTACCGGTGATGATCGATTCCTCTAAATGGTCGGTGATTAACGCCGGTCTCAAATGCGTCCAAGGCAAAGGTGTTGTCAATTCCATTAGCCTCAAAGAAGGCGAAGAAGCCTTTGTCGATCAGGCTCGTGAAATTCTCTATTTCGGGGCCGCCGCCATCGTCATGGCATTCGACGAAAAAGGCCAAGCCGATGGTTACGACCGCATGAAGGAAATTTGCCAGCGTTCATACGATGTTCTGGTCGACCAGGTTGGGTTTCCGCCGGAAGACATCATCTTCGATCCCAATATCTTTCCCGTCGCCACCGGCATTGACGAGCACCGGAATTTCTCCGCCGACTACATCAAGGCCGTTAAATACATCAAGGAAAATCTGCCCCACGCCATGGTCAGCGGGGGCGTCAGCAACGTTTCCTTTTCTTTCCGGGGCAACAATGCGGTACGGGAGGCCATGCACTCCGTGTTTCTCTACCATGCCGTCAAAGCCGGTATGGACATGGGTATAGTCAATGCCGGTCAGTTGGTGGTTTATGCCGATATCGAGACGGAACTAAAGGAGCGTATTGAAGACGTCATCCTGAACCGCCGCGGTGACGCCACGGAACGCCTTTTGGAAATTGCCGATCAAGCCAAAGGCCAGGCAAAAAGCAACGCCGAGGACCTGAGCTGGCGGCAGGGTGATGTGCAGGCGCGCATTACCCACGCATTGGTCAGAGGCATCACCGAATATATTGTCGAAGATACCGAAGAGGCCCGGCTCGCCGCCGCAAGACCCATCGAAGTCATCGAGGGACCGTTAATGACGGGCATGAATGTGGTCGGCGATCTGTTCGGGTCCGGCCAAATGTTCCTGCCCCAGGTGATCAAGAGCGCCCGGGTTATGAAACAGGCGGTAGCTCACTTAATTCCATTTATCGAAGAGGAAAAAGAGGAAAGCGGCAATTTTCAAAGCAATGGTAAAATTCTGCTCGCCACGGTCAAAGGTGATGTCCACGATATCGGCAAGAATATCGTCGGCGTCGTACTACAGTGCAATAACTACGAAGTGGTGGACCTCGGCGTCATGGTTCCCTATGAAAAAATTCTCAGCGCCGCCAAAGAGGAGAAGGTTAATATCATCGGCCTTTCCGGCCTGATAACACCTTCTTTGGAGGAAATGGTCTCGGTGGCCCGGGAACTGAACCGGGACGGCTTTGACATTCCGTTGCTGATTGGCGGTGCGACGACGTCTAAGGTCCATACGGCAGTAAAAATTGCCCCCCAATACGATGGTTCGGCGATCTATGTAACCGATGCCTCGCGGGCGGTTGGCGTCGCCAGCAACCTGCTAAGCGACACCCTGAAAGAGGAATTTACCGCCGGTATTGATCGGGAATACGGCGAACTCAGGGAAGCTCATGAAGGCGCCGACCGGGCGGGAAAACTACTTTCATTGACGGATGCACGGCTGGCCGGAAGACAGAATGACTGGCAAAATCAGCCGCCACCGCCGGCATTTCTGGGGGTCAGAGAGTTCGATGGTTATGATCTGAGTGAAATCGCCACCCGCATCGATTGGACGCCTTTTTTTCGTACCTGGGAACTTGCCGGCAACTACCCGGCAATTTTGGAGGATCCGACAGTAGGCACCGCCGCCCGTTCACTGTTCAACGACGCGCAGATCATGCTGCAAAAGATCATCGACGAGCAATGGCTGAAGGCAAAAGCAGTGGCGGGGGTTTTTCCGGCCAACGCCGTCGGTGACGATATCGAAATATACACCGACGAAAGCCGCATCGAAGTCCGGGCAGTTATTCCGTTTCTCCGCCAGCAGATGGCCAAGTCCTCCTCGGCCAAGAGTGCAAATTTGTGCCTCGCTGATTTCATCGCGCCCAAGGAAACGGGAATACCAGACTATATCGGCGGCTTTGCCGTTACCGCTGGGCTCGGTATTGAGGAGAAACTTAAGGCGTTTAATGCCGATCACGACGACTACAATGACATTCTGCTGAAAGCTCTAGCGGACCGGTTGGCGGAAGCTTTCACCGAGCGACTGCATGAAAGAACGCGTAAAGAATTTTGGGGCTATCAGAGCGACGAAGCCTTATCCAACCAATAGCTGATCAAGGAACAATATTCCGGTATTCGCCCGGCGCCCGGTTACCCAGCCTGCCCCGATCATTCCCTCAAGCCCCTATTGTTTGATCTTTTGAAAGCGGAAAGCAGAGCATCTATTGACCTTACGGAAAGTTTCGCCATGATACCCGCCGCGTCGGTATCGGGTTTTTATTTTTCGCATCCTCAATCCCGCTATTTCGGGATCGGAAAAATCGGCCGTGATCAGGTTGAGGAATACGCTCGGCGGCGCAACATATCGTTGGCGGAAGCAAAAAAATGGCTGGCGCCGAACATCGCTTGAACCGAGGTTTTAAGCATCAACATTACCGAGCGAGATATCGGGGGAAGAATTGACACCGCAATATGTATTGACCATGAGCTGTCCGGACCGAGCCGGAATCGTCGCCGCTACAACAGGCTGCCTGGCGGAACTGAATTGTTTTATCACCAAGACAGCCCATTTCGCTGATCAGGAGACGGCCCGCTTTTTCGGCCGCATGTCGTTCCGTATTGACCGTCGAGGCGTCACGGTAGCCGATGTGCGCGACGCCTTTGAGAAAATCGCCGGCGACTTCGACATGGATTGGTCGATGCGCAATCTGGCCGATAAAAAGCGTGTGATGATTTTGGTGTCCAAGGCGGAACATTGCCTCAATGATCTGCTTTACCGTTACCGGATCGGCACCCTGCCCATGACCATAACGGCAATCATATCTAATCATCCGGATCTGGCCCCGCTGGCCAATTGGCACGATATCCCCTATCACCATCTACCGGTGACCAAAGACACCAAGGAGGAGCAGGAAGCTAAAATTCTGCAGATTGTCGAAGATACGGAAACCGATCTGGTGGTGTTGGCGCGCTATATGCAGATACTAACGACCAATTTCTGTGAAACTCTTTTTCCAAAAATCATTAACATTCATCACTCTTTCCTGCCTGGTTTTAAAGGTGCCAAACCCTATCACCAGGCACATGCGCGCGGCGTTAAAATTATCGGGGCAACGGCCCATTTTGTTACACCTGATCTGGATGAAGGCCCGATTATTGATCAGGCAATTGAACGCGTCGATCATGGTCATATGCCGGATGATCTGGCTACCGTCGGCCGGGATGTGGAAAGCCTGGTTTTGTCCCGGGCGCTTAAGGCGGTGTTGGAAGACCGGGTTCTGCTGAACCGTCAACGCACCGTAGTGTTCCGCTAGCTATAGTTTAGCATTGTTGAATTTTACGCATTCTTCTTCCACCAACTGTTTAATATCCGTTTTTAGGTTTAAATCCCCCGTCTTGAGACGGATAGCTTCAGCTTCATGAT
>PVBE011206346.1_pt1 | contig 18807 bp, 15 predicted proteins | sample 1631181 | NCBI WGS metagenome assembly PVBE01 (sample SAMN08397723, study PRJNA350692) | Marine metagenome, whole genome shotgun sequencing project. | isolation source: water | place: Pacific Ocean | collected 2012-04 | reverse complement strand
CTATCCACGGACTAGCAGTAATACCTTTAGTAACCATATACTTCTTAAACGCAATTTGTGCTCCATACATGGGAACATAATTGAAAATTATCAACCAAACAAGAGGTAATAAAAGTAGTAAATATAATTGCCAGTGTCTTTTAACACGATTGAATGTTTTTTGTTGGTTGTGATTAAGTATCATCAATTCTTGTCCCACTAATATCTTACACGCTACAACAACAAACAAATGAGCGGTAAGACAACAAGATTCTTACCGCTCATTTTAGTCAGTCCTAGACTATAGTATTAACTAGTTAGATATTCATATTAGTTAATACTAGTTATCTCAACGATAGAGGCTTAATGCCTGCCCTTCCACTGCTGATCATATGCTTCCTGGTGAATTTCTACGTACCTATCCACACCTAATCCTTCCATAGTAGCAACATAATTTGCCCAGACAGCATCATCATCGATATCTTCCGATCCTAGAGCAAATGCCGCTTCCATTTCTTTTACATAATCTACAATCGCCAGGTCCAGATCCGCATATTCTGCTGATGCAGCTTCGCTGAAGGTAAGTGGAGGAAGAACTTGACTAATGTCTCTAGCATAGGGTTTCATTTTCTCAAGGGTCTCATTCCACAAAATCACCTCACTATTCTCTTCGGGATCATGTGCGGATTCAGCTGAGCGAAACTCGAATGACCTGTAGGAAGGTCCTGTTTGTGCCCAGTGATAGCTTTGGACATCTCCATAACTCAATATTCTGGTCCATACGGCTTGCCCACCAGAAATACTGGTCTCTCCCGGATCTGACCATTTCCAGTCTATATCAGGACGTCCTAGGAGACCGCGCATCGTATTATCTAGTGACAGCATCCCATCACACCACTTGAACGCTTCAACAGTATGTTCACTGGTGGCGGCTATCACACACTCTCCATGCTTTGTTGAATATGGATTGAAGATAGTTTCCCGTCGTCCAGTCGGTCCTTCTACGGGGGCTAACGGCCTATACTCAAGCCAACGGCCTAATTCACCATCCATCTGTGATATTGCTCCCATGGCACCTGCTATTCCAAGTCCAACTAGATTGGCATCGGGATTCTCAATCATTACACGCACGTCCTTGTTGCCCTGGGTAAAGCTTTCCGCCCCAAGCAGATCTAATTCAAACAGCCTGTTCAAGTATCGTAACCCTTCCCTCCATCCATCCTGGGTAACCGCATCATCAATCACACCATCTTCCAAGATAAGATATTTATGATTGAACTGCTCCGAGTAGATAAACGGCTGCATCAGAAAGCCGTCAATGTTGGTATTCCAACCCTTTGTTGCAGCTACTAGTGGAATCTCATCAGCAATTCCATTACCGTTCGGATCCTGATCCTTGAATGCCGTCAGCACATCTACCAATTCCTCGGTAGTTTGGGGCATATCCAATCCCAAAGCATCCAACCATTTGATATTAATCCACGCCCTCTGAGAATAATAACAATGGAAGCACTCATTGTGTTTCGGTATCCCATAGATAACTCCGTCTGGTGTGGTGATGAGCTCTTCTATCTGTGGAGAAGTTGCAAACATCGCTTTTGTGTGTTCTCCGTATTCTTCGATCAATCCATTCAAAGGTTGGAACAATCCTTGAGCACCATACACCGCCTGTGTAGCCGGCAGTATGCTCATTTGTAGGAAAATGTCTGGTAAGTCGCCACTTGCAAGTGCCAAGGCCAATTTCTCTGGTCCTGCTCCCGAAGGAACAACTTCCCATTCTATTTTAATGCCAGTCTGCTCCTCTCGATATCGGGTAAATTCATTATTTGCAAAATCCTCAACCCGTGCGTTTCCCATTACCATGACACGCAAAGTGATCGGCTCCTCGACTATTTTCTCTACTACTTTCTCTACTTCTACATACTCAGTAACTGACTTCTCAACCTCAACCACTTTCTCAATTACTTTTTCTACTTCGACTTCAACCTCTTTTTCAACAATTTGAGTCACCACAACTTCCTTCTCAACCTCGACAACTTGTGGTGAACAAGCTGAAAGCACTAAGCCAATTACCATAGCGCCTACAACAAGTCTGTAGCCTACATTTTTAGCCATGTGACTTCTCCTTTTTTTTCAGAAAAAAACGCATATTGATCTGTTTGTGATTGATTATTATAGACCCAACCACAACACGTGATGAGACAATCTCGCCACGTAACCAAACCCTCAATTAGAAAATGACAAAAAGCGACGGTTCAAGTATACACGCAAATGCATAATTGACAATATAACTTCTATATTTTAAGCTCCTATCTAATGATTGCTTTGGATAGGAAGTTAACTCAGTCTAATTGTATCTTGCCGTAGGAACGATCTAAATGGACATATCCGCCGTCTGGATGAAATATTTGACCTGTAGTATGAGAGGATCGTTCGGATGCAAGGAAAACAACAGCATCAGCAATTTCCTCCGCAGTCGTCATTCGCTTTCCTAGTGGGATATTCGCCCGGATAGATTCGATGGTAGCCTGTGGATCATTTAGTGATGCCAACCATTTTTCGTAAAGTGGTGTCATGACTTCTGCCGGAATTACGGCATTCACACGAATACCTCGATCAGCAAGATCTACAGCCCACTCGCGAGTGAGCGCGTTGATAGCACCTTTCGAGGCAGCGTAACCAGAAGTACCGCCTTGACCTGTTTCAGCTACCTTAGAGCCCACGTTGATAATAGATCCTCTTGATTTTTCGAGATATGGCAGAGCATGATGAGTGAGAGCAAAGACATGAAGTAGATTTTTTCGAAGTGAATCAATAAAATCCGCAGGCGCAGCATCAAGGCCAATACCATCGTTGACACCTGCATTATGGACCAAGATATCAAGACCACCTCTCCAATTCGCTGTTTTCTCAATAGCTTGTCGACAAGCATTAAGATCTGTTAGCTCTGTTGGTATACAGGTGGCTTCACCGCCTTCTAATTCCTCAATCAATCGGGCAGCAACATCTGGGTTACGATCAATTATGGAAACCTTGGCACCTTCTTTAGCAAAGGAACGCACAATTCCGCCTCCAATTCCCTTCGCCCCTCCAGTAACCAGGACCACCTTGTTAGCTAGACCTAGATTCATAATATATTACCTCCCATCCCTAGATTGCTTATAGATTTCGAATCTGAGTTTTAATTTCATGTTTTTGTCTACAAGTATTTATTATTTTAGCGTATCAATATAGTGCCACCATCCACATCGTAGGCTGAACCAGTTATGAAGGAAGCCTCATCGGAACACAAAAACGCGGCTAAGTTGGCGATTTCTTCCGGTGTCCCCATTCGGCCTATAGGTTGATATTCAGAAAGAGTCTGGAATGCTTGTGCACGCTCATCCTCGTCCGGGAAATATTCCTCCAGGTATCCATCCACGAACGGTGTATGTACGCGCCCCGGACAAATGCAGTTGCATCGAATACCTTTGTCTACATAGTCCTTAGCAACGCTAAGAGTCATGGCCAGTACGGCCCCTTTACTAGTGGAGTAGGCGAATCGTTCGGAAAGACCTAACTTAGATGCAATGGAGGCTAGGTTGAGAATAGTTCCACTTCCGCTCTTCACCATCCGTGGAATGAGAACTTTTAGACAATTGTAAGGGCCCTTAACATTTGTTCGCTGTATGCGGTCAAAGTCTTCTTCAGATGTGTTTTCAACCGTGCCAATATGCGCTATACCTGCATTGTTGACAAGAATTGAGATACTACCGAAAGCAACTTCGGTTGCATCCGCTGCGGCAACAACATTATCATAAATAGCAACATCGCATAAGAATGCACTTGCTCTGTAACCATCTGCCTCGATTGCGGAGGCAGTGGTTTGACCTGATTGCTCATCCACTTCCCAAATAGCCACCTTAGCCCCTTCAACCGCCAATCTTCGAGCGATAGCTTGCCCGATTCCATTTCCGCCACCTGTGACTACTGCTACTTTGTTGTACATACGTTGTTTGTTCATATGCCTTATCTCTCTATATAAAAATTCGGAGCAAATCTTATGATGTATCTTAATTCCATACTCATACTATACACCCATTACCAACTGGTCTACAAGAACACTTGCTGAAAAGAATCGTAATTATCGAAAATTCTATGTGTTGCATATAAGTATCGTGGAAGCAAAAACTTGGTCATTGGTTTTGCTAACTTGATGGTCATAGTTTACAATACAGCAAGTCACAATTGTGTCTACAAACATCATGGCACAACCATGATCAAAACATATATAAAATATCTGCTAATCCATATTAGTGTCGGCAATAACAAAAAAGCAAGTATCCAATGGTAAATAATCCTTGAAAAATTACCTGATTAAACGATTTAGCTACATGATTTTCCTATTATGGTTGACTACAGTTGTTACATTTGTAATTGTTCAACTTCCCCCTGGAGATTATTCCACTGCTCTTATCGGCAGGCTTGAAGCAGCTGGACAGCATGTTGATGAGGAGAAACGTCAGGCTATTAAAAAAGAGTTCGGACTAGATCTTCCCACACATATGCGCTACGTAAAATGGGTAACCCTTGCCGCAAAAGGTAATCTCGGATATTCCTTCGATTGGAAAAGACCTGTGACAGAGTTAATTGGACAAAGACTAACATTGACCGTAACCATCGCTCTATTGAGCACAATCGTCACCTATGTGATTGCGATTCCTATCGGTATCTATTCCGCTACTCATCAATATTCTGTAGGTGACTATATCTTTACCACCTGGGGATTTTTTGGACTGGCAGTACCCAATTTTATGCTGGCACTTGCATTATTATATTTTGGTCTGAGATATTTTGGAGTTAACCTAAGCGGACTATATTCTCAGGAATTTATGGATGCGCCATGGAGCATAGCAAAACTGCTTGATTTGGCCAAACATTTGCCGATACCGGTTTTTGTTGTTGCCACTGGAGGTTCAGCTGGTCTAATCCGCGTACTGCGTGCAACACTACTGGATGAATTGGAGAAACAATATGTAATCACTGCACGAAGCAAAGGTCTCAGCAATACTAAAATGCTCTTCAAATACCCAGTGCGACTGTGCCTTAATCCTCTGGTCAGTAATTTGGCCTGGTTGTTTCCGAATCTGATATCAGGAGGGGCTATAACAGCTATAGTATTGGGTCTACCTACTGCAGGACCTATGATGCTGAGAGCTTTACTAACCCAGGATACATTCCTGTCATGTTCCATCTTACTGTTTCTGACTATGTTAACACTTATAGGTACAACGATTTCTGACATTCTACTGGTATTAGTTGACCCGAGGATACGTATGGAACGGAGCACATCTTAAACAAATTATGAGCAAAATGATATTTGTCTATAAATTGCCCCCTTTGAAACCCCTAGTGAAGCAATATGTGCAAAAGGAATTCTAGGTTTGCACAAATATCTTTTACAACGCTTAGGTTACTTAATCATATTGCTATGGGTTACTACAATAGTTACCTTCATAGTAATTGAGTTACCTCCTGGAGATTACGTATCCACACTTGTGAGCCGCCTAGAGGGCACCGGACACACGATTAGTGAGGAAACTCGTCAGCAGATCCAAAAAGAATTCGGTCTTGATAAACCTGTACACATAAGATACATAAAGTGGGTGGAACAAATCGCGGGTGGCAACCTTGGCTATTCCTTCGATTGGAAAAGACCAGTTAAAGAGCTAATTGGACAAAGACTAACATTGACCATAACCATTGCTCTATTAAGCACAATCGTCACCTATGCAATTGCAATTCCTATCGGCATCTATTCTGCTACTCATCAATATTCTTTGGGAGACTACATATTTACTACCTGGGGATTTATTGGACTCGCAATACCCAATTTCATGCTGGCACTTGTATTATTATTCATTGGTCTGAGATACTTTGGAGTTAACCTCAGCGGACTATATTCTAAAGAATTTATGGATGCACCCTGGAGTATCGCAAAACTGCTTGATTTAGCCAAACATTTACCTATACCGGTATTCGTTGTTGCTACGGGAGGTTCCGCTGGTCTCATTCGTGTGCTGCGAGCCACACTGCTAGATGAACTCGAAAAACAGTATGTTATTACAGCGCGAAGCAAAGGTTTACCCAGTGCAAAAGTATTGTTCAAGTATCCAGTAAGAATTTGCCTGAATCCCTTAATCAGTAATCTTGCTTGGTTATTCCCACATCTGATATCAGGCGGAGCTATCACAGCCATAGTATTGGGTCTACCTACTGCAGGACCTATGATGCTCAGAGCACTTATCACGCAGGACACATATCTCGCAGGGTCAATCCTGCTCTTCCTGACCATATTGACCCTATTAGGGACTGTTATATCTGATGTACTATTAGTTGTTGTAGACCCTAGAATACGTATGGAGCGCAGCAGCTCATAAGAGGACGTACAATAAAATGTTATCTAAGCTAACAAAAACAAAAGCGCCAACTAGTACCGACTTTTCTGATAGTTATTATGTGGCGTCCCAGTGGGAACTGGTACGTCGTAAATTTAAGCGTCACAAACTAGCTCGTGTGGGAATTATTGTGCTTGCATTATTTTATACGATAGCAATATTTGCAGGTTTCTTTTCACTTAGTGATTATCAGAAAAGAGATGTAGATCATGTTACCATGCCTCCACAGAACTTACATTTTTTCGACGAGCAAGGTAAATTTCACTTACGTCCATTCGTATGCAATTACATATATACCCTAAATATGGACACATTAGAGAGAATGTTTGAAGAAGACACTAGTAATTGCTACGATATACAATTCCTGGTACATACCCATCCTTATAAATTTTGGGGGATCTTTGAAACGGACTTACATTTGATAGGAGTTGAATCACCAGGTTACTATTTCCCTTTCGGCACAGATGAATTCGGTCGAGATCTGTTTTCAAGAAACGTGTACGCTTCGCGAATCTCACTGTCTATCGGGTTCGTAGGAGTAATCCTTAGTTTTTTCCTGGGTAGTATTATCGGCGGCATTTCTGGTTATTTTGGTGGAGCTATCGACATGGTAATCCAAAGAATCATCGAATTCATTATCTCAATCCCATCAATACCATTGTGGATAGCACTAGCAGCAGCATTACCACATGATTGGTCGTCTGTAGAAGTGTACTTCGGGATCACAATAGTTCTGGCGACAGTTGGTTGGACCACTCTTGCGAGAACTGTGCGAGGAAAATTCTTGGAGTTACGCGAGGCCGATTTTGTGATGGCTGCCAAGATATCTAACATGAGCGACTTTCATATCATTATCAAGCATCTATTACCGTCGTTCGCCAGCTACCTTATAGTTATACTGACACTATCCATTCCTGGGATGATTTTAGGAGAAACCGCATTAAGCTTCTTAGAAATTGGTATACGGCCTCCCGCCGTCAGTTGGGGAGTTCTCTTGCAAGATGCACAAAATATAAGGAGTCTAGCATTGCACCCATGGCTATTTATTCCAGCTATATATGTGATAGTTACAGTACTGGCGTTCAACTTTATAGGAGATGGACTCCGTGACGCAGCAGATCCATACAAACAATAGGATAATGCAGAATAATGTCTAAAACACACAAAACAAATTTGCAGAGTTTTTGCAGTTATATTTTGATTATGGGCGTTCGATCATGAATACGGCTGCAGCCTACTATTCTGGTAGCAAGGAAATCGTAGTAAAGGATTATGTACCCAATCAACCAGACCCTCTTCAAATCCAAGTTCAACCAGCCTACAGTGGTATCTGCGGTACTGATCTACACATATTCAATGGTGCTATGGACCAACGAGTGGATCTTCCACACATAATGGGACATGAAACAGCAGGGACAATCAGTGCTTTAGGTACAAAAGTGGATGGGTTCGAGATTGGTCAACCCGTCACCATCATGCCACTCAACGCTTGTGGAAAATGTGCAGCATGTAACAGAGGATTAGGTCACATATGTTACCAACTGGAATTTCTTGGTATAGATACACCAGGTTCATTTCAGAGCTTCTGGAACGTTCCCGCTCACACGGTGCATGCGTTACCAAATACGGCGTCCCTTTCACATGCCGCTATGATTGAACCAATAGCAGTAGCATGTCATGATGTTAGATTGGGAAAGGTCATGAAGGGAGATCGCGTAGTGGTTTTAGGATGTGGGCCCATTGGAATCTTAGTAGCACTGGTAGCTCGATCAATTGGTGCAGAAGTAACAATATCAGAGATCAACAATTTTCGTTTAGACCTTGCTTCATCATTAGGTTTCACTGTGGTCAATCCAAATGACGAAGACCTGATTGAATACGTGAACGACTGGACAGATGGTGCTGGGGCAGATGTCATATTCGAGGTCACTGGCTCAGTCTCTAGTACAAAAACTATGACGGAACTAGTTTGCGCACGAGGTACTATTGTAATAGTAGCTATTTTTGGCGACCCACCCCCAGTTGATCTATTTAGACTTTTTTGGAGAGAAATACGCATTGTTGGCGTGAGAGTATACGAAACACAGGACTTCTCACAAGCAATCAATTTAGTGGACAAGAAAATTCTTCCTCTAGATAGTCTAATTTCTGATATCAGACCCCTAGATGAGATTCCCAAAAGTTTTGCAGATTTAAGTCAAGGGGCAGACATAATGAAGATATTGATAGAGGCTTAACATGGGAGTAATTGAAACATTTCAACTAAACGGAAAAATAGCCCTAGTGACTGGTGCAAGACGAGGAATTGGCAAAGCAATGGCAATTGCTTTGGCAGAAGCTGGTGCTGACATAATTGGAGTAAGCAAACAGTTAGATTCGGACAACAGCGCAATAGAACAAGAAATTACTGCACTTGGTCGCAAGTTTTGGGGGTACCAATGTGATTTGTCACAAAGAAAAGAATTATATAACTTGATTGAGAAAACAAAAGCAGATTGTCCAACTATTGATATATTAGTAAATAATGCAGGAACAATCAAACGTGAAAAAGCTACTACACATTCCGATAATTACTGGGATGAAACTGTAGCAGTGAATTTGACTGCACCATTCATATTAAGCCGAGAAATAGGCAAAGCAATGGTAGAGCGCGGCAGTGGAAAAATCATCTTCACAGCATCGTTGCTAACATTTCAAGGTGGCATCAATGTTCCGTCCTATGCTTCCAGCAAAGGCGGGGTTGGCCAGCTGACCAAAGCTCTTGCCAATGAATGGGCTAGCACCGGCGTACAAGTTAACGGTATCGTTCCTGGCTACATAGCCACAGACAATACCGAGGCTTTGAGAAACGATCCTGAACGTTCCGAAAGCATTTTGGAGAGAATACCAGCAAATCGATGGGGAGAACCAAGTGACTTCAAAGGTCCGGTTGTATTCCTTGCATCGTCAGCGTCAGACTATGTACATGGAACCCTCCTCGTAGTTGACGGAGGATGGATGGGTCGATAACACAATCAATAATGCAGGTGATAAATGAATAACAAAACTTATAAACCGTTTCCAGCAATCCCGCCTGAAGATAAGCCAACTGATGTGCGACTCAGTGCTGCCATGCAACGATTGTACGATTGTTGGAGTCCTCCGGGTGATGCAACCAATGAATTGTATAGTAATTTCCGGTACTCTCGCATCGCTGGGATAGGTAATGAAGTCAATGTATCACGCCGTGACCCAACTACAATCATAAATGTTGATGGTACATACTATGTCTGGTACACAAGACGAGACAACGACATACCGCCAGCTGGCTTAGAGGGTCAAACAGACACCATACCTGCTGTAGATTGGGATCTTGCTGACATATGGTATGCAACATCTCAGAACGGTTTTGATTGGGTTGAACAAGGTATGGCGGTTTCCCGAGCCCCAAAAGGCGAATATGGTGATCGATCACTTTCCACACCCGGAATACTAGTATATGAAAACAAGTACTACTTGTATTTTCAATCTTTCACAAAACTGTGGGAACCTCATGACTGCGTAACAGTAGGAATGGCCTGGTCAGATTCTCCTGATGGTCCCTGGCATCGACATGACCAACCGGTAATATCTCGCGGTGGATCAGATGACTGGGATGGATGCGCAACGCATGATCCCCATCCCATAGTATTCAATGACAAGATATTGATTTATTACAAAGGCTCTCCAGTGGACAAATCTAAACGCGCCTTTCTACGGGCACAGGGAGTGGCAATAGCTGACAAACCAACTGGACCGTTTATTAAATCCGAATTCAACCCAATCACAAACTCCGGTCACGAGACTTGTCTTTTCCCATTTCGGGATGGAATCGCTTCTATAATTAGTCTGGATGGACCTGAAAAAAACACTATACAATTCTCACAAGATGGTATAAATTTTGAAGTGAAATCCCATATAGTAATGCCTCCAGTAGCACCTGGTGCATTTGCACATGACATGTTCGCAGACAACGGTGACGGTCGTGGCATTACATGGGGTCTATGTCACATACGCACAAGAAGCCTAGAAGTTCCACATGAGAGAAATGAAGTAAGATGTTTCTTAGCTCGGTTTGATTGTGATTTGAGCTTAGATTTGTCTCGACCAGAACTAAAAGGGAGCAATCTTAGATTCACTGAAGCAACACACTTGGATACTGAAGCAAGAATGGAATTGTCTGCAGATGAAAAGCGGACAATTCTTGAGAAACAAGCATCTATTGATCGGCCTACAATCGGCACATAATTTCTAGTAATTAGCTACAGAGAATCTAATGAAAATTACAAGTGTAGACATAAATCTGTATCGAATACCATTACCGAAGGTTCTAACAGACTCGACACATGGCACAATGAAAGATTTTGCATTGATTACAGTGGAGGTCTTTTGTGGGAAATCCATCTCCGGATTAGGCTACACTTACACTGTGTCTAGTATTGGAGGACGCTCTGTATATGACCTCGCTGTCGAAGATCTAGCGCCTCTACTATTAGGCCAGGATCCGTTCTACACTGAAAAACTCTGGGACGAAATGTATTGGCATTTACATTTTGTTGGCAGAGGTGGTCTTGCATCTTTTGCAATTGCTGCTGTAGATATAGCCTTATGGGACCTAAAAGCAAAGTATAGTAATCTTCCATTACACAATTTACTAGGCGGAACTACTGACCGCGTAAAAGCTTATGCCGGCGCAATTGATCTGGATCTGTCAATTGATGAATTGCTAAAGCAAACAGAAGGATTCCTCAAAGAAGGTTTCAAGGCTATTAAAACTAAGATAGGACACGAAGACCATGACCATGATCTTAATAGAGTAAAAGCACTAAGAAAAGAGGTAGGTCCAGATATAGTGCTAATGGCTGATGCAAATATGAGATGGAATGTTCCGCAAACAATTTACATGTCTGATGCATTAGAAGAGTTCGATCTATTCTGGCTTGAGGAGCCGATTATTCCAGACGACATCGAAGGACACATAAAGATTTCAAACAAATCCCGCATCCCCATTGCCACTGGTGAAAATCTCCATTCTTTGTATGAATTCCAAAAGCTAATCGCAAGTGGAGCGATAGATTTTCCTGAGCCTGATGTAGCAACCCTTGGTGGTATCACACCTTGGATGAAAGTGGCATCACTAGCAGAGGCCTACAATTTACCAGTTACAAGTCACGGTGTACATGATTTACATGTCCACCTACTGGCTGCTGTACCTAACCACTCTTATTTGGAAGTACATGGATTTGGAATAGAACCTTTTCTCAAACAAACTTTAAGATTACAAGACGGCTATGCAATGATCCCTGATTGCATAGGTCACGGAGTGGAATTTGACAGAAATTCTCTGTCGAAACACATGCTAGGAGAATCTAACATATGATTATAGACAGTACAAAAAAACCTAGCCAGTATCAGATCTATATCAACGGCCAATGGACCACCTCTACTAATCAGGAAGTAATCGAAGTGGAAAATCCGGCTAATGAAGAGGTCGTGGCTACCGTACCGGCCGGCTCTAAAGACGATGCTCAACGTGCACTTGAGGCAGCGCAAGCTGCCCAACCAGCATGGGAAGCATTGCCAGCTATTGAAAGGGCAAAGTTGATTATAAGATTAGCTGAATTGGTAGACACTGACAGAGATAATCTGGCACATTTGATTGTTTCTGAGCAGGGGAAACCGCTAGATCAAGCTTATGGTGAAGTTGATGCAACTATACAATTTTTGAAATACTCTGCCGAGGGTGCCAGGCGCATTGAAGGAGACATAGTACCATCTGATAATGTGGATGAGGAAATATGGATTAGGCGCATACCGTATGGAGTTACAGTAGCTCTAATTGCATGGAATTATCCATTAGCACTAGTTGCTCGTAAACTAGGTCCCGGACTTGTTGCAGGTAATACTATGGTCCTAAAATCCCATGAAGAAGCACCGCTTTCAGGATTAAGAATGGCTCACCTGTCTCACGAGGCTGGTTTACCTTCTGGCGTGTTTAATGTAGTGACTGGAACAGGGCCTACTGTTGGTGAAGCGCTAGTGAGCAATTCAATCACTCAACTTGTCAGTATGACTGGCAGTGTTCGTGGAGGCAGAGAGATATTTCGAGCAGCTGCTGACAACATAACCATGGTGAGACTAGAATTGGGTGGTAAAGCACCCTTCATTGTTATGGAAGACGCAGATATTGATAAAGCTGTCGAATATGCTGCAACTGCACGTTTTGCTAATTGTGGCCAAGTATGTACTTGTAATGAAAGACTATATGTACACAACAAAGTAGCCGAAGAATTTATCGAGCGATTTCTTGCTCATGTTGAAAAATTGCAAGTCGGCGATCCGCTAACTTCAGTCGATATCGGACCAAAGTTCAACAGAATGGAGTTGGAAAAACTAGAGGCGATAGTAGAAGCAGCCACCGCTGAGGGAGCCGAAATATTGACTGGTGGCAAGCGCCTAGACCATGGACCTTACAGTAATGGACACTGGTTCGAACCTACAGTGTTAACAGTTAATGACAACTCTACTGACATTATGCAAAAAGAGGTTTTTGGTCCCGTCATACCAATAATGCAGATTGAAGACTTTGAAGAGGGTCTGCAACATGCCAATGATTCTGATTATGGCCTCGCTGCATACGTCTTTACTCAGGACCTAAATAGAGTAATGAGGATTGCGCGCGACCTAAAATTTGGTGAAATATATGTAAACAGACCTATTGGTGAAGCATTACAAGGTTATCATTCTGGGTATCGTTTAAGTGGCGTCGGAGGAGAAGATGGGAAATACGGACTTGATGGATATTTGCAAAAGAAAACTATTTATGTCAACTATGCCTCCAAATGACAACCTAATAAATAATGGATTATAGGAAAATGTCAACAAATAAAATACTTAGTGTAAATAATTTGGCCACGCAGTTCGTCCTACCAGATGGTACTCTCAAAGCGGTAGATGGAGTTAGTTTTGATGTACATCAAAGTCAGACTGTGGGCATAATTGGCGAATCAGGGTGTGGGAAGAGTGTGACTGCTCAATCAATCATGAGAATTGTTCCCAAGCCTGGTCTTATATCAGCAGGCAGTATTGAATTTACAAAGTCCGGTCAAAATACAACCGATCTGGTTGGCCTAAAGAAAGATGGTAAAACTATACGATCAATAAGAGGTGGAGAGATCTCTATGATATTCCAAGAACCTCTTACCAGCTTATCTCCTGTTCATACTGTTGGCGACCAAATAACTGAAATGCTACTCCTTCATAGAACAAAAAACCAAAGCGAAGCAAAGGATATTGCTATTGATATGCTGGATCGAGTGGGAATATCAAATCCTCAGTTGCGATTTGATGAATTGCCGCACCAATTGTCTGGAGGGATGCGTCAGCGGGCGATGATAGCAATGGCATTATCATGCAAACCATCAATTCTAATTGCTGATGAACCCACAACTGCACTAGATGTTACAGTACAAGCACAGATTCTAGAATTGTTGCAAGACCTACAAGAAGAACTTGGAATGGCCATAATGTATATAACACATGACTTAGGGGTTATCTGTGAAATTGCTGACATAGTACATGTAATGTATTTAGGTAAGATTGTAGAAAGTGCTAGTACTTCAGAACTTTTCCATAATCCTTTACATCCTTACACGCAACGGTTGTTGGCATCCATACCAAAACTTGGCACCAGTGGTAGAGGAACTAAACTCGATGCGATTCGAGGCAATGTGCCAGTACCATTAAATCTTCCGCCACAATGCGGTTTTCAATCCCGATGTAATGAAATAATAGACAATGTTTGTGATGTGAAAGTGCCTGGTCTAGTTGACATGGGTAATGAACACTACGTTAGATGCTTCCTACACAGTGAGGAAGAGGGAAAAACATATGCCTGAAAATAATACTTCTGCTGATAACACAAATACTTTATTAGAAGTGATTCACCTAACTAAATATTTCCCGATCGAAGCAGGATTTCTACGTAAGCAAATTGGTGCAGTAAAGGCTGTGGATGATGTAAGTTTTTACATAAACGAAGGAGAAACATTCGGACTAGTCGGGGAATCTGGTTGTGGTAAGACAACGTTAGGCAGATGTATTGTTAGGGCTATAGACTGTACTTCAGGTGCCATTTTCCTGAAGTTAGACACTGGTGAAACGCTAGATCTGAGTACTATGACTAATAAGGAATTGCGAGAAGTTAGGAAACATTTCCATATGATATTCCAAGATCCTTACGGGTCACTAGACCCAAGAATGACTATACTCGATATAGTAGGTGAACCAATTCGTAACAATAACTTAGCTACTGGAGAAGAAGTTATAGAGATGGTCAAATCGCTACTAAATGATGTAGGGCTTGAGATAAAACATCTCAATCGTTATCCCCATGCATTCTCGGGTGGTCAGAGACAACGTATTGGAATAGCTCGTTCGCTAGCACCTCGCCCAAGTCTTATTGTTTGTGACGAACCTGTCTCAGCTCTAGATGTCTCAATACAGGCTCAAATACTAAATCTGCTGGAGTCGCTGCAAGAACAATATAACCTTACATATTTGTTCATCGCACATGACTTAGCTGTGGTCGAACATGTAGCAGACAGAATAGGAGTAATGTATGTTGGCAAATTAGTTGAGATGGCATCAACAACAGATCTATATAGTCAACCTTTGCATACCTATACAGAGGCTTTACTTTCTGCAGTGCCTTCCACTGATCCTGACATCAAGATGGAACGTATCATTCTCCCGGGAGAAATAGCTGACCCTTCAGCCCCACCAACTGGTTGTTACTTTCATCCAAGGTGTCCATATGCACAAGAATTATGTTCTAAAGAAAAACCTCAGTGGAAAGAGGTTGCTCCTGAACACTATGTAGCATGTCACTATGCTGAAGAATTAGACTTAAAGGGTGTCGACTTACAGTACTGATGTTGTTTATAGTACTGCTAGCTTCCACTGTATTAGTAATCGTAGCAGGCATCAAATTTAGTATATGGTGCACTGATAAGCTTACAAACATAATTGTCACTCAACGTTTCCAAGATGCGGAATTCATTGTTCATAATAACCAAGCCCCCAACGACTGGACTGACGGTCGCTCTATAGTCGTTGATTTAGTACAAGGAACATTGGCATCTAGAGCAAGGTATGCTTTATCAGGACTTTTCAATTTGCAGAGTTATGAAGAGCAAAGAAAGGAATATCTGATTGAATGCTTAGACACTACTACACGCTATTTTTATAAATGTCCTTTCTTTCAAGACGAGGAAAGCAGACAAACACTCACAACTGATTTAGAAGAAGAGAAAATTAACTGGATTAAAAACTCTTTGAGCAGGATTATTGATCCCAGTTGCCAGCAAAACCTGCCGTATCGCGATCATAAATCTGACCAATTGTAATAGCTTCCTGTCTCATATCACTGGAAAGGCTACAACTACTGTTTAGATAAGCAGATTCAGGGTATCTGAAATTCCAAGGCCGATAAAACCCTTTGCGATTCCCTTTAGCACCCAGATTACAATCAAAACGCACTAGGTAACTATTGTCTAAGCGTCCATTTTCATCGCGGTTTATGTGAGATAATCCCCATTCAACACCTTGACCACTCTCGTGCTGATCATGCTCATAATCTATATATGGCCCCGCAGCTACCGGTGGCAAGGAGAGTTTACCAGCAACCGCAAAATTGATCCCATCATCAGAATACTGTACAGTATTCATCTCAGGCCCCTCTAAACTGGTTATTGCCACAACACCCTTCCCTAACGGATAGAGGAACGTCTCGTGTCCGCTATTTGTCACTGGATTATAAGACGACTTGATATAAGGACCTTCCGGTTTGTCACTCACTGCTACACCCCAACCTAATCCATCATATCGATGGCCACTATCATTACAACCCATAGGTCTACCTTTATAGTACAACCAATATTTATTGTTCCACAGCAAAACATATGGGTCATGCACCTTGTGACTATCCCAAGCACCAGGTTCTACAACTATATTGTCGTCTCCATCACCTTGCCATAATCCTGATTTGCCAGGTAAAAGCACTGGGGTTTGTTTTATTCGCCAAGGCCCTATTGGAGTGTCAGAAACTGCCAAACCAATACTGTTACGACTTCGAGTCAAATACGGTGTCTCGATCGCCTGGAAAAACAAATAGAAGCTTCCATCTACGGCAATAATATCCGGAGTACATACTGAACGACCGAAATAACTCTGTTCATCTCCTCTCCTAATAGCCATTCCCAACTCTTCCCAATGAACTCCATCTTCTGAACTAGCACACCATATCTCCGCAAGATCCCAGTCCGTCAGTGGTTGATCCCAACTTTGTTGACTATGATCGGCGTCTTGAATTTGATTTTGTCCCCCATACAAAGGTGATTTGCCTGTCTCTCGACGCGTGTACCAGACATAGTAGCTATCAGCATACTTGATGATCTTTGATGGATCTCTTCTAGTAACACCTATTTCCTTGCCTAAACCATGCACATGCCTATATTTGAATCCAGAATAAAATGGGCTTTCCTTGTCTTTAGAATACCCATAAGTCGAATAGACTCGTTTCATAGCATTGCTCAGATTGGCATCTTTTACAGCCATGTCTGGCACAATAGGATAATCTCTAGCACTATTATCTGAATTCCAAAAAACGATGACATCACCACATTCTTCACATACTCTTGAGTCTGAATTTCTCTGCTCAAATCCACATGGACATATTTTTTTCTTGTGTTGGTTCAATTGTTCTAAGTCATATGAATATTTGTTCTTAGTGTCATAAGCAAAATCAGGTGAGAAATAGGTTGATTCTGGCATCCGGATATTGGTAGTTCTAAAACCTTGACGCTGTACATCTTTACTCAAATTACAATCGAATCGAATTATGTATGAGTTACCTGACTTCGTCTCTTCAGTTGCAATATGAGACAAACCCCATGTTATCCCCCTGCCATCTTCAGTGTTAGAGTAGGAGTCTGCGCAAAATGGTCCTGGTGCACAAGGTGGAAGATTTACATGAGCAACCACTTCAAAATTAAGCCCATCTTCTGAGTATTGAATTGTGTCTTTCTCAGGACCATCATGATTGCAAATCGCCAATATTCCAGCACCCCACGGAAACAGACAGGTCTCATGCCCACTATTGGTCACAGGGTTGCCTGCGTATTTCTCAAATGGACCATAAGGGCTGTCTGCTATGGCAACACCCCAACCAATACCACTACAATAGTCACTGCCCCAGCCCATAGGCTGACCTTTGTAATAAAGCCAGTACTTTCCATCCCGACAGAGAATAAAAGGGTCATGTACTTTGTGACTATCCCAGGCTCCACAATAGTTAACATGGTTGGTGTCATCGGAACCCATCCACTCTCCTGACCGTCCTGGTTTCAATACAGGTTCAGGAAAACGATTCCATGGGCCATCTGGACTTTCTGACCATGACATACCTACTACATTACGAGTTCTAGTACCGTAAGGATGATCTACCGCTTGGTAATATAGAAAGTATTTGCCATTACTCATGAGGATGTCTGGAGTAAATACTGATCGGCCATCAAATTGATCTTTCGGTCCTCGCCTGGCTGATACTCCTTGCTCAATCCAGGAAAATCCATCTTCTGAGGTAGCATAATAGATTTCGGACAAATCCCAATCAAACCTTGGAATTTCCCAATCTAAATCTGCATCAGCATCAATATTTAATTCTTGTCTTACTTTGTACTTAGTAGATCTTCTGGTGTACCAGACATAATATTTACCATCAATCTTTAGTACAGTGGACGGATCCCTGCGTGTGACTCCTGTCTCTTTGCCAAGACCTTTGATCGAGCTATACAAGAAATTGGTATACATACCGCCATCACGTCCAAGAGCATCTCTCCAAACTGAATCAGTACGTAATGTGGACTGACTAGAGTGGTGTCTATCTAACTGATTTGATGCCATTTTATATCCCCCAACATTCCTATTTTCAAGTTACGCCATATTGATTACAATAAAATTATTCGGATTGTATTGTGTACGAAAACCTTATATTCACTATCAATACTCAACTCATTACAATTCCACCTTCTACATTGTAGGTCTGTCCAGTAATATAGTCAGACCCAGAACCTGCCAAGAATATAGCCATTGGAACTACATCTTCAGCAACACCAGGTCGCCCGAGCACTACAAGCTTTGATAACTCCCTCCATGTATCCCCTGGACTTTTGTCACCTATCTTTACAAATTCATCATCTAATTTATCCCAGAACGGGGTACGAACTAATCCTGGAGCAATACCATTCACGTTTACATTATATGCTCCCATAGCCATTGCAAAACACCGTGTAATGGACATTACAGTCGCTTT
>PVBE011037234.1_pt1 | contig 18807 bp, 15 predicted proteins | sample 1631181 | NCBI WGS metagenome assembly PVBE01 (sample SAMN08397723, study PRJNA350692) | Marine metagenome, whole genome shotgun sequencing project. | isolation source: water | place: Pacific Ocean | collected 2012-04 | reverse complement strand
ACCTTTGACGAGACCACAAGGAAGATAGGTGGAGACCTGGGCTGGATCGATCCCACTAATTATTCTATTCCAGAAATAGGACAAGCCATCAATATAATAGGCATGGACTCCTGTAGTGCGCCAATAAACTCATCCCTCGGTTTTCATTTGTTGTGGTTTGAGGGGATTAAGAAAGGGGGGAGGCCTAACACAACAGACCACTGGCCCGACATAGAGGCGATGGCATTAAACAAAAAGAAAATGGATTGGTATAGGGACTGGATTGAAAGAGCAAGGAATAGGTTTTTTATACAAATAATGGAAGGGTAGGGGTTTTTCCACACAAAAAAACCTCTGGTTTGCGTTTTTGTGTTTTTGGTTTGTTTTGTTCAAAAAACGCCGGTTATTAACACTTTGTTTTTGTTTTCCACATAAAGCATGGGTTTAAGATTCTTTTTTATTTTCAAATAATAACAAACAAACCCATATCAATAGAATAATTTTCCACAAACTCACACACTATATAAATAATATAGTATATAAAAGAAGTTAATTTTATAATACTACCAATATAATATGTGTTTAATTAAACAATGCTATCTTTTATTACAAAACGGATAAGAATAATGAATAGAACAATATACTTCCTTTTAATAATTGTAACTTTTTTCGGGTGTGAAAAAAATATAATAATAGAACTTCCCATAACAACAACGTCTCCAGATGCCTTAGTTCATTATAAAAAGGCAATGCTCTCTTTTGACGTTGGTGATGGTCCGGAGACAAAAAAACATCTGGACTCAGCCCTGGCCCTTGATCCCAATTTCGTTCTGGCACTAGAATTTTACATGTCACAAGACCCCTTAATAAGAAAAGAACATCAAGAACTTGCAAGAAAAAGTGTGGTTAATGCATCTGAGGCCGAGAGGAAGATATTAACAATAAACGAATCATATAGAAACGGAGACATGGATGAAGCACTGAAAAGCGCAAAGTGGCTTGTTGAAAATCATGGAGACTCTTACCTTTCGTATGTTTGGCTTGGTCAAGTACAAAGCGACAGATATGAACTTGACGATGCAATTAAAACCTTAAAAAAAGCAATAGAACTAAATCCTGATAGTTATAATGCATATTCTCTTTTAATGGGGCACCATATAGCAGCGGGTACACAGGTGATGCTACCAGAGGAAAAGAGAGACGTTAATATTGGAATGAGGTATGGCGAAGAGTTGATAAGAATAAGACCAGATCATGGGTTGCCCTATCATCTTCAGGCAAACTGCTATAGACAGTTGGGAGAATTTGAAAAAGCAAAACCCTTATATGAAAAATCTATTGAAAAAAGAAAAGGTCTTTCTTCAGAAGGTACAGCATATATTGTTTCTGGACACAACTATATGTTCTCAGGAGACTTAAAAACAGCAAGGGAAAGATATAAAAGCGCAATAGAGATAAACAAAGACGTACCACGCAGATGGTTTATCCTTAATCTCTATTTAACCTACTCGTATATTTTTGACAACGACTACATTGGCGCCATCGACAGACTGTTAAGGGTAGAGAACCAACTTGAAACAAAAGACTTTGACAAGGCAGGTCTCCTGCAAGTAAAATCCCAAACTAGTTGGCACAAAATGATTTGCTACGCCCACAATCAAATGGAAGAAGAGGCCTACGAGTCTTTGGCCAATAGTATTGAACAAGATCAAAGCCGAGCCAAACTAATAAAAGACGACAATGTTTTCAGAGAAGCAAAAAGCGACTCACACTTTCAAACCGCTTGGGTAAATATATTGTTTGGCAAATATGACCTAGCAAGAAAAAATCTGGAGCAGCTGAAAAAAAACCAAGAAGAGATAAAAGACCCCACGGCAATGTACGGCTTTTATGGTCTGTCTGGTATGGCAGACCTTATGGAGGGCAACTACGAGGGAGCTATTAAAAAATTTTTAAAAGGGAATGAGAATAATATATATTTCAACTACTTTAAAGCTTTAGCCCTTAAAGCCGCGGGAAGAGAAGAAGAGGCAAAAAACCAGTTTACCAAAATAGCCAACATAAACTTTAGCAATTGGAACATCGCTATTGTTAGAAGGCTTGCAAACAAACAATTGGGCAACACATAAAAAAACCTTGAAAAGAACAATAATATTTTTTTGTTTCTTTACAACAGTTTTGTTTTCTGGTGTATTTAAAAAAACGAACATAGGAAACGTTTCTTCTACCAGGATCCTATCTGCAACCCAAGACAGTTCTGGTTTTATCTGGATAGGAACAGATGAGGGTCTGAACAGGTTCGATGGACACTCCAACAAGACATATAGGTCTAATGTTTTTAATGAAAACACCATATCTGGAAACAGAATTTGGATAAGCCACCTAGACGAACAGAACACTCTCTGGATTGGCACTGATCGAGGTGTTTGTTATTATGATGAAAACAGCGACATGTTTCATAGAATAGAGACCGGGTCAAAGCCTCTCAGTGTGATGGAAGAAACAGATAATATATATTTTACAACTACAAACAACGGTGTTTTTAAGATATCAAAAAACAGCAAAGAAATCTCGACCTTTCAATTTGACCCACTTGACCCCTTTTCTCTTTCATCCTCAAAGTTTAGCGAGAACCAAACCACACCACTCGCAACACACAACGAGTTCCTTTGGGTTGGAACAACAAACGGCCTGAACAAAACAAATACAAAAACAGGTCAGACAAAAAGACTTTACAGTGGAAAAACAGACCTCGTAAAGGCTGACACAGTAACCTCCGTGCTTGTGGTCGAAGACAGGCTATATATTGGAACAACGGGCGGACTTGGTATATCAGACCTTTCTTTTGGTGGTAGTGTAAAGAAAAACATTGGTACCGCAGACACCTCATACATCGTTGCCCTTTTTGAAATAAAGGAAAAGGGCGCGGTGGCCGTTGTTTTAAAAAACAAGATAATTATTCTTAAAAACGACAATATTTCACAAAATATTAAAATAGAAAAACCACTAAAAAAGGTAACAAATCTCAAAACAGGTCAATACCTGCTTACATCAGACAAGCATAAAGACGCGATGTTTTTAAATGTTGAAGAAAACGAAGTCATCGATCACAGAACAACACCAACACCAACAAAAGTAAAAGATATTTTTGTTGACAAAGAGGGTGGGGTTTGGATTGTGGGTGACGATGGAGCCCTAAGAGCCGGAAACACTACAAGCCCAATCAAAAACCACCCACAAATAAAAACAGAAATCGGAAAGTTTTCCAAGACCGAAGAAGGACTTTTTCTATTAAAAGACAAAAGTGTTTTAGAATACCACAAAAAAACAACACCAAACAAAAAGATAAAAATTTCTAAAAGCACAAGAGACAAAAAGCTTTATACATCAAAAGACAACAGGTTTTTCTTATATGATAAAAACATAGAAGAAATAAAGAGTAACGGCGCTCTCAAAAAGATTGCATCATTCAACACCACAATAAACACTGTGTTTTCTCACGAAAAACACCTTTTCTTGTCTTTAAAGAACAGCGGAATTGTTTACCACAACCTTGAAACAGGTGCCACCACAGACTACAGAAAGAACCGGCTTTTGGCAAAAAGCCTTCCCTCCGGAGCAACGAGCTTTCTTTTAAACGAAACAACCCTGTGGGTTGGGAATGACGAAAGCGGTCTCTATGAATTAGACATCAACAACGCCGAGTCACCAAGGCTCATCAAACACCACACATACACAAAAACAAACCCTAGATCGTTTTCATCAAGCTCTGTTTCTTGCTTAATAAAGCACTCGGACCTGCTTTTTGTAGGAACCAGCGGAGACGGGTTATACGTTTATATGGACAACGGATTTAACAGGGTTTCTATTGATGATGGTCTACCAAGCAACAATATAATTTCACTTACAGGCTCTTCTGATTCAACAATATGGGCTTTGACAAACGGAGGATTGTCACTTGTTGACTGGAAAGAGAAGAACGTTAGCAACGTTGGACCACAAGAGGGCTTGTTGCCTTATTTTAGAGATCAAAACACACTGATCTCTAAAAAAGATGGAGGCGCCTTCGTGGTTTCTCCCAAAGGCTTGCAAGAGGTTATGGTCGACCAACTATATACAAACAAGTATGAGGCCGTTGTTGTTATTGAGTCTGTTGAGCTCATTGATAGACAAAACAAAAAACACCACACAAACAAAACAGATGTTAGAGTAGAACACACAACACCAGTTATAAAAATAAACCTAACCTCCCCCGCACTATATAAGGCCGACAAGACAACCTTTTCATACTTTGTTCAAGGATATCACAAGGATTGGGTCGACAACGGTACCAGAAGGTATATAGAGCTTCAAGGGCTTGACGCTGGGCCCTATTTGGTCAAGATCAATTCTTATAACAACGACGGTTTTCAAAGTAAAAACACGGCCGAACTGGCCTTTCAGGTAATTCCACCATGGTGGGAGACCTGGTGGGCCTATCTATCATATGCCCTATTAATACTGGTTGTTGTTGTTTACTATGTTAAATATAAAACCAAAGCCCAAGAGAGGGCCTCTGAAGAAAAAAGAAAAGAAGAGGAGCTAGAAGAGGCAAGACAGTTTCAGTTGGACATGCTACCAAGAGAAACCCCAGAAGACCTAGGATTGGATATCTCCGCAGCGATACAAACCGCATCAGAGGTTGGGGGGGACTATTATGATTTTTTTCCACAGAAAGACAAAGAAAGCCTATACGTGGTCGTGGGTGATGCCACAGGCCACGGAATGACAGCAGGAATGATGGTCTCGATTACAAAGGCGGGACTATATGGAATACCGTCAATACCCCCAAACGAAGTAGCGAAAAGGTTGAACAGGGTCATAAAGGCAATAGACCTCGGCTGGAACAGAATGGCCTTTAACATGGCACGCTTTTGGGAGGACAGAGTGGAGTTCACCTCTGCGGCAATGCCACCGGTCTATCACTATCATAGCAAAACAGGAGAGGTTGATGAGATTTTGATTGGCGGGCTTCCCCTCGGCAGCATAAAGGATGAGACCTTTGTTCTTAAAAATTTTGGTTTTGAAACTGGCGACAGCCTTGTTTTTATATCCGACGGACTTCCAGAAGCTATAAACAGGTCTGATGAAATGCTTGGATATGAGGCTGTTTATGATTGTGTTAGGACAAATGGGGAACAAGGAGCGGAAGCTCAGAAGCAGGCACTGTTGGACCTGGGCTCTTCGTGGCTTGGGGATATTCGAAATCAGGACGACATAACAATTGTTGTCGTAAAGAAAACTATCTCTTTGGAATAGATCAGCAGTTAATTAATTTTAGATCTTTGATTCCCGAAAACAACAAAAAACGGGGGAGACTATTATGAATGCAAAAACACCACCAAAAGTTGAATTGACAATTCCCATACTACACGACATGGAGCTTGCGGCCACCAAAACAGCGGAGGTTGTTGCTAAGCACATGGAGCTCAGCGAAGATAAGACAGCAGAGATCAGTATGGCCTTGATCGAGGCGACAATAAACGCGTTTGAGCACAGTGAGAGCAAATCTTCAAACGTTGAGATTCATTTTGTGATTCAGGGAGACACGCTGGTCATCAAAGTCTCAGACCACGGAAAAGGATTTGATAAATCAACCGTTGAGATACCCAACATAGAAGAAAAATTAGCATCTGATTATAAAAGAGGCTGGGGTCTACAACTGATTCAAGAGTTGATGGACTCAGTTGAGTTTGAATCAACAGGAGATGGTACAACCGTAACAATGACAAAGAAGAAATAAAGGAAAGACGAATGGAATTCAGCCTTACAACCAAAATCGAAGGTGACGTGGTCGTCTTAGAGACCACGGGATACCTAAACAACGTTGGTGGAGAGCAGATTGCGCAAGCTTGTTATAAAGAAATTGACAATGGAAAAAAACTCTTTTTGATAAACCTAGAGGGCTCTAAGGTTGTCAACAGCATTGGGGTTTCAATTTTAATTGAAATAATAGAAAAACTACAAGACATAGACGGAAAGCTGGGCTACTTCAACCTTGCTCCGATTGTTGAAAAAACCTTTAACATAATGGGCCTAACAAAATACTCATCTATCTTTCAATCCGAGAGCGAAGCTCTTGAGGGAATGTCTTAATAAAAAAAGACCCCTTGGAAGCAGGCGAAACAGACCAGCTAGAATACTACCTCTCATCTCTTAACGAACTTGGGGAGATTCTAATTGATGCAGACCGGATTGATTCCGTTGGTTCTGGCGTATTAAGGCTTACACTTGGAACAATCATGGCGTCGAAAGGCGCTATTTTTTTATATAATAAAAACAAAGAACTCTCTCTTCTTTCCAAAAGGGGTTTTCAACCAACAGACCCCATGTTTCTATCAGAGAACACCATAGAAAAATTAAAAAAACACAGCCACGGTCACCTGATTATTAATAGAGGAGAAAAGAGCATTGGCGGGGCGATGAAAAAATATTTATTAGAAGAAAAGGCCCAGGTCTTGTTTCCTCTTTTTCACAAAGACAACTTCCTGGGATTGTTGTGTGTGGGGTCCAAGTTTATGAACGAAAAGTACTCCACCATAGATATAAAGATCCTAGAAATAATAGCAAGTCACTTGATAAAAGCGCTCTATAACTACCAACTGCTTAATGAGGTCGAAGCAAAAAAAACAGAAATAAACTTAAAACTACTTGAGCTGGAAACACTCTTTGATATTAGCGTTGCAATCAGCTCTGTCCTAGACATTGAGGAGCTTTGTGATGATGTTTTGTGGAGGTCTGTCGGAATATTGAACGCCTCAAAAGGGGTCATCTTGCTTCAGGCTGAGGGAAGCCCCATCCTCAACGCATCTGCGAACTTTAACTGGGAAGAAGACATGCCCCTTCTTTCAAAAAAATTAGCCGCATTCAAAAACATAGACGAAAACAAGAAAGGGACAATATTAACAAGCGCTGAAAAAACCCCCCTCCAAAAGAAATTGAACGAACAAAACCTGATCATCTCACCAATTGCTGCCAAAAACAAAAACCAAGGATATATGGTTTTGTGCAATAAAGAAACACGAAAAGGCATAGAGCCATTTAATCAGTTGGACCTCGATCTTTTGACGGCACTTAGCAATCAGGCTGCGGTCGCAATGGAAAACGCAAGACTATTTAAAGACATAACCAAAGAGAAACAATTCAATGAAAGCATCTTAGGCAGCATTGCAACAGGCGTTATAACACTAGACCCACTTGGTGAGATAGATTCCATAAATACAGCAGGTCTAAATATTCTAAAAACCGAAAAAGAAAACATATTGGGAAACCACTATATGTATCTTTTTGAGAAAGACGAAGAGGTGGTAGAGCTAATAACCCTTTCAGACCTGGAGAACGAAACAAAGTCAGAGCTTGGGGCTTCTCTTCGAACTGTATCAGAGGACTCTGTTATAAATATTTCTGTTGCCCCGCGCCTAGACCCAGAGGGAAAAAAGCAAGGCTCTGTGGTGGCGATCGAGGATATTTCAGATGTTAGCAAAGTTAAAAACACTTTCAAGAGATATGTTTCCAAGCAGGTTGTTGATGAACTTTTGGGAGACGATGGAAAACTTAACCTTGGAGGCGAGCAGCGAGAAGTGACCATTTTATTTACAGATATTAGGGGTTTCACCTCTATGTCTGAAAAAATGAAACCGGAGAGGGTTGTGTCCACCCTAAATGAATATTTCTCAGACATGATAGATATTGTATTCAAGCACAACGGAACACTTGACAAGATAATCGGCGATGAGCTTATGGTCTTATATGGAGCCCCTCTCGCAGGAGAAAACGACACCCACAGAGCAGTGGAAACAGCTGTTGAGATGCAGAAAAAAATAATAGAACTAAACAAAGAAAGAAAAAAAAGAAAAGAACCACCTATATTGGTTGGCGCAGGAATCAACAAAGGGCTCGTTGTTTCAGGAAATATCGGTTCAAGAGAAATGATGGACTATACGGTAATAGGCGACACGGTCAATGTAGCCTCTAGATTGTGTGCTGCTGCCGGCCCAGGAGAGATTCTCGTATCTAATTCTGTCCACGGAATTACAAAAAAAGAGTTTTCCTATGATACACTTGAACCAATAAGAGTAAAGGGAAAAGAAAAGAAGGTTCCAGTCTTTTTAATAAACAACCAAACCAAAAAAAAGGAAGAATAAAAACCAAATAAGACCTAAAAACTCTTTTTAATAAAACGGCCAGTTTGGTATTTTTACAATGTGACTGACGGTATAAAATTACACAATGCCAAACCCAAGACCGTTGGTTGATCTTTATGAAATTTTCCACATCTAAAACCGAACTACTACAAGCACTTCAAAAGCTTTCCAAGGCAACACCTACAAGGTCAACCCTACCTATCTTGGGCTGCGTGTTGATTGACGCGGGAAACGAAAAGACAATTCTAAAGACAACAGACCTGGAGATATCAATACAGGTTGAGATTCCAGCAAGCCTTGAGACAGAGGGTCGAGCCGCAATTCCTCTAAAAACCCTACTGGAGGTAACAAGCGAACTTCCAGACGTAAGGCTAACTATAGATGTGGACGATAAAAACAAAGCAACAATAACCACAGACCTTGGCGAATACGACCTGATGGCAAAACCCTCAGACGAGTTTCCTAAAACACCAGAACAAAAAACACCGACAACAATTAGAATACCAGGAAAAACCCTAAAGGAAATAATTGACACAACCTCTTTTGCTGTCAGTCGCGATGAATTAAAACCCGCACTAACCGGGGTTCTTCTACAAATGTCTGAAAAGGAAACGATCGCAGTTTCAACCGATGGACACCGGCTTGTAAAACACACAAGAACAGACTTTCAAACTGGTGATGGTTCAACAAAAGACGTCATCATTCCTAAAAAGTTTTTGAACTACCTGTCTTCCCACCTTGGCGAAGGCGACGTAGACCTGTTGCTGGCCGAGGACCACATGGCCGCTAAAATTGGGGCAGACGTTGTGGTCACAAGGATAATAGACGAAAGCTTTCCAAACTATGAAAGCGTAATTCCAAAAGAAAACAACAAGCGCCTGGTTGTTGACAAAGATGTTTTATTGGGGGCCATAAAAAGAGTTTCAATTTTTTCAAACAAATCAACACACCAGGTCGCTCTATCTCTAGGGTCAGAAGGTTGTAAAATAACAACAGAAGACCCAGAAAAATCCTCAAAAGCACAAGAAACAATTTCTGCCGACTATGAGGGGGAACCCATAGTGATTGGCTATAATGCTGAATACTTAAAAGATGTTGTAAGCCACGTCCGTGGAGACCAAGTTGCCATAGACCTAAGCTCCTCTGTTAGCGCCGCCTTGTTTAGTTCTACACAACCACAAGAACAAATAGAAAGCATAATGCTTCTTATGCCGATCCGACTTAACGATTAATAATGTCGTTTTTTATATTCGTTGGGAATTATAAACATCACCCTTTCTTCGTTTCGAAACCACAATCACAAAGAAATTGATTTTAGTGAGGGCCTTACTGTGATTTGGGGAGACAATGGGTCGGGCAAAACCTCCCTACTTGAGGCCATACACATCCTGTCTTATGGAAAAAGCTTTAAAACACACAGGCGTGGTGACCTGATCAAAAACGGTGATAGTTCATATATTGTCAGGGGTAGATTTGAAACAGACAAGGTTCTCGATGTTGTCGATACTGAGTTTGGAGGGTCAGGCACACAAAGAACAAAGATCAATGGCAAAGTAATATCGGGAAGAAAAGATCAGATTGGCAGAAACCCTGTTGTGATTTTATCTCCTGAAGAGCAAGAAATAACAAAAGGGGGCCCAAGCGAAAGAAGGCGATTCTTTGACAGGGTCTTTTCGGTGGTCAGTAAAGAATATCTCAACACACTACAGAGTTTTGGTAGACTATTAAAACAGAGAAACGCATCTCTGGTAAGAATACGGGAGAACCGTGGGACTACCGAGGAAATCTTTGGTTGGGACGAACAGATGGATGTTGTTGCTACAAAACTCTGGTCACAGCGAAACACTTTAATGGCCAAATATAAAGAGTCCCTAGTTTATCTATTGGGTAAGTATGATGGAGACCTAGAGATTGCCCTTTCATATACACCAAATATTCAAGAGCCAGGCCTATATAGAGAAATTCTTTTAAAAACACAAAAAAAAGACATTCTCCAAGGAAGGACATCTCGCGGACCACACAGAGACAACTTAGACGTCATGTGGCACGATAAAAAAATAAGACCTTTTGGCTCACAAGGAGAGCACAAACTGTCCCTGGTCTTTCTTAAACTTTCAGAGTTGATCTTTATAAAAGAACATGTTGGCCAGTTTCCAATATTGTTATTGGATGATCTTTTTGCAAAACTAGACCACGACCGAAGTAAAAAACTGGTCTCCTTATTAAATAATATTGAAACAGAAAAAGGCGAGTTGGTTCAAACTGTTGTGACAACCACCGATGTTGTAAATGTTGAAAAGAGCGGAATCTTTTCCGGAAACCCAAACACATTAAACCACCACCTGGTAAGAGAATGCAACACATAGGAAAGGCTTTAAGCAACTTTGTTAAGGACAGTAAGATTGAAAAGGGCCTTGAACAGCATAAGGCACTAGGTCTCTGGCCAGATGTTGTGGGAAAAAAAATAGCAGAGAACACAGAGGCTAAGTCGGTTGAGTCTGGGGTGGTTTGGATTTGTGTCAAAAACCCTGTCTGGAGGCAAGAGCTTCAACTGCAAAAAGATCAAATCATTAAAAAGTTAAACAAGGCATTGTTGAAAAAAATCATAAAGGACATTCGATTCGTATGAGCGCAGAACAACAAAATAAAAAATATAGTGCAGAAAGCATAAAGGTCTTAGAGGGCCTAGAGGCAGTTAGAAAGCGCCCCGCAATGTATATAGGAGACGTTGGAAAACGGGGCCTCCATCATCTTGTCTATGAGGTTGTGGACAACTCAATTGACGAAGCCCTAGCGGGGTTTTGTACAAAGGTTGTTGTCACCTTTAATCCTGATGGCTCTGTTACTGTGGATGATAACGGGCGCGGTATTCCTGTGGATATGCACAAAGAAGAAAAAAAACCCGCGGTTGAGGTTGTCATGACGGTCCTTCATGCCGGTGGTAAGTTTGACAAGGGGTCCTACAAGGTATCTGGCGGTCTACACGGCGTTGGTGTTTCTGTTGTAAATGCTTTATCAGAGTGGCTGTGGGTAGAGGTAAAAAGAGATGGTCGTGTACACAGACAGGACTATAAGATTGGAGAACCCCAAAATAAACTCAAGGTCACAGGGAGGGCCAAAAAGACAGGAACTCGGGTCTGTTTTTATCCAGACAGCACAATATTTAAAGTAATCAATTTTGAATATGGCATTATTGCCGAGCGACTTCGTGAACTAGCATATCTTAACAGCGGGCTTGAAATAGTCTTACGAGATGAGCGCACAGAAGACGGGGAAACAGACTCTTTTAAATTCAATGGCGGCCTTGGTGATTTTGTAAAATATCTTGACGAAAACAACAACCCCCTGCACAATAAAGTGGTCACTGTTAAAAAGGATACCGGAGAGGTCCCGGTTGATGTTGCTCTGAGATACAGCCATTCGTACAACGATAACATCCTCACTTTTGTTAACAACATAAACACGATTGAGGGAGGAACACATCTTTCTGGCTTTAGGTCTGCACTTACACGCGCAATGAACAATCACGCATCAAAGAACAACCTGATAAAGGCAAAAAAGAACGAGAAGGTCTCTTTAACGGGTGAAGACTTCAGAGAGGGGCTAACCGCCATTCTTAGTGTGAAGGTTGCGGAACCCCAATTTGAGGGACAAACCAAGACAAAACTGGGAAACGGAGAAATAAAGGGCATAGTTGACAAGGTCGTGTATGAAGGAATTTTAGATTTTTTAGAACAAAACCCGTCAATAGGCCGAAAGGTAATAGAAAAGGCGCTATTAGCCGCAAGAAGTAGAAGCGCAGCAAAAAAGGCAAGAGAGCTCATACGAAGAAAAAGCGCCCTTGGCGGGTCTTCTCTTCCTGGAAAGTTGGCCGACTGCTCCAACAGAGACCCTAATTTTTGTGAACTGTATTTGGTTGAGGGTGACTCTGCGGGAGGCTCTGCCAAGCAAGGAAGAGACAGAAAGATACAGGCAATTCTTCCCCTACGAGGAAAGGTAATAAATTCAGAAAAGGCAAGAATTGACAAGCTTCTTTCAAACAATGAGGTTCAGTCCATCATCACAGCGCTAGGGACCGGGTTTGGCGGTTCTGTTGATGAAGATGGAGAAAGGTCTCCAGGAGACTTTAACATTGAAAAACTAAGATACCACAAAATAATAATTATGACCGACGCAGATGTTGATGGCTCACACATTCGAACACTTTTATTAACGTTCTTTTATAGGAAGATGAAAGAAATAATAGATGGTGGTTATTTATATCTTGCGCTGCCTCCGTTGTATAGGGTTTCACAGGGTAAAAAGGAATACTATGCCTACGACGATAACGAGAGAGACCTAATGATAGAGAGAATGAAAAAAGAAAACAAAAACACCAAGGTCGGACTACAGCGATACAAGGGTCTAGGTGAAATGAATCCAGGACAACTGTGGGAAACCACAATGGACCCAGAAACAAGAACGTTGATGCAGGTCACCGTTGAAAGCGCTGGGGAGGCAGCCGAAACATTCCAAAATCTCATGGGTAGTGATGTTGAGGCTCGAAGAACCTTTATTGAAAAAAATGCAAAATTTGTCGTAAACCTCGACGTATAAACACCAAGGAAAAATTATAATGGTTGATTTTAATAGAGACAACACGCTACCAAGAGACATTGTAGACGAAATGAAAGAGAGCTATCTCAATTACTCAATGTCGGTAATTGTGTCTAGGGCCCTTCCAGACGTAAGAGACGGTCTAAAGCCAGTGCACAGGAGAATATTGTTTGGCATGAGCGAACTTGGGTCTAGTTGGAACAGGCCTTATAAAAAATCGGCAAGAATTGTTGGTGATGTTCTGGGTAAATATCACCCGCACGGTGATAGCTCAGTTTATGATGCCCTTGTTAGAATGGCACAACAGTTTTCAATGAGATATGAATTGGTTGATGGACAGGGGAACTTTGGGTCCATTGATGGTGACAATGCCGCTGCCATGAGGTATACAGAGTCGCGCATGACAAAACTAACCAGTGAAATGTTAAAAGACCTAGACAAAGATACGGTCAAATGGGAGCCAAACTTTGATGAGACACTAAAAGAACCCTCGGTACTTCCGTCTTCTGTTCCGGCTCTATTGATAAATGGATCCGAGGGAATAGCCGTGGGTATGGCAACAAAGATTCCTCCACACAACCTAACAGAGGTCATCAATGGTCTAATAGCGCTAATAGACAACTCAGACATATCCACAGATGTGCTTATGGAGCATATTAAAGGTCCAGATTTTCCAACCGCAGGCTTGATCATGGGCATGGATGGGCTGAAAAACGCATATGAGACAGGTCGCGGCAAGATAAAGATGCGAGCAAGGGCACACATTGAAACCAACAAGAACGGAAAAGACAGTATTGTTGTTACAGAGGTTCCTTATCAAACCAACAAGGCCAACCTGGTTGAAAAAATAGCAGACCTTGTTCGAGATAAAAAAGTAGAAGGAATAACAGACCTGCGAGATGAATCAGACAAGGACGGTATCAGGGTTGTAATAGAAACAAAGAGAGACGCTGTTCCAGAGGTTATATTAAACCAGCTATATAAACACACACAACTTCAAGATACTTTTGGAATCATCTTGTTGGCACTGGTTGATGGCGTACCTGGAATAATGTCTCTAAAAACCATCTTACAACACTTTATAGACTTTAGACATGAGATAATTGTTCGTCGAACAGAGTTTGAGTTAAAAGAGGCAGAGGCTCGGGCGCACATTCTCGAGGGTTTAAAAATAGCCCTGGACAATATAGATGAGGTCATAGAAATAATTCGTGGAAGCAAGGACCCCGCAATGGCAAAAGAAGGATTGATGAACGGATTTAACCTTTCTGAGATTCAATCCCAGGCCATCCTAGACATGCGCTTACAAAAACTTACAGGCCTAGAGGTCGACAAGGTGGTTGGGGAATACAAGGAACTGATCAAACACATCGCACACCTTAGAGGAATATTGGAAAGCAAAGACCAACGCATGGATATTATAAAAAATGAAATGCTTGAATTAAGAGACCAATATGGAGATGAAAGACGTACGGAGATAGTGCCGGTTGACATGGACTTTTCAATGGAGGATATGATAGCAGAAGAAGAGATAGTTCTAACAATAACACACAAGGGATACATAAAACGAACAGCCCTTAACACCTACCGGACGCAAAGGAGAGGTGGAAGAGGTGTGCAGGGTGCCATGAGCAAGGAAGAGGATTTTGTTGAACATCTTTTTATAGCAAACACACATAACTATATGTTGTTTTTCACTGATCAGGGAAAATGTTATTGGCTTAAGGTCTATGATATTCCACAGGGTGGACGAGCAGCACGAGGCCGCGCAATAGTCAACCTGATTGGTTGCGCCCCCGGCGAAAAGGTGGAGGCATTTGTTAGTGTCAAAGAGTTTGACGATGATCATTATATTGTTATGGCAACACGAAACGGCGTTGTTAAAAAGACGGTTCTCTCCGCCTATGGCAAACCAAGAAAAGGTGGAATATATGCCATTGAAATAAGAGAGGGTGACAAATTGATCGAGGCAAGAATCACAAATGGCGAGCATGATATTCTTTTGGGTACAAGCGAAGGAAAGTCCATTAGGTTCTCTGAGAGTGACGTTAGGGCAAGCGGTCGAAAGACGATGGGGGTAAAAGGTATAAGGCTAGGCTCAAAGAAAGACCATGTTGTTGGGATGTTGGTGGTTAGAAGAGAGGGAACTATACTTGTAGCAACAGAAAAAGGAATGGGAAAGAGAACAGATGTTATTCAATATAGAACCCAGACCAGGGGCGGCAAAGGTGTTATGACGATGAGGTGCACAGATAAAACCGGACTAATGGTCAATATAATGGAGGTTGTAGATTCTGACGACTTGATAATAATAACCGATTCTGGGGTTTTAATGAGACAGAAGGTCAGCGCTATCAGGACCATTGGAAGGGTAACACAGGGGGTGAAGTTGGTCAAGTTGGACGAAGGGGCAAGTATATCATCGATCACAAGAGTGATCAGCGAAGAAGCCACACCAGGCAAATCAGAAGAAGGGGATCAAGATAGCGATCAAGATGTGGACAAAAATGAAAAATGAACCTAAAAGAAAAACTTATAGAGATATGCTCTAATATAAAGACAGCTCAAGAAAGGTCAGGATATGACCACCCCGTCGAGATCGTGGGTGTAACAAAAACCCACCCTTTTTCATATATCGAAGAATCATATAAGGTTGGCCTAAGGTCTATTGGTGAAAACAGAGTTCAGGAGGCAGAAGAAAAATTTGGCACATTTGAAAAAATGCCAAAACTAAGAAAAAGATTCATCGGCCATCTTCAGTCCAACAAGGTAAAGCGATGTTTGGATATTTTTGACACCATAGACTCTGTTGATTCATTAAAGACCTTAAGAAAAATTTCACGATACGCAATAAACAGAAACAAAGAGGTCTCTGTTTTAATTGAGGTCAACACATCTAAAGAAGCTCAAAAAAACGGGTTTTTATTGTCACAAAAGGAAGATGTTGCGCAGTGTTTTTTGGAAGACAGGGTGTCGGTATCTGGCCTTATGACCATTGCTCCAAACACATCAGACCAAGACGAAATAAGGCAGTCTTTTCGCGCATTAAAAGAATTAAGGAGCTGGCTTATAGATAATAAGAACATTAAAGTGAGTCACCTATCAATGGGGATGAGCGGAGACTATGAGATTGCGGTCGAAGAGGGATCAACGATGATCAGGGTTGGTAGTCTGTTGTATGGATCTCGTAATAATGGCTAAGGTGTTACAAATCCCTTAGTGGGTCTAACCATGGTATCACATAATCAAAAACCTTACGATAGCTTAAGGACACCTGATAGGCCGCAACTCGCTGATCTACCTCCCCCTCAATTCCTGAGAACCGACCATCTAAAAAGAAGGGTCTTTGTAAGCTAAGGCTAACCCCACCGGTCTTTAGGTTCCAAATTAAACCAATTCCTGTTGTTACCACTGTAGACCGGGAGTTTGGTGAGGCCACATCATTCCAATTTGCTTCTGTGGAGTGTCTTGTAACGAGACTCGATGATACCGCCGCACGCAACCAGGGTATCTCTTTTGTAAGAGCGGTAAGAGACAGGTCGTATAGATTAGATGCGCGATATCCATATTCGTTTGTGTTCAATGGTATTTCAGTTGTTAGGGATCCACCCAAAAACACGGGGTTTAAATTTCGTTTTTTAAAATACTGTAACTCACAGACAGCTTTAAAAGCCCCCTCGCTCATAGAGAAATGACGATGCTCAGACACTGGCTCACCATTTAAGAAAAAAGGATCAGAGGTAATTGTGTTTTTTGATGGAACCACCAACCCCCCACCTACAAACAACCTTTTTCCCTCCCCCTGACCGTCGTTATATAAAAGATATCTAAACAGAATCCTTGTATCCCCCAAAAGTCCTCCAACGGCATTTATAAAATCTTCGTGGCTTCCTTCATCACGATGGTGAATTGTTGTTGTGTCCCCCTCCCATGTCATAAATCTATTTCCCGCTATTTGAGTTAGGGTGACGTTCCAATAATTTGTTAGGCCTATGGTCAATCCAGAAGAAAAGACGACAGAGGTCAAGGTGCCTTCGTGGTCAAAGTTCTCCCCGGAACCAGGAAGCACCTCATGCCACCAATCGATATATTGATTTACATTATCGACAGTGAGCATAACCTGTCCAGCCCAAAGCCCAACGCCCTTATCCGCATTGCCGACCGGCAAAGAGGGGTTACTTCAAAGAGCTCATTGCCCCCTTAGCGAAAGAACAAATAAAAAGATTATAATATAATATTTCATTTAATGATTTAATTTTAAACAATATGAAATTACCAATATATACCTTAAACCCACCTGATAATTATCATTCAAAAACAGAATTATTTGGCCACTTGGTATGTTTTACAAAAGACAATATCCACATCTCCCCCGTATTGTTTTCAAAGAAGATTATAAACCCCAATAATTTTTTAAATTTAAAATACAAACTAGATCTGAGTTCGGTGCTTATAATAGACCGCACAAAACCCAATGATCAAAGGTTGTGTATTGTGAACCACATCAATCGAGTTGGAGACAACTTCCTAATTGGAAATACCCCAACCCAAGGCCTCCCCAGGTTTCCAGATATGTCAAATATTTACAATTCGATCCCAGGATTAAAAACGGTCACCGTTCAGACGGTGGGGCCCGAACGATTTACCCTGATTAAAAACAAGGCATTTTCCATATCTGAATCCGTTGGCCTTATTTCTCCTATATGGCACTATGTTGGAATTAAGGTCTTTGCGCAAAACTTTACACCCTAACAAGCTCCTACGCTTTTTTATTTATTTCGATTGCTATCTCTGCACCCAAGCGTACATTGTTGATAGCCAAGGCAATATTAGCATCAAGACTTTTACCGGCGGTGTTTTTAACAATATGATCCAACAGAAAGGGTGTGATGTTCTTCCCCTTGATTTTTTGCTTTTCCAATTGTGCCAGCGCCTCCTGAATTGAGGAATCTATATCTCTCTGTGGAATTTCATATTTTATAGGAACGGGGTTGGCGACAAGCGTTGATGCGGTTAGCCCTGTTTGAATATTGTTTGAAAAAATCTCTGCGATCTCACCGGGTGAGTTGGCGGTCTGTAGGCCAGTGATACCAGAGGATCGAGAATAGAAAGAAGGAAACTCATCAGTTTTGAAGCCAACAACAGAAACACCAAGAGTCTCTAAAAGTTCAAACGTTTTTGAAAGGTCCAGAATAGACTTTGCACCGGCAGACACAACGACCACCGGGGTTTTTGAAAGTGCGATCAGGTCCTGAGAGATGTCAAACGAATGTTCTGCTCCTCTATGTACCCCCCCAATTCCACCTGTTGAAAAAATGTCTATATTGTTTTTATGCGCAATACAGATAGTGGACGATACCGTTGTCGCACCGCACAAACCCCGACTTACAGCCGCACCAATTTCTCTCATTGATATCTTTTTGATGTTTTCTGACGTTGCTATTCTTTCTAATTCAAAATCTTCCAACCCAACACATATCACCCCATCAATAATCGCTATTGTGGCTGGGACAACCCCTTTTTCTTCACACACAGATTCAGCCTCCGTGGCAAATTCAAGGTTTTTTGGATACGGCATTCCATGGGCAACGATAGTTGACTCAAGGGCCAAGATAGGAAGAGACGACTCCTTTGCCTTTTTAACCTTTTTTGAATATTTTAATTTGATTGACACATCAATTACATATTTAAACTAGTTTTTCATAAGCAAATTAATGACCATGGAAGCAGTTGACCCCCGTAACTATAATCTATCACCCAAAACCAAAATATTGAAGGACGGCTCCGGGTCCATTTTCATTGTAATAGACCGAAAGAGCAGGGTTATTATGAAGGATGGCAACAGGTTGGTAAAAATAGCCGAACACATAAAAGAAGTTAATCAAAATAAAAACATATCTCTTTTAACATCTGCCCCAGTTTGTAGTAAAACAAAGAAACTATTATCTCAAAACAACATCTCTGTTTTGGCTCTGTAAGCTTGCGTCGTTTTATTTTTCCACAAGACAGGGCCGTCTTTAAAGAGGTCTTTGGTCTAGCATATCCAGTT
>PVBE011052947.1_pt1 | contig 18808 bp, 15 predicted proteins | sample 1631181 | NCBI WGS metagenome assembly PVBE01 (sample SAMN08397723, study PRJNA350692) | Marine metagenome, whole genome shotgun sequencing project. | isolation source: water | place: Pacific Ocean | collected 2012-04 | reverse complement strand
TTCAGTTTCAGAAGTTCCTCAACTCCATGGCAGGGCGGCCGGACGAACGTATGGTTTCTTACCTTATGTTGAGATCCTTCAAACAGGCTTTCTACTCGGTGGAGAATCGAGGCCACTTCGGACTGGCTTCAGAGTCCTATACACACTTCACCTCGCCCATACGGCGGTACCCGGACCTGATCATCCATCGCATCCTGAAAGCCCATATTGAAGGTAAGCGGCAAACACGACATTCCGTGCCGCAGCTCGCGGCGATCGCCAGCGAATCAAGCGAGCGCGAGAGGACGGCCGAGCAGGCCGAGCGGGAACTCTACAACTGGAAGCGGATGATACTGCTCGAAGAACATATCGGAGACACTTTCGAAGCGCTTATCATCAGTGTCTCACCTAACGGCATGACGGTGGAGCTCGTCGATCAATTCATCGAGGGCTTCATACCCGTGGGTGAAATCGAAGACGATTATTACGACTTCGAACCGCCGACGCGAACGCTGGTAGGAAGAGGCACTCGGAATCGGTATTCGCTGGGGAAGAAAATTACGGTTCAGGTTGCCCGCGTGGACAAGCTGCTCGGCCGGGCATATTTCCTTCCCGTGCTGGCCAACAAAAAAGGCAAGCGTTAGAATAGGCTGTTTGGATTGACCCGCGGAAGCCGGCGTAGCTCAGTGGTTAGAGCGAAGGTCTCATAATCCTTAGGTCGGCAGTTCGACTCTGCCCGCCGGCATCACGTTCGAAGCAAGTTAGCCCGGGTGACCAGTCCGGGCTAACTTGCTTGTGGTGGGAACAGGCATGGTTTTGACCCAGTTGAAAGAACCCGTTCGGCTTGCTTGCCGAATAAGTCCATAACCTGTCACCGGCATAACGTGATACTACCTATCGCTGATGCAGGCACCGGTGATGACAAGTGTGATGTCCGCAGATTCGGAGCTTTCCCAGCCGTGGCGGCTTGATCAACGAATAGAAGGTTAGTTTTCTAATGGATCTTTACACTATTCTCATCATGGTTCATAGCGGTTCGGCCATATTCCTTTTGACGTTGTCGACAATTTCAGTGTCGATTGCAGTATTGATAGCGGTAAAGCCGGCGGTCGACCACGCCAATATGGAGCTTGTAAAGAAAGCCAATGTCGTCGGACTTCTGGAAAATATCTTTGCAGGTATTGTGACGGCGACCGGGCTGACTGTCATGTTCATGGGCGACTGGCAGTTTTCTGACCTTTGGATGTGGATGAGTCTCATGATTATCGTGTTCTACAGCGTGGCCCTGGTAGTGATAACGAAACCCGCACGCTTGAGAGTAGCCGAAGGCAGTAGCGAGGTGAAGACGGGCCTGCAGGTTGTACTGGAGATCGGCCATATCATGTTACTGATGATTGCCTTCTCTCTCATGATGTTCAGACCAATGTAGGGGCAGCGAGTGGTTCGTGCCTCCCTCCTCCTCACCGTATCTCCGGGCTGGGCTCTACCGTCGTCCCCTCGCCCTCTAAGGCGACGGACGAATAGCCGGCGACCAGTAATTTGAAGGAGCGTCCATCCTCGGCTCCTTCGTCGTGGTACTTCTTCGCCAGTTCGGCCATGTGATCCGCCAGCTCTCGAGAGAAAGCCTGCCTCGCGGACGGGGAACGGAACCGTACTTCTGTCTGAAGCGACAATGTTGCCAGGCGTCTTCCTTCGGCTGCCGCACGGGCACGCAACAGTCCCAGCTCCCGCAATACCCGAGTGACCAGGGCTATCAGATAGGCAGACGAGAATCGATCCTGCACACGCTCGGGATCAGCAGCGAGTTCTCCCAGCATCTCGGGGCTGATCACGTACGAGCGGGCGGTGGCGCGAACCATTCGTTCGACGCAGTTCCCCTTCTTTATCTCCTCCACCAACTCCACCAAACCCGCCTTTTCCAGTTGTCTCAGGTGATAGTTCACTTTCTGGCGGGGCATTTCCAGCCTTCGTGAAACACCCGAAGCCGAGTCGGCCTCGCGCAGGTTCTCGAGGATTTGTCGTCGCAGAGGATGGAGCAGGGCGGTGGCACCGGAGTCGACGCCAATGACTTGCAAATCCGTGTCTGTAGCCTTCACTGATGCCGCCTCCCGAGCAGCCCGTGGTGGAAGTCTGTAGATTAGCTACGGACAAATATATTCGTCAAGACATTTATTATTGTCGGATAGAGAAACCGGACTGATTCATTTGCGCCAACAAATTGAGCCACGTGGTGGATTTACGTATGGGGTTAAGAGGTCTAGCATTGGAAACAGCCATAACACGCTTCCTATTATACCCGGCTCGCGAGACTGAGCGAGTCGTGCCAAGGAACGCCCCCGCCTTCGGAACATTGAAGCGGGGGCGCACTTCTTTCTGGCCGCAGTTCCAACCTTCAAAGCGTTGAGCACACCAGAAGGCCGCCCCATATCCTGGGAAAGTCCTTCGCCCCGGGGACCCTCCTCCAGGTTGCACGCGTGGTGCCAAGACGATCCCCCCATTCCAGGGCTCCTATTGACAATCTATATGTGAAAGGCGTAGACTTTCTATAGAATGGCAATAGGAGGAAGGTGAGTGGCTCGAAAGAAGGCAGACATCCTGCAAGGAACCCTGGACATGCTCATCCTGAAGACCCTGGCGCTAGAGCCGATGCACGGGTACGGGATCTCTCGAAGGATCGAACAGATCACGAAGGGAGTGTTTCAGATTAACCCCGGCTCTTTCTTCCCCGCTCTATACCGTCTCGAACAGGAAGGGTGGATCCAGGGCGAGTGGGGCGCGTCGGAAAACAAGCGACGAGCCAAGTACTACTCGTTGACCTCAGCCGGACGAAAGAAGCTCGAAGCCGAGCGACGGAACTGGCAGCGAGTGTCGATCGCCATTACAAGCGTGCTGGAAACGACATAAGCAAGAATGTTGGCTGGAAAAAGGAAATGATGCGCTGGAAAACCCGATTGACACATGTTCTTGGATCGTTGTTTCACAGAGACCAACAAGAGCAGGGGCTTGATGAAGAACTGAAATCGTACCTGGAAATGGTCACGAGTAAGAAGATCGAAGACGGTATGGATCCGGAGGAGGCCAGGCGTGCGGCGCTCGTTGAACTGGGCGGCGTCGAGCAGGTGAAGGAACAAGTCCGGGCTGTTCGCTTCAGCAGGGTGGTAGAGATCATCGCCCAGGATCTCCGCCACGCGGCACGACGGCTAAGGAAAAGCCCGGGATTCACCGTTGCGGCTGTCACGATCCTGGGCCTGGGAATCGGCGCCAACACGGCCATCTTCAGTATCGTCAACTCCATCCTCTTCCGCGAGTTGCCACATTCGAATCCTTCCGAACTCGTTCGCGTGTATATGAAACCGGCCGAAGGGCCGCTGGTCGACATAGTTTCCTATCCCGATTTCCTCAATCTCCGTGACGACACGGACGTCTTTTCGGATGCGGTCGTCAGCTCCGATGTCCTGTTGCTCAACCTCGTGACAAACGAGGGGTCCAATATGGTGCTCGTCGAGTACTACTCATCTAATTACTTCCAGTTTTCCGGCCTGCCCCCTTCTCTTGGACGCGCGTTCATCGAGGCCGAAGACGGTCCCGTTGTCATGATTGGGTACAACGAGTGGCGGAGAGAGTACGGCGGAAACCCCGACATCCTCGGCCAGACGGTTCGGTTGAATGGCCATCCCTTGACCGTCGTCGGAGTGGGGCCGGCAAACTACCAGGGTGCGTTCGTTGGGGTGGACGTTCAGTATTGGGTCCCCCTGGACACCGCCGTGACCCTTGAAGAATCCCTCCGCGAAGAGATGGAGGATCGCGGCGATCGAAGCTTCTTCATGCTGGCTCGAATGCGACCCGACGTCGGCATCACCGAGGCCACAGCGGCGTTGGATGCCGTCACCGCGCGCCTGCGTCTGGAATACCCTGAAACGAATGCCGATCTCTATGCCGCCGTCTACGCAGCCGAGGACGTCCGAATGCACCCGGTGATCGACATGTTGCTCTACCCGCTATCGGCATTCCTGATGATCGTGGTTGCCCTCGTCCTCCTGGTGGCTTGCTCGAACCTGGCCAGCCTCCTGTTGATCCGTGCCAGTTCACGTCAGCGCGAGTTGGCCCTCCGGCACGCACTCGGCGCGGGCAGAGGCCGGCTCGTTTCGCAGTTGCTCGCAGAAAGCACACTCCTGGGTCTGGCCGGAGGTCTGGTCGGGCTGGTGGTGGCATCCTGGGCAGCCGACCTGATCGTTGCCGTCAAACTGCCCATTCCGGTTTCGCTTGCAATCGATTTCAAGCTGGACACCGCGGTCCTGGCCTATACCGCCCTGCTTTCGGTCGGAACCGGAATCCTGTTCGGACTGGCACCGGCCGCCAAGGCTTCCCGTCCGAACGTCATGGAGGCTATCAAGAACCCAAGCCAGGCCCTCGCGGTGGGAAGCGGCCGCCTGACCATGCGTAATTTCTTTGTCGTTGTTCAGGTAGCCGTATCGGTCATCCTTCTGGTAGGAAGCGGCCTGTTCTTGAGGAGCCTCATCCACGGCCAGCAGGTGGAGTTCGGATTTGAAACCGAGCGAACGGCGTTCGCAACTATCGACGTCGAAATCGGCGGCTGTACCGATGAAGATGCGGGACGCCGATTCCTGGACCAGTATCGGGAAAGACTCCGTCGGATCCAGGAAGTCGAAACGGTCGCCATCGCCAGTCGGGCTCCGTTCGGATTGTTCGGAATGCGCCAGTTCGATTTGTACTTGCCTGGCACGCAAACGGACCCGGACCATCAGCCACCCCAGGTGGAGTACACGTCGGTTTCCCCGGAATATTTTACTGCGCTGGACATCCCTGTGTTGAGTGGCCGTGCATTCGATGAGAGGGACACGGAGAACTCGAATCCCGTTGTGATCGTCACTGAATCGACGGCCATGCACTTCTGGCAGTCCACCGACGTCGTCGGGCGAAGCTTCGATCTCGGCCGGGGAAGCCAACGAAAAGCAGTCGAGGTGGTAGGTGTTGTGGGCGAAACGGAAATCGCGAGGGTGTATCGGGATCCCAAGCAAGGGGAGCAGCCGCAATGGGTCTTCGTCCCTTTCTCACAGAATTACTCGACGCCGGTCGCAGTCATCGCCCGCTCATCCGGCAATCCGGCCGGGCTGCCTCGGATGTTCCGGCGCGAGCTTGACGACCTGAATTCCGAGGTCCTTGCCTTCGAGTCGAAAACGATGGCCGAACATGTCGACGGGATGTTTTTCGTCCCGAGGGCAACCACGATTTTCCTGTCCAGCTTCGGCTTCCTGACCTTGCTGCTGGCCAGCATCGGGCTTTATGGAACGGTGTCTTTTTCGGTTTCGCAACGCACGCAGGAAATTGGCATCAGGATGGCGTTGGGCGCCGAACGCCATCGCGTCATCGCCTCGGTGGTACGGGAAGGATTGAGCCTGGTCATCGTCGGCACAGTCATCGGCCTGGCAGTTGCCGGCGTCCTGATGCAGCCGCTGGCATGGCTACTCAAAGACGTGAGCACAACCGACCCGATCACGTTTCTCAGCGTGTTGTTACTGCTGTCGATCGTGACGGTCGGGGCGAGTTACATACCCGCCAGACGCGCGGCCCGAGTCGATCCGATGGTTGCGCTCCGCTACGAATGAAGCTTTCCCGGCTCCGCAGAGGGCCTCAAGAAATTGTAATCGAGAGTCATTTCCTCACCTCCCTGTCCAAGACGACCGCAGGGAACCATTTCACGCACCAGCAACGCACGGAGTGCCTTCTCGACGGAGGGTCGCAGTCGTGTCGGATGTCTTGGGAGCTTGTTACTTCAATGTGGCAGGAGGGTCAAGATGGATCGTGAAATGATGAAGAAGTGGGAAGAAAAGGGAAGCGCGGCAACCGGCAAGCCGGGTTTCGGCGGGACCGCCTAGCCGCGCTAGAGATCTGAGGTGAGAGTAGTGTTACCTGTCACTGACCCAGAACAGGTCCTTTCTTGTTCGGGCGGACAAGAAGCCCCGCATTTCCTTCCATCCGCATCGGTCGTTCGCGACGAACTTCCCTTCCATACGGAAGAAGTGACTATACGAAACGTTCGAGAGCCTGCGGCGTTTCAAGCCAGTAGTTCGGCTCGTGTGGTTCGAGATCTTCGCGGGAGAAAGGTCCCCACATCGCTGCCGCGGTCTCCACGCCGGCCGCCCGGCCACATGCCATGTCGAAAGGCGAGTCTCCGACGAACACGGCCTCGTCGGGCGAAACATCCAGACCTTCGAGTGCCTTCAGCACCGGCTCCGGGTGGGGTTTGGGATTCTGGACGTCGTCCGCGCCGATCACAACGTCGAACAGACCGTCGAAACCGCCGATCGTGAGGCCACGTTCCAGGCTGCCGTGCCTCTTGCTGGTCACGATCCCGAGTTTGCAGCCCGCCGAATGCAGGGCACGCACGCCTTCAAGAACACCCGGATACTGACCGACAAGGTCGTCGTGATGCTCGAGGTTATGGGCCACGTAGGTCTTGATCATTGCCTGGATTTCGTCCGTATCTTCGGTGAAATGCCGGAACTGCATGCGAAGGGGAATCCCGATGTTCTTCAACCACGCCTCGTCCGGAACAGGTTCGAAGTGGTGAACCGACACCGTATAGCGGTAGCTACGGAGGATGAGATCGATCGTGTCGATCAGGGTGCCGTCCAGGTCGAAGAGAATCGTTCGCGGCGGTGTCCTAGTCATTTACCCACGCTTCTGCTTCCCAGGGCATTCCGCTGGATACATTCTGTCGCATCAGTCCTCCTGTCCGGTTATTGGCCTCAGGTTTGACGTGGTGTCAGCCGCTTCAATATGATGGTGCCACGGAGAGAACAATGCCTTGCAAGTGTGTACAGACCAGCAAGGTCCCGCTGGCCGGAAGACTTGGAGCGTTTCAGTACACGTTCAAATGTAAGACCAGCGACGGCCGCACGAAGAAGGCAACGTTGGTTGAATCGGACGACAAGCGAGCAAAGCGGCTGGCCGAACTCAAGTGCGATCAGGTCACATCGAGAGAATAGCCGGAGGAGTTCTTCTCTCCGCTTCCGCGCCTCTGCCGTGCAATCTTCCTATCCCAGGCTGTCCAGGTAATCGGCAGCCTTCAAGGCCGCCATGCAGTTGGCCGCGAATTGTGTCCGTGACGTCGCTTCCCAGGCCTTTCCGTCTCGGCCAAACCACGCCACCCATGGCGGACGGTGGCCCTTGTTCTGGAGTCGGTATTCGAAACCCTGTTCGCCAAGACGCTCGATCATCGCTTTGTTGGCAGGACCGACGGTACTGAATTGCTCCCGCCCACCGGGCGCGTCGCCCCCCATCACGCGATCGAGGACGAGACGATCCAATTCGGCACCCGGCCCAAGTTCCTCGTAGTTCATCGACAACATCGTACCACCGGCGTCGAGGAGAGATGCCGACCACGAAAAAGGCGGCCCCTCGAGAGACCGCCCGGATTACTCCTCAGACAATTCAGAATCGTTGAGGCTGGTCTCGAGAAGTGGTTTCATCTTCCTCTTCTTCGGTGGGAAGCGTCTTGAGCAGATCCTCCCATTCAAACCATCCGTCCTTCCCATTGATATACCGCTCCATCCAGTTGAACTCCGACACCATTTTTACCAACCTGTTGCGCGAACCAGGTATGCCGTGAGAGTCCCCCGGATAGACGAAGAATTCGGTCGGAACCCCAAGCTTCTTCAACGCCATGTGTAATTCCTCACTCTGCGGCCTCGGTACCCGCGGGTCACCATGAACCACGTGAATCATCGTCGGCGTCTTGGCATTCTTGATGTACTTCAGAGGCGAAATGTCCCAGAGCGCCTCGAAGTCGTCGTAGGGAAACGTACCGAAATAGTTTTGACGATTCCGCTGCACGTCGCTCTGCGCATACATCGAAATCCAGTTCATGGTTCCCGCGCCCGACGAAATCGCCTTGAAGCGATCCGTGTGCGTGAGGATCCAGTTGGACCAGTGGCCTCCCGCGCTCCATCCCATCACGCCCATCCGGTCGCCATCGACGAGACCCGTCTCGATCAGATGATCTACTCCTGCCATGATGTCTTCGTATCCCTGCCGGAAGTAATCGCCGATGATCTCGGTCCGGAACTCTTCGCCGTAATTGCTCGATCCGCGATAGTTCGGCAGGAGCGCCACGTATCCGGCAGCAGCATAAATGTGCGAGTAATAGCCAGAGCCGCCGTTGAAGCTGAGAACGGTCGCCGACGCCGGCCCGCCGTGGATTTGAACGACCAGGGGATACCGTTTACCGGGTTCATAGTCGAGAGGTTTCACCAGGACACCTTCAACCATTTTTCCGTCGGTCGAACGCCACTCGATCGCTTCGGTTTCGCCCAGGGCAATCTCATCAACCTGGGGGTTGGAATTCGCGAGGCGCATCCAGTTTGCACGGTTGCCCAGCTGGTCCATCGACTGAACGGTATAAATGCTCGAGGGCGTTACCGGATCGGAGTAGTTGATCAGGAGCGCGTCGCTCAAACGGTCGTAGCTGACCGAAAGCGAAGCCTTCTCGTCGGTCACCTGGGTCACTCGCCCGGAATCGACGTCAATCGAGACCACGGCCCGGGTCGCGCCGATTCCGGCATTGGAATAGATCGTACTGCCGTCTTCGGACCAGAATCCGACAGAAACCGGGCCGTCATGATCACCGCCGAGTTTCTTGAGCGGGCCTCCGGCCACCGGCCGCACCCAGACCTTCTGGTCCCTGTTGTACACAAAGTCGTTTGACGCCGAAAAAGCAAGCATCGAGCTGTCGGACGAGAAAGTTATCGCGCCCTCACGGACTTCTTCGTTTTCGGTCAGTCTTTCGATGTTGCCGGTCGCAACCTCGAACAGATACAGGTCGGCGTAAATGCCACGTTCAGTAACTGTTCGCTTATACCTGTCGTTGGGCGTCCCCTGAAACCCGAGCCACTTCGAGTCCCTGGACATCGTCACACCACTGACAGCGTAGTCGTTTGAGGCGGTCAGATGCGTCGAGCGTTGGGAATCCATATCAAAAGACCACAAGTGCTCGAGGGATGAGTTTTCGTTACGAATCATCACATCGAACTTTTCCTTCATCCGACGGCGGTTGTCCCGGTCAACACTATCGGGCGCAATGAAGTAGATCCGGCGGCTGTCGGGGGCAAAATCCCACCAGCTGATCGGCGTGTCATGGTCGATCAGATGGATCGGCTCCGCATCGAGATCCACCACTCGGACAGCCCAAACGCTTCGCTCATCGTCCTTGCCCGCCGTGTATGCCAGCCACTCACCGTCGTAGCTGAAGGAAAAACGCCCCACGCCATCTTTGACGTCCGTTATCCGACGGGCTTCGCCCCCGTCAGGGCGCATGACATACAGTTGATTGATGTCATCCGATGAGGACTCCCTGTTCGAAGCAAACACGAAAAAGCTTCCGTCACGGGCCCAAGTGGGCGATGTCTCGTTCTTATCCTTCGTATACGTCATCTGACGCGTGGAGTCGATTCCGTCGGTCATCGAAACCAGGTGGATATCCGTGAAGTTCCTGGCCGATTTCCAGTCCGTGATCGACCGGGTATAGAGCATTGAACTCCCATCGGGACTGACCGTAGATCCTCCGACCGATTGCATGTTGATGATGTCCATGAAGGCCATCGGTCTCTTGTCCTGGCCGACAAGCGTCGGGGCGGACAATAAGACCGCCAACGTTGGAACAACTACGAAACCCCAAACTTGATTCATTCTTTTCATATGCTTCACGCACGCACGCGAGCGCCCTCCTCTGACTGTTGTGAGATTACAAATGAGGATCAAGAGTTACAGGGTCCGAGTCAAGTAATTTCGGAGGGGGATTCACCGCGACGCGAAGGTCGAGATCTTCCAGAGAAAAGAACTCCGTGAACTTCGCGTCTTCGCGGTAAGAAAAACGGTCCCGGCACAGCGGAACTCAGGGGATAAGGACTGACTGTTTGGTGACTTCGGGGAGGACTACTCGACAACCATTCCGATGCTCTTGACACGGCTTGTCACGATCCGCCGGCCATCGAATTGGAACTCGAGGTTGAAGCCGAGATAGACTCCACGGAGCTTGAGAAAGGAGCCACCCATGGAGCTTCCTGCCAGGTGAACGGGAGTCCGTTCGGGGAAAAAGTGACCACCCCGGACCATCACTTCGCCGGTATGTCGGGAAAGAACCGTGATCTCGTAGGTGCTGTTTTCGGTCTGAACGCAGAGGCAATCCAGGTCTTCAAGCGATTCTATCTGGAGGCCGTCACTCCACTCCCGCTTCGACCAGTTGTCGAGAATACCGTCGGCGTTGTGCCAGGACGATCCTTCCGCTCCCTTCGGAGCGCTTCCACCGAAAATCGTCTTAGACGTGCGACCGTTTATCTCCATGACCGTCCTCTCGGGACCAGTTTACTTTACAAGCGAATTCGAGTCTCCCTATTCTTTTGCCTAAAGAATGACTCGAAGTGTGGCGGGACGCTGGGGGCGCCGTCACCGCAACCTATCGACTATGTACAAGCATCTCGGATACCAAAACGTCGGAAGATTGCAGGAATTCGTTGGGATGAACGACTGCAAATCGCCCTAAGCTATTGATTACAAGAGATAATTGACTCATACTCCTAGAGACTAACGATGAAGAACGAACTACGTCTTCCGGATCGCGTAGCGGGAACGATTCGACGACTGAGAATGATCAGCCCGGGCGAGACGGTCCTGGTCGCGGTGTCAGGCGGGGCCGACTCGGTTTGCCTGCTCTCGGTGCTCACGAATCTTGGCTTCGAGATCGGCGTGGCCCACTTCAACCATGGGCTACGCGACGAAGCGTCTGAGGAAGACGAATGCTTCGTCAGGTCCCTGGCGTTAGAACTGGGTCTGGGTTTCTTCCGGCAGAGTGGAAAACCGAACCTGGGTCCCGGAAACCTGGAAGAAGAGGCTCGTTTGGCGCGCCGGACATTTCTTGCCCGAGTAGCCAGAGAGGAAGGGTTTGCGAAAATCGCTCTGGCCCATTCCCGAGACGATCGGACCGAAACGGTATTGCTCAACCTTCTTCGAGGTTCCGGCTCCGAGGGGCTCGTCTCGATGAAGGCGGTTTCTGGGAATACGATTCGCCCGCTGATCGAGGCGACACGTAAGGAGATCGAAACCTACCTGAACTCGGTCGGTCAGTCGTGGCGGACCGACGAAACGAATACCGATCTGACGTTTGCGCGCAATCGGATTCGGCACGTTGTCCTGCCTGCGCTCGAGTCGGAATTCAATCCGAAGTTGCGTGACGCGTTGGCAAGAACGGTCGAAATCCTGGAGGGCGAAGACGCCTGGATGAGGAAGTCGGTCGACGCGTGGCTCGATAGCCACATCTGTTTTGAAGGATCATCGTTCGAGCTCGAGATTGACACCCTCGCCGATCAGCCAGCAGGTTTTACCCGCCGCGTCCTCCGGGAAGCACTCAGGCGGGCAGGTTCTGCCCTGACCGATGTCGGCTTCGAACACATCGAGCGTATCCGATCGATTCTCTCTGGCGCCAAGAGCGGCAGGATCATCGAGTTACCCGGGTCGATCCGTGTTGAACGGAGTTTTGACAAGTTGATTCTGCGAGAGGTCAGGGACGAACCCCACGATTATGAATACGTGCTTCCGGTTCCGGGCCACGTCCAAATTCCTGAAATCGGAACATTGTTTGAAGCCCGCCTCACCGATCTGGATGCCTCAAGACCCAAACAGGGCAGGGTCTTTGTCGATAGTGAATCGCTGGGATCCTATGTTAAAATCAGAAACTGGAGAAACGGCGATTCATACGACCCCGTAGGACTTCCCTCGGCAAAGCTGAAGAAGCTCTTCCAGAAGGAACGGATTCCCAGGTGGCGTAGACGCCACTGGCCCGTCGTCGTCGCCAGCGGTACGATTGTCTGGGTGGCCTCGCTTCCCGTTTCCCGCGGGTTTGTCCCTTCGCGACGGTCCAGAAGAATCGTCGAGCTTAGCCTAACCCCTGCAACAAAGGGTGTGGGACGTTTGCAGAAAAATGGAGTCTAAGCCTAGAGGAAATTTCAGACGAGCCCGAGTTGTTGGCAGGTACGGGCTGGGGGGGGTCTATGAATTCTACAGCAAAAACTATCTTGTTCTGGGTCGCTCTGTTGCTGACCGCAGTGCTGCTGTACCAGGTGGTCCAGAGGACAACGTCCGGTCAGGAGTCGGAGTTCAATTTCACTCGATTCATGCAGGAGGTGGAGCGCGGTGGGGTCCAGAGCGTGACCATCGCGGACTCGGAAGTAACCGGAGAACTGACGACCGGCGAATCCTTTTCGACTGTTATCCCGATGGAGTATCCCGAATTGCTCGATCTCCTCAGGGAACAGAACGTCGTTATAACGGGTGAGGCTGGTAATCAAAGTCCCTGGCTGACTGCCCTGATTGGATGGGCTCCTTTCCTGTTCCTGATCGGATTCTGGATATTCTTCATGCGTCAGATGCAGAGTGGCGGGAACAAAGCCATGTCATTCGGCAAGAGCAAGGCGCGGTTGTTGACCGCACATCAAAAGAAAGTAACGTTCAAGGATGTGGCCGGGGTCGAAGAAGCAAAGGAAGAACTCCACGAAATCATCGATTTCCTTAAAGAGCCTCAGAAATTCCAGAAGCTTGGCGGACGAATCCCCAAGGGCGTCCTCCTGGTGGGCCCTCCGGGTACAGGCAAGACTCTGCTGGCACGCGCCATCGCGGGCGAAGCCAACGTACCATTCTTCTCTATCAGTGGATCCGATTTCGTCGAGATGTTCGTCGGCGTCGGCGCCTCGCGAGTCCGGGACCTGTTTGAGCAGGGCAAGAAGAATGCGCCGTGCATCGTCTTCATCGACGAAATCGATGCGGTCGGACGACATCGCGGTGCAGGGCTCGGCGGGGGTCATGACGAGCGCGAGCAAACCCTGAACCAGTTACTGGTCGAGATGGACGGGTTTGAATCCAACGAGGGCGTGATCCTGGTTGCTGCAACGAACCGGCCCGACGTCCTTGACCCGGCCCTGTTGAGACCTGGCCGTTTCGACCGGCGAGTGGTCGTTCCCCGTCCCGACGTCAGGGGCCGTGAAGGCATTCTGGCCGTTCACGTGCGAAAGATTCCGCTGGCAGACGACGTGGAACTCGCCGTTGTCGCCCGCAGCACCCCGGGATTCACGGGTGCGGATCTGGCAAATCTCGTGAACGAATCTGCCTTGTTAGCTGCCTCACTGAATCAAAAAGCCGTGACGATGGACGATTTCGAGGTCTCCAAGGATAAGGTCATGATGGGTGTGGCTCGGAGATCCTTGATCATCAGTGACAAGGAAAAGCGAGTGACCGCGTATCACGAAGCGGGACACGCGCTGGTGGCCACCATGGTTCCGGGGACGGACCCCCTGCACAAAGTGACCATCATTCCGCGCGGGCAGGCACTGGGTTTGACACAACAGTTACCAGTGGATGATCGCCACACATACCCGCGGAGCTACCTGGAAGGTCAGTTGGCCATCTTGATGGGCGGACGGTTGGCCGAGGAACTGTTCCTGGACACCATGACGACGGGTGCGGGCAACGACATCGAAAAAGCTACTGAGATGGCGCGAAAGATGGTCTGCCAGTTCGGGATGTCCACCCTCGGCCCTTTGACTTTCGGTAAACAGGAAGAACAGATCTTCCTGGGCCGCGAGATCAGCCAGCATCGCGATTACAGCGAAGATACGGCAGAAGCCATCGACGAGCAGGTCCGGAACTTTGTGATGGAAGGCTACGATCTTGCAAAACAGATCCTGACCGACAACTCGAAAACATTGGAGAACGTCGCGGAGGCTTTGCTTGAACGGGAGTCTCTGGATGCGACCGAGATTCAAATGTTGATCGATGGAGAACCTCTGAAGGATAAGCCGGCACCAATCGTCACGCCGAAGAAGGACGAAGAGGAAGAGGCTCCGACCGCAACACCTGAAGCTGCGGCGCCGAGCCCGCCGATTCCGCCCCATGAGGATCCGGCGCCGGCGTAGCGATCTGATCTCGGAACGATCGAGCTAAATGTCGACCCTGCCAATCGGAAGGGGTTCGAGACAAAGAGCCAGAAGCACTTGCTTCTGGCTCTTTTTTTTTGACGTCGTGATATAAGCGATTGGGTATGCGCGAACCTTTCACATGGCAGCTACCTCGCACTTCAATCAAACTGGGGCAACGAACCCTCATCATGGGGATCCTGAACGTGACCCCGGATTCGTTCTCGGATGGCGGCAAGTACCTGGAACCGAAATTGGCCCTCGACCGGGGACTGGAAATCGAGGCCGAAGGTGCGGACATCCTGGACATCGGAGGTGAATCGACACGTCCAGGAAGCACTCCGGTTACGGAAGAAGAAGAAATAGAACGCGTTATCCCGGCAGTGGAACTACTGGCTTCAAAACTCCGAATCCCTATATCAGTGGACACGTATCGCGCTGAGGTCGCCAGGCGAGCCATCGACACCGGTGCCCAGATCATCAACGACATCAGCGGCCTCCGGCTGGATCCGGCCATGCGGGATTTGGCTCGCGAGAAGAAGGCCGGGGTGGTACTGATGCACAGCCGGGGAGGAAGGCGAGACATCCACGACCTCCGGGCGTTTGACGAGCTCGAAGGAATCTACCGTGACCTGGAACGAAGCATTAGAACGGCGGTCAAAGCAGGGATCGGTAAAAGTGCGGTCATGGCCGATCCCGGTGTCGGATTCGGAAAGAGCGGTCGAAACAACCTAAAAGTTTTAAAAAGACTCGATATTTTTAGTAAACTAGGCTATCCAATGTTGGTGGGCGTATCCCGCAAGTATCTGATAAAAGGCAGTCTACCTGCCTCGAAAGCGACCGCTTGGACCACCGCAGCTGCCGTTGCACTCGCCGTCCGTGGCGGCGCTCATGCCGTACGAGTTCACGAAGTCTCCGAGATGCGGGCCGTCGCGGAGATGGTGGATCAGATCGAGCAGGCTTAGGAGTCCGTGGCGAGAAGTCACGGAGTGCTCAGGACAATTGAAACGATCATGATCGATTTGCTCAGGTTGCCACCGTTTGATGGGTACGCGATTCTCGACATCGTTATTGTCGCGTTCATCATCTACCAGGTGCTGGTTTTGATCCGCGGAACCCGCGCGGTCCAGATGGCACTCGGCCTGACGCTGGTCGTCGCGTTCTTCTACCTGTCGCGCTACAGCAAGCTGGCGACCCTGTCCTGGATGCTGACCAACATCCTGCCCTATATGGTATTCGGCATCATCGTGATCTTCCAGGCGGAGATCCGCCGTGCGCTGGCGCATTTCGGCAAAACACCTTTCTTCAGCGGCTTTTCGTCAATCAATCGCAGCGAGTTCTATGATGAAATCGTCCTGGCGAGCACGACCCTGGCTTCCAGGAAGACCGGCGCGCTGATCGTTGTCGAACGGGACATCGGGCTGAAGAACTACATCGAGAGCGGCATCGCTCTGGACTCTCTGGTCTCCTATGATCTGCTCGTGACGGTTTTTGATCCGTCGGTTCCCCTCCACGACGGTGCGGTAATCATCCAGACCGGCCGGGTGGCGGCAGCCGCTTGTTTTCTTCCGCTAACCGTTAATCCACGCCTGAGCAAAGAACTGGGCACCCGACACCGGGCAGCAATCGGGGTGACCGAAGAATCCGATTCGATAGCAATCGTCGTGTCGGAGGAGACAGGGTCTATTTCGTTCGCTTCGAACGGCAAGATCGAGCGTTTTCTGGACGCGGATGGATTGCGGACACGCCTGCGAGATGCATTCGAAAAGAAAGTCCCCAGCGAAATCCCTGAAGCCGTCACGTCACCGGCGGAGTCGTAGGTCATGCCGTCCCTCACCAGTTTCTTCTCGCACAACTGGTTTCTCAAGCTGTTTTCGATACTCCTGGCGACCCTCCTGTGGCTGACGATCGCGAGCGAAACCAACACGGTCACTAACAGGACGGTGCCGCTGGAGTTCCGAGGCATCCCCCTCAACATGGAGATCACAGGAGAAACCGCGACCGAGGTCAACTTGCAGGTGCGCGGGTCCTCGAGCCTGTTGAATGAAATATCTCCGACCGACATCGCAGCCAGGTTGTCGCTGGCAGGTGAGTCCCCGGGTCAAAAGAACCTGGCCCTGTCTGCACAGGACATTCAGCGACCGTTCGGAATCGAGGTTCTGCGGGTCGATCCACCCCGCGTGCAGTTCAACCTCGAACGCACGATGACGCGAACCCTTCCCGTGCGGGCGAACGTCGAGGGAGACCCGGCGGAAGATTACGAGGTCGTCAGCACTCAAGTCATCCCGAGCACTGTTGAGGTCTCCGGACCGGAGTCGCGCGTGGAACCCCTCGAAGCGTTGATGACGACTGCAATCCGCGTTGACGGCCAACGCGAGGGGATCCGAGAGCCGACGGATCTGAACGTCCTGGATCCGCTGCTTCGGCTCCTGAACTTGTCCCCCTACGAAGTCCAGATCGATATTCAGGAAGTTGAGATTGAGAATACGTACAGCATTCCTATTGACCCGTCACTCGATCCTGAGCTCTGGTTTATTCAGCCGACCTCGGTCGACGTCACGATCCGGGGACCGAAGAGCTTCATGGCAGACTACGTCCCTGAGTTCATCTATTTCACGATCGACACCGACGCCGTGCTGCCGGGCAGCCAGGAGGTCATACCCATATTCCTTGGAATTCCCAATCCACTCACAGTGTTATCGTTCGAACCCGAAAGGATTCAGGTGGTTGTTCGGTCCGAAGCACCGTGACGATGGGCAAGTTTGCAATTGCCGGTTTTCATTGGTCAGCCGGACAGAACTGAAGACCGATTGCTCGTAACCTTGCTCGTCGAAGAAGGCTCGTAAGAAGAAGCATCCAGGACTGCTCAATCAAGCATGCAAAAACTATTTGGTACGGACGGAATCCGGGCTCGCGCCGGGCAATTCCCTCTCGACAGCCGAACAATCCCCTCAATAGGCAGGGCAATCGGAGAACTGTTACCTGGAAAGATCCTGATCGGCCAGGATCCCCGTTCCTCGAGCCCGTGGATCTTTGGTCTTTTGAAAGATGGAATAGAAGAGGGCGGTAGTGGTGTCGAAGACACCGGTATTCTGCCCACTCCGGCGATTGCCCTCCTGACCCAGCAGACCCCCTCCATAGGCGGCGGCGTGATGATTTCAGCGTCACACAACCGTTTCGAGGACAACGGCATCAAGGTTTTTGGAGCGAATGGTCAGAAACTGAGTGAGGCGGAAGAAGCACGGCTTGAGGAGCGGATTTCAGAATTGGTCTCCCAGGCCCCGGCCGAAGCTGCGCCACAGAGCAAACCGAATCCAGGCCTGCCGACTCTCGAACCCTCGGTGTGGTCGGAACGCTATCAACGCCTGGTCCGGGATCGATTTCCGAAAGGGCGCTGGCTGGATGGGATGCGCCTCGTCGTAGATTGCGCGAACGGTGCAATGAGCGTGCTGGCGCCGGCGATGTTACGGAGCCTTGGGGCGGAAGTCTGTGCGATCCAGGCGAGTCCTTCCGGCACCAACATCAACGAGGGATGCGGTGCTGTCCACCCTGACCCGCTTGTCGAGGCAGTCGGCCAGCACAGCGCTGACCTTGGAGTGGCCTTCGACGGAGACGGAGATCGCTCCCTGTTCGCCACCACCAAAAGCCGGCTGATCGACGGCGATGCGGTGCTTCTGTTGCTGGCACGGCGGATGAAGAAACAGGGGAGGCTCGGACCGCCGACAATCATCGGCACCTCCATGACCAACTACAACCTGGAACTTGTCTTAGAAAGCGAGGGAATTGAACTGGTTCGCGTGGACGTTGGAGATCGGAACGTGTTCGAGGAAATGAGAACGAGCGGCAGCGTCTTGGGGGGCGAGCCGTCCGGTCACATCATTTTTTCCGACTTCGAGCTCTCCGGAGACGGGTTGCTGACGACGCTGAAGGTGTGCGAATCCCTCGTGTCGGAGCAGCGTTCCCTGGGGGAACTGACCAGCGACTGGAAGGCTGCACCACAACTCTTGAAGAACGTGCCCGTTCGACGGAAGGTGGACCTGGAAACCATGCCTGCGTTCGGTCGGAAGATGGATGAGATCGCCGAAGCTCTTGATGGCTGTGGCCGCATGGTCGTCCGCTATTCGGGAACGGAACCGCTACTCCGGGTCATGATCGAAAGCGATTCCGATCAGAAGAACGAACGGCTTGCCGATGAGTTGATTTCAGTCTTCAGGAACGAGGTCGAGTAAGCACGCCCAATCAACAGCCAGAAACAAAAAGCCCCGGCATCCTTCCGTTGAACGGCGGACGACCGGGGCCTTTCTTCAATTAATTCCCGGCAACGACCTAGTCTCCCACGCAGTCGCCCACGCAGTACAATCGGCCCTGAGGGGCTTAACTTCCGTGTTCGGGATGGGAACGGGTGTGACCCCCTCGGTAAGATCACCGAGAAACTTGTCTTCTGTAGGTGCGGCCTATGACCGCATGAATCAGACCGTCGTCTATGACCGCATGATCGGGCGCTCATAGAGCGCCCCTACAGACAGAATCCTTTTAAAGATCGAATTGATCCTTAACAAATGAATATTGATGGGCAAAATGAGCGCGATAGGTCAAATCTTGTAGTGAATAGATCAATAATGATCAAGCCTCACGACCGATTAGTACGGGTTAGCTAAACACATTACTGTGCTTACACACCCCGCCTATCAACCTCGTAGTCTACGAGGGGCCTTTAGTGGCTTACGCCAGGGGAGTCCTTGTCTTGAGGTTGGCTTCCCGCTTAGATGCTTTCAGCGGTTATCCTGTCCCGACATAGCTACCCAGCAATGCCGCTGGCGCGACAACTGGAACACCAGAGGTCAGTC
>PVBE010130464.1_pt1 | contig 18808 bp, 11 predicted proteins | sample 1631181 | NCBI WGS metagenome assembly PVBE01 (sample SAMN08397723, study PRJNA350692) | Marine metagenome, whole genome shotgun sequencing project. | isolation source: water | place: Pacific Ocean | collected 2012-04 | reverse complement strand
GAAATCTGGTCTATATTAGGCCCAATAATTGGGATACTAATTGGATTAATATTTTAAACAACGAAAAGGGTAGCCAAATTAATGGTTACCCTTTTTTTTATTTTGATATATAAATAATATGTATGCACATTGCAATTAAGCATAAAATGTAAAGAAAAAAATCCATTATTTTAAAACCTTTTCTATAACATCTAAAATTTCATTTTTAGATATTTTTAGTTTAAAAGACAAGTCAGCTGTCCAATTATACTTTATTTTACCATCTACATATAAAATTAAGATAGGTAAAGGTTTACCAGCAAAACTTTCTCTAAAGTTAGGGCCTTGGTGCTCAATAGTGGCATGGTCTACTCTTATTTTATATGTCATGTACCTATTAGGTAAATCACCCCTTGGAATATCATTTTTTAAATTCCAACTTGAATTGATTTGTAACAATTGAATATCTTTAGCTTGGCTAAACCCAATATAGGTACTCAAAAGTAAAATTAAAGTTATTATATATTTCATTTTATTATTTTTTAATTAATTCATATGATTTTTCATCTATTTTCTCTAACTTTTGCGAATTTTCTTGAACTTTTTCTTCTGTGTTCATTATAGATTCGCGAATTAACTCATCTTTTAAATCATACTCTGTCCTCGATACTGGAGGCTCAGGTAAAAGTTTTGCTTCTTCAATTTCTTCTTGCAAGGTATAATACATTCCTATCAAAGTAGCCAAACCTACCCCAATAGCAATCAATGTTTTAACACTAATCTGAAATTTAGTGTCTTCACTCAGTTCGCCCATTTATCTTTATATGTATTTATGGTTAAAAATTATATTTTTTATTTACATTCCGCCACCGCCATCTCCTCTGTAGCCTTTCTTTTTACTTTCGTCTTCAAGATTTGAGGTTATACTAGATCTATCGCTACTTCCTGTAAAAGCATTATTACCACCTTGCCAAGTCAGGTTTTTCTTCCAATCCCCAAATAAGCTATCTTGCATTCCAGAATTTGTCTCGTCTGTATCAGCGCCGAAAGTACCATCGATAACATATTTATTCATCTCTTTACTAGCTTCTTTTTCAATCGCAGCAGCCTTATTTTTTTGGTTATTAAAAAATTTATGATCACTTTTATTATTATCAAAATCTTTCCTCGAAGGGGCGTTTACACCTCTAGTAAGTTGTGAAGCAAAATTTCTTAAATACTGATTTCTGCCTTCTCTTCTTTTAGCTATTTTAGCTAATTCAGCCTGTTTAGATCCTTCTTGATCAAAATTATCAAGATTACCTCCATCTTTAACATAATTTTTAGCAGTTCTACCTACTCTTCTATTAGCTTTTTTCTCATCTCTTTTTTGTCGTCTTTGCTGTTGTCTAGTTAAAATTTCTTTTTTTGGCTTTGATTTACTTACTAAATCAGGCACAGTTATATCAGAACTAGATTTATTTTTACCATGGCCTAGTTGACTACGCAATTTTTCTAATTTAGGATTTTTTCTTTCTATAATTTTCTTTTGTCTTGCTAACTCTTCCTTGCTTACCCCGCCTTTTTTCGTTGTATTTGTATTAGAAACTGGCTTGTTACTTTTATTTGTTTTATTATTATTTTTTTTCTTTTGTTTAAGAGCCGCCACTTCTTCTTTATTTTTTCGTTTGTCCTCTTCACTTTTAAAAGGAACAAAAGTTTTGTTTTGAGGACCTTGTATTGGAGCATCATTATTAGATGAAGAGGGCTTAGCGTTGTTATTTGTATTAGGAGCATATTTCCCACGTCTATTTAGTTTATCTTGCCCATCTTTCCACCATGAAGAAATGGATGTTAATTTAGGGCTTGTCCTTGATTTAGTTCTTGGCATAGCTGTTTATTTTTTTAATTAATTTATTTTTTTATTTTTTGTAGAGGGTTTACCATTATTCCATCCCTGTTTTCCCATCAACTTTACTAGAGAGGTGGGTTTGATTGCTTTATTTAAACCATTAGTGGTTCCTTTTAAAAATTCTTTAATATTACTCATTTTATAAGTTTTAATTGTTAAGTGACTTGTCTCTCTACCTGATTAGCGGCTTTTTCCCAAGGTAGAGTTGGGTGCCCCTCTATATATTTCTTACCATTATAAACTACTTTTTTATCAGGGGTTCTTTTATAATGCTTATTACCATATCTTACCCAGTCTTTAGAATAATCTAATTTACCAGCTTGCATATCTTGTTTATGCTTATTTTCATGGGCTTCTACTTTTCTCCTTTTTTCAGGAGACAATTCCGGCGCTATCTCAATAGTGCCGTCTTTATGCGCTTTACCTAGAATTTTAACTTTACCCTCTTTTTTAAATAAAGGTTGTCCTTTGCTTAATCGTTTTTTAGCGTAAGCTTTCCTTTGCTCAGGACTCATTTGTTGGTAATCACGCATTCTACGTTGTTTAGGTGTTAGAAAACTATCTAATCGTTTCTTTGTTTTCTTTTGTTTAGTTCTTTGCTGGGCTTCATAGGTTGGTGAATAAAAATCCCATTCATTCCATCCTAATGTTTGAAATACTTTTTGCCAAGCTTCAGTTTCTTCATTAGCAATTGCTGATAAATTTTGAGCTTTTCTTATAACTCTATCCAATGGAACACCCACAAATGATGCTGCATTACCAGCTATTTCAAAAGTAGGGTTATTTATTGAAGGTTTAAGAGGATTTTCTTGTATTTCTTTATAGTTGTATTTATATATATTACCAATAGCTACAACATCTTTAAGTTTAGCGTTTAGAGGAGGAGATATAGATGTAGCTTCTAAAGCTAATTTATAAGCATTATCTATTCTACCCTTTTTTTGTATTTGTTCACTACCTTCAGCAACCATTGAATATAATGCCGCTGTAATAGCACCGGGATTACCCATACTCTTCATGTAAGATGTTAAAGCTCTTTCAATAATTAAAGCTTCTTTATCATCTAATAACGCTTTTCTTTTTTCTTCATCATCTTCCCAACCTACAGCAAATAAAGCGGATTGTAAAGCATTAAACATCATGGCTTGCCCAATACTATAATATAATACACTTTGTAAATCTGTTCTAACTTGGTTCATACCACCCTGTGCATAAGATCTACCAGAAACCACATCTTGTAAATGCCTTTTTTGTTTTCTAATGTATTGAAAAGGTGTGTTAGCAAAAGCATAAATTAATTTACCTGTATTGCTAGCTTGTATTTCAGAGATTTTAGAAGGATCAGCAGATTGTTGAGATTCTTCAGCTGCCTCTATCCATTGCTGCATAGCAGCTTTTTTAGCATCTGCTTCACTCATCCCGTCTTTCATTAGAGCTTTAACTGTATTTCCATAAAACGCGGAGCCTCCTAATGCAATAGCAAAACTATCAGCCATTCTAGTAGGTAAAAATCCCCATTTTAAAAGTTTATTTAAACCCTTTTCACCCTTTTCCGCAATTTCATCAGCGAGGACATCGAACTTAGCACCGTCTCTTCTTGCTTTAAGATAATCGCTATTCCATAAAGTATTAAAATCTTTTCTCCAAGAACCACTAAACAAAGCACCTGTTGCTTGAAATATATTATTATTAGGCTTACCAATAAAGTTTAATGAAGAAAGCAATTGCAGCATCGCAGAACGAGTGTTTACAAACATAGTAGTAGCCACTGCTCTATTAACCCAATTTAAAAATGCATTAGATTGAGAATCAGTACTTACTCTGTTCCTTCCAGTTTTCATTCTCCTTAAAGTGTTTTCTAAGGTTTGTCTGAATTTTTTGCCGTATTTATTTTCTATTTCTTGTAAATTATCTTTATCAAAAACTAGATCTACATTATTAGAAAAAACTTCCAAATGTTTTCTTCTAGTCCCAGTATTTATTTCTTGGTAAATAGATTTATTAAAACTATCATTTCGCCATTCAGCATGATATTCAATTGGGAAACCATTTTCAATTTGTTCTGCAAAAGCTTTTAAATCCGGATTATTTTCAACAGCATCTACTAAAGCTTGGATATATTCAGATTTTTTAACATCTACGTTTATACCTTGTTTAACCCAGTTATATACTTTAATTGCTTGTCCTACAGCATATGGAGTTCCTTCCACATTTTTATTTAAATCTATTCCAGAATCTTTTAGTAGTTTACTAAACTGTTTTGTTCTTTGTAATATTTCAGCTTCAGCGGCCGCAACTCCTTTATAATAAGGATCTAATAAAGCAGATTTAAAGAATTTTTTAGCAGCTACACCAGCTTTTCCACCTGGTAAAAAAGCATAAAGTAACCCTTTTATATCTTCTGCGCTTGGAGGTACAAACCATTTAGAAGGTTTACCCCATGTACCAGTTACAGAGTTAAGTACTTGCCTGAATTTTTTATTAAGACCTTCCGCTTTATTTTTTTCTTTTTGTTCTTTTCTAATAGAAGAATCTATTTCTTTTAATTTTTTATTTAACTGTTCAGAAGTTAAATATTGATCGTTCTCTTCAAATAAATTATTTTCTTTTAAAATACTTATTTTCTTTTGTCTTAATTTTTCAGCATTAATTGCGTCTTCTTTAGCAAAAACTAGCGCTTTCTCAGCAGGTGTTTTACCGATTTGGGTTTCCCCAACAGTATTCATTACAAAATCTACCCATTGTTCTAAACTCATTATGTCTTTTACTTCGTTATAAGAGTCTTTAATAGCTTGCCCTAAATTACGCCCATTAGATTTATATATTTCATTTAGCTTGTTTAATCCTTGATATTCAGGATCAATGCTTGCTTTGAACGAAGGATCAATATTAGCTTTAGTTTTTCTAAACCATGATTTATCTTTAGAATCTTTTAATTTAGAAAAATTCGCTAAAGGGTCCCCTGTAATAACTTCTGATACCGCAAGATCAATCATTTCGTTTACTGTAAGATCACCAAAGTTTTTAGTAGTTGGATCAAACCCTAAAACTTTTGCAAGTTCATTGAAATACTTCTTAATAACTTCTTTTATTTTATTAATAGTAGATCCTTCACTTTTTACTTTTTTACCACCATAATCTTCTAAGATCCTAGCAAATATTTCGTTTTCTAAATTAAAAACATTAGAACCATCTTCATATTGTTGTACTATGTCGTTATAAAATTTATTACTTTTTACTTGAGCTAAATAAGTATCCCATAAACCGCTTTCTTTGACCCTTGACATAATGCCATTCCAAACTTCTGGGGCAGCTTTATGAACAACACTATTCCAAACATGGCCAGCTTCATGAACCCCAGTTTCTAAACCTTGTTTTGCTTTTAAATTTATAAATATTTTATTACCAATTCTAAATCCAAAATGTTGGACATCTACTTTAGCTTCAAGTTCAGTTTTTCCAAACTCATTCATTAAAACCTCTGCCATTGCATCTGGGTTAGTAAAAACTTCTATAGAAGTTGAACCATCTCTATTCCAATTTCCTTGTAAAATATCAAAAAAAGCATCAGCAGTTTCAGTCTCAGTAAGCTCAATTTTTTCTTTACTATTAAACTTATCTTCTTTGGCTTTGGCTACTAATTGTAAATCTTTTTCACTATTTTCAGCTATAACTTTATTACTAGCGGCTATTTGATCTACTGTATTACCTGAGGCCGCATTTAACCCTTCAGCAACAGTAGTAAGTTTCTTACCATAAGTAAAATATTTATTTAGATCTATTGGCCCAAATTTACCATTTGCTTCTGCATATATTGATATTGTTTCGTAGTTTCCAAGAGCTGAAAACAAATGGAATCCTTTTGGCATCCCAGATTTTAAACCAGGAGTAGTATTTAAAGTTTCATTATCTTTTATTAATAAAGCAGTTTGAGCCATCCCTTCAATTACTGCATCAATATCTGTTTCTGCTGTGCCATTCATAATCATATTAAAAATAGCATTAGCAGTTTTACCAGCTTTAAAGCTATGCTCCTCCTCTATAAGCTTTGGTGTAAATTTTTCAATTTTAGATTTATCAACTCCTTCAAATAAATTAGGGTTCCCCTTTTTATCTAGCCCAATTCCTACTAAAGTTCTGCCATCATACCAAGCTACATCATTAACAGATAATAAATCTGGATTAGGAAAATAACGAAAAGGCGATAAAGTTCTTATAAAGTGTGTCATACCCTCTGATTGAGTAGCTAAAATAGCAGCAATAGCTAATCTAGTTTCGGGAGTTGGATTATCTTTATAAAGCTCATTTAATCCCAACACAAGTTCTTTAAGTAATTTTTCTTTAGAGTCAATTTCGTTTTGGTAATCCTTAGTAAAAATTCTTTTAAGGGCTTTTTTAGTGTCGTTAACTAAAGTTTGTGCTTGCGCTTTATAAGATAATGGCTTTGGACCTTTAGGCCTATAAGCGGGTCTTACGGGGGTTTTAGTTATATTGCTTTTTTTATATTTTCTTTCCTTAATAGGGCCTAACTTTTCAATAATTGGTCCCAGACCATCTCCATATTTATCAGCAGAAAATTGAGCACGGCTAAAACTACCCATTGAAAAAGAACCTTTTATAAGACTAGCTATTTCAGGCCCAAAATAAGGGAGTACTTTGTCAATAATAAATTGTTTAGTTATTGCAGAATTTTCTTTATTTTGCCCCCTATAACTACTTAATAGCTTTTTAGCATCTGCTTCTGTAATGCCATTTAATTCAGCAATAGTTTTAGCAGGATCTTGTAAAAGCTTTTCAGTTAAAGATTCTAATTCTTCACGAGACATAGTTCTGTCTAATGCTTTTTTTAAATCTTTTTTATTGTCTTCTTTAATATTAGGACTATTATCTAAAACATCATTAGCTTTGAGCATTATAATATTATTTTCATCAACCCCTTCATTAATTTCTTTATTAATAGCTTTTCTTTCTTTAGGATTTTGTGCTAGATATTCTTCTTGTAGTTCTAATGCGAATTGTTTAGATACAGCTTCCGCTAATGATGCTTTTCTATCAGCCACTGCTCTGCTTTTTTGCCCTTCTGTTATTGGTTTACCAGTTTTTTTACTAATCTCACCAACAACTATATCTGAACCATTAAAGTAATCTTTAACTTGTTCTTGAGATGGGGGGAACATAGACCAATCTTTAGCCACGCCTTCCCCTTTAGTAATAGATTTTTGTCCTAAAAAAGCTCGGGTTAAAGGAACCCAATTTTTATTAAGATAATTATCAAAATCTTTTTTATTCTTAGTGTTTTTTCCAAATTCTTTTTTAATTTCAGGTAACACCCTGCCTTCAATTATATCAGCAATAGATTTTTCTGCTAAACTAATTCTTTTCTTTTTATTTAAAGTTTTTCCTTTATCTCCAGTTAAAGATTTAATAACATTTTGTAAAGCCGCAGGCACAGCTTTAGTCGCTTTATTTATTAACTTGGCAGGTAATTGCAACATGTCAGCTAAAACTTTCGGACCAAATGTAGGCTCCACCATTCCTGTTTCATCAGCAATAACATTAGCTACTTCAGGCGCTGAGAAATCTTTGCTATCTAATTGAGGAACAATCTTTTTAGCGGCTCTATGAACCCTTCTTTTCAATATTTGTCCTATATGTGATGAAATAGATGGATTTTTAGCTGAATCATATTTTTGAATTATCCCTATAGCCCCTTCTTTACCATATTTTAATTCAGAAACTAAAGCTTCTAAATCACCTTCTACTCTTTTGTTTTGAGGTACTTTGTTTAATTTATCAATTGCAATTTGTCTTATTAATCCTTCTTGTGTATCAATAATTTTATCATAAGCCTCAATACCTTCATTTTCAAATATTTGTTGAGCTTTTTGAGAAGCTTCAATTGATCGATTTGATGGACCAAAAAATACTTCTAATTGTTTATTTTCAATTTCATTTAATTTTTCTTTAGCTATTTTTTTTACTTCATCAGGCGCTTTTTCATTATTAACAAAAGATTGGTATAATCTTTGTTGCGATTTAAGTTCATTTAACTCTGTTTTTTCATTAGGGTTTAATAAATTAACTTCTTTATTTACTTCATTTTTAGATTTTCTTAAAAGATCTTCTTGATAAGCAATTTGTTCTCTTAGAGTTTCTTCTATTTCTGGAGGTGCCCCTTCTAGAATTACATCCTCTAATTGATTTTGTAAATCCCCAATTTTTTTAATATATTTATCTTGGGCTTTATCCATAAATGTAGGCTGGATTCTTTTACTTTCTTTGTCTCTAGCCTTTAAATCCATAGTAGTATCAGTACCCTTAGTTTTAGGCTTACTTAATTGATTTTTATATTTAAGTGTACGTTGAAGTTCAACTTCATTCCTACTAATATCTCTTCCGCCTCTTTCCTCAAGCTCTGCTAGGTTTCTACTAACACTGGAAATTGCGGCGTCATTAAAGGGAGCTAGAGGATCATCCATCTTTCGAGCTGCTGCAATAAGAGTAGCTTCATCTGATTGTGGATCTGCTAATGCTTTTTCGGCTGCTTCAGCTTCGTTTATATCATTCCCTTCAGTAGTTTTGCTAGTTCTACTGTTAACAAATTTATTTCGCTTTGTTTCATCTTTAATTCGATTCGCTAACATCTTGTCTTCTTCACTAAGAAGTTCAAATCGCTCTGCGTTATAATCTCTCGAAGCCTCTTTAATTTTTTCGCCAAACACTCCTGCTCCGCCCCCTGAAGGTGGTTTTTTCTTTCCTTCATTTTCGTAAACATTACGAACTATATCAGAAATATATTTATTTGTATCCGGGTCATTAGATACAGAAATATCAGCATCTTTTACATCTTCCGGGTTCATTTTATTAATAGTCTCTATAAACGCTTCTTTTTTAATTGGTTGACCATTAATTCTATAAGCTGAAGGACCATCTTTAATTTCTTTTTTAGGACTATCTTCTAAACGTGCTGTCCCATCTTTTTTAGCTTTTCTTAACCTTTGTATAGCATTTAAACCTGCTTCTCCAGGTAATGTAGAAGGACCAGATGCCGCTTCTAAAATAATAGCTCCTGCATCATACTCTTCTCCAGCTGCTTGTTGTGCCAATGCTTCACCCCCAGCTCCTCCTAAAGCTTCCACGCCAACTTGAGCGGGATTTACACCCCAAAAAGTAGCTTTTTTTGTGACTTTTCCAACTGCTTTACCTAATCCACCGGTTATTCCATCAACAGCAGCAATTGTAAGACCTCTTGCTATAGCTTTGGATCTGATATCAGACATAACGGCATCGTTATCTAAAACTTTTCTAATATTTTCAGTAGAATAGTCTCCTTTCAAATGCTCTCGCATCAATTCAGAGATTTTACCTGTTCCCTCCATTAAACCACTTAAAGAACCATAAGCTCCTCTAGTTGCCCCTGCAATAGCTCCGGCCCCTGTTGTAAGTACTGCCCCAGGCCCACTTATAGCCCCAGTGGCTAATCCAATCCCAGCCCCAATTCCTGCGCCCGTTGCTGTTCCTCCAGCGACAGTTGCACTTGTTTTTTCGCCGCCAATAGTTTCAAGACCAGTTCTGAAAAGACCAGCCATTGAACCTATACCTTGTTGAAGACCTACTTCAGGATGTTCCCAAAAAGCTTTAAAACCACCCAATAAGCCGCCCCCATTGTCTTCCATAGATTTATAAAAATCTAGCATAGACTGAGTTGGCCCACCCATTGAATCTTCTTTCTCTAATGCCTTTTGATATTCTTCAAGATCCTCTTCAGTAACATCTCCAAAAGCTATATCTAATGTTTCTTCTGTATTCCCAGCAGCTGTCCAATATTGATTTACTGACTGATATAACTCACTCCAAAATCCTTCTTCTGCTCTTACAGCTGGTGCGATAGAAGGTGTATCTCCTTCAAAAGTTGGTGATGGTTCTCCACTTGCTCGTTGAGTAGAGGCGGGTAGCATTCCAGAACTAGGTACAACTTCCGCCGATGTAACTGTTTCAGTAGGTGTTGAAATAGTATCTTCTATTAACTCCGCATCAGGAAATTCTTGTAAAAATTTGGACTCTTTTTCATTAGATACTTCATACTCTTGTCCATTCACTGTATATACTTTGAACATATTTTATTAAATAAATATTAGTATTTTATTCTGCTTGTACCTTGACGTTGGTTTAAAGGATCATTAGTATAATTTTTAAATCCAGCCCCAGCTTTAAAAGATTCTACACCAGTAGCGGCATAGAGTTTTTCCCACACATTAGGCATATTATCCCAATCAGTAAACATTAATTGTACTGGTGTACGTCTATTAGCTGGTAGTTTTTCATTTATAATTTCATATCCAACAATCCTTGGCATTCTAAATCCACTTGGAGAGTTTTCATCTAATATTGGTTCACCCCCATTCTCAAGTAAAGGTTTTGGTGCATTAAATCCTTTTTGAATAAGACTGTTTTTAACATCTTGAGACCATTTATCTGGATTGCTTTCTCTTTCACCAGTAAATTGATAACCCTTACTTACAGGATCATTTTCATCATTATTTTCCCAAGTAGCCATTGGCAAATGGTCTATAGTATTTTGTACATCTCTTCTATTATCTAATTTTTCTTTATACAGCTCATACTGAGTTTGTTTAGCTCTTCTTTCTTTATTTACAGCAAGTTGATTTACGCCATATTGTGATCTTGCGTGATCATTCCATTCTTTTTTTAATACTTCATAAGTATCATCCCAACCTCCAGCTAATAAATTTCTAGCTTCAGCTTCACTATATCCGAATTTATCAGTTAATAAAGCTCCTGCCATTCTATGTCTGTTTTCATTTCCCCTAGAATCTATAGTATCATCTAAAGCATCCTGAGCAAAATCTGCAGCTGACATACCTGTTTTACCATCAAGCCCTCTAGCTGGTTCGTCAAATCCTAAGATATTTCCGCTAGCAGTAGTTTGGACTTTCATGGCATTATTTAGAATACCATCTACATCTTGTTTAGGCACCAACTTATTGCTTAAGTTTTTAAATTCCGAAGAAGCAATTTTATAAGGTTTTCCTGTAACTGTAGTCCCAACCCACATTTGTTGGCCATCTACAGTTTGAAAACTACCACTAGGAGAGCTGCTTTGCATATCCTGTAAAGCGGCCCTTATGTCGGCAGAAACATAGTCAGATAAATTACCAGCCTCATTCATGGTATTAAATTCAACCAGAGTTTTTCGAACATCACCCTTTAATGCTTTCATATCTCCAACTTGCGATTTTAAGTTAGCCATTTCTCTAGAATATGTTGCATAATCTCCGGTACGTTGTAATTCTTTAGTTAAGTGTGCTGCATAATCAGCCATTTCTCTAGAGCCTTGCTGAAGAATAGCATCAAAACCTCCAGCTCCACTATCACCCACAATATTAAGATCATCCATATCCTTTGTTATGGCTTTACCCATATTATAGTTCATGATGTTTCTCTTCAGTTGTCTATCTTCTTCAGCTCTTGTTCTATCAGTAAGGAGTCTTCTTTCTTCTAAAGATTTATCAATAGACTGATTAGTAAGAGCTCTATCTTTCATTCCCCCACCTTTCCATTCGTGTTCTTTAGCCCAAAAATCGTAATTATAATTTGCCATTAATTAAATATTTTTAAATTCAACGTCTATCTTACTATAGTCAACTCTATCAAAACCATCATTACCTTTTATTACAGCATTAGAGGGAATCTCATCTGACATAACACCTTGGAATATTCCTTTACCAAAAGAACTATCTTTATATTTAAAACTATATATTTTAAGACCTGATGGTGATAAACCTATAAGTTTAATATCTTTTTTCAATCTTCTATCACTAATTCCACCTGTAAATGCCTTTACGGCAACATCAGCTACACCAGCTATACCACCTATAAGATCAGCTTTAGCAGAAGCCCTTGCTGCATCAGCAGCATTTTTCCTAGCCATTGCTCTACCTGTTTGATCTTGGACTTTATTCCATTCAAACTGTTGTTGTTGATCCATTGCAGATCTACTCATTTGTTCAGCATCGAAGGCAGCCATAGCACTATCTCTTGATGCTTGATTTTGCATTTGAGCATTATTCGCAGAGGCTGCATTTTCAGCACTCCATTGAGCTTGTTTAAATGCATTTTGTGCGCCCATATTAAACTGATTTAATTCGTTTTCAGCACCAAATTTTGACATAGCAAATTGATTTGCTGCTTGTGCACCAAATCTAGCCGCTTCATTTTTTGCATTAGCTCCAAATTGTGCGGCTTGATTAGCCGCTGCCGCCGTAAATTGTGCTGCTTGATTTTGAGCGCCTGCAGTAAACTGAGATGCTTGGTTTTGAGCACCAACATTAAATTGGGATTGGCCTAAATCAAATTGGGAGGCTAGATTACCTTGAGCTAATTGAGATCTTTGAAGTTCTGATTCTCCTTGAGCCCTCATTTGTTCATTTTGTTTAACTTGTTTATCTATATCAGCAGCAACTCCTGATTTTGATTTTGCTGCAGCTGCCGCTAAAGCAGTTGCACCTCCAGCCCCTGTACCAGCTTGAGCCGCTAAATCTTGTGATGCCGCAAGAGCTTGGTCTGCTTCTCGTGCAGCCATTTCTGCCCCTGCAGTAGAAACTTGCAAGTTAGCCATTGTATTTGTTAAACCAGTATTTGCCCCTCTTTGTAAACCGCCTATGCTTGTTTGCGCGGCATCATATCCCGTTGCGTCATATCCCTGGGATTGATAACCTTGGGCATTATATCCTTGAGCAGGTCCTAAATTAGCAATACCACCAACTTGTCCAGCTTGCCCTAAAGTACCAACTTGGCCTCGCTCAACATCATAGTTGACGCCTTCCATATTTTCCCAGTTATTTCCCCATTCGAAACTATCTTGTTTGGCTAACTGAGCATCTAAAGCTTTCCCGGCTGCTTTTTGTTCTCTACGCCTTTTCTTGCCTCCAAAGGCCGAGGCAACTCCTTTTATTATGCTTCCCATTTAATATCTCATTATTAATTCATACGAAGGGGTTTTATCTTTATAATACCCTGCTTCTTTATATTTATCTAATAACACTCCTTCTTTTGCCCATGAAAATGCGTATTTATAACCCATATCCTTAGCAAAATCAGTTGTAAAATTTATTAAGAGTTGCAATGCATCACTTCTGTCTGTATCACGATAAGATTTATCGCTTATTACTACAGCTGGAAAAGCAACTTTACTATTTGTCATCCAAAGCCATATAGCCGCAATTGGATCATTTCCTTTGCAAACCATAAAACCACCTAAACCTTGGCGTTTTTCTTCTTGTTCATCTCCAACCTTAAATGCCCCAGGTAAAAAATCCCTTGGCCATGCTGGTTGTTTGTAAGATTCCCACCAATCAGGAAGGAATTCCCAATCGGATTCAAGTAATTTTCTTACTTGTAATTCCATAATATATATAATTTAATTAGATGAGTTAACCGATTCTGAATTTACAGCAAATAATTCTGTTGGATTCAAAGCCACACTCGCTGGTAATGTTAATCTTACGGTTGCATAAGCTCCTTTAATACCTGATACTAGTTTTGTTGAATCAACAACAACAGCACCATTTTCAACCTTATAGGTTGTTTCTTGGGATACTATAGGTGTAAAGTATTTACCTTCTTTCTTTTGAAAGGGAAAATCTATAATTGTGCTCATATTAACCGTTTTGAGTTATTGTTATTTGTATAGGGCTTAATGCAGGACTTATTCTACTATTAGTATTAGTTATAGTAATAGTTCCTTGTCTTAAAGCGCCAGTGTTGTTTGTTGTAGTATTAATAGTAAATCCTGTGTCAGGTGGTAAATTAACATCTGCCGCGGTACCATTTATTAAAATCCATGAATCAGATCTCACCACAGAAACATCTACATTACTTGTTGTTGAAACTGTCCTAGCTGTACCTGCTGTTTGAGGGAATGGAGTTTGACCACCATAAGAACCTAAAGCAGCTGTAACCACCCCACCTGTAATAGTTGTATTAGCTACAATATCAACTGTTGGATCTGTTAATTTAACTGTATATACTGCACTAAACGGTGTACCAGGATTAATAACAGAGGTTGTTGTGCTTGCTACAGAAGTACCATTAGTTTGTGTAATAGCGAAAGTAGCACTGCTTGCAGTCATTGTTTTATCAGCAGGTATTCCACTATAGGTATATGTAGCACTGATATTAGTAGTGCCAAATTTAGATACTTTATAAGTGCCTGCATGAGGCGCAGCAAATGTCATATAAGTAGTAACTGCTGGTGTTACCCAAGTTAAATCTGTTTTAGCAATTGCCGTGGATACTCCAGAAACCCCTACGCCTACAACACCTGAAGCGGCAGTTGCGGGAACTGTTAAAGGAACTGTGTATTCAACATTATCTAAATTTCCGGATACTGCTGGGGATCCAGCGGTAACCCTTTGGTTTGTTTCTGTGCCTGGATTAAATGAAGATAACCCACTAGTATCAATTGTAATATTAGATGGATCTATATAATAGTCTGTATCTGCCAATACCGTAAATACTACATTAGCTCCTCCAGCTGTATTAAATATTTGTGATGCTGGAGCTACAGTTGCTAAAGCTACTGCGTCAGTGGCATTAACTGTTAATAAGGCTGGTAAATTAGCTAATACGGCGCCAGTGCCTCCAACAGTAAGTTGTTGAACTGTAGGGGAATTTCCTACAACATAAGTAACTTGGAATACTATATTTCCGTCAGAATTTAATACTGGTGTAGATACTGTAACGTTATTATTACCAGATAAAGTTATTTGATTAATAAATTCATTATTCAACGCGGTAAATTCATAAGCAAAACTTATGGGTGAAGCTGTAATAACCCAAGAAACGGTTTCTCCTTGGCTAGCGCATAGACTCGCTTCCCCAGTAATACTGGCATTAACGGCTGTCCCTACAATTTGTAAAGTAGTGTTTATACTTACAGAAGGGGTTGGAATTGTTCCTACGGTAGTTATATCTGTTTCAATATAATCTATTTCCCACCCTTCAGTTCCTTCATAACCTATAGTATTAAATTGTTTTATTAAAGACGGAGCATCATTTAAGATAGGTTCAATATAAGAAGATTGCACTCCTAGATTATAAAAATTATTTCTTTGAGCAATAGGATCATCATGTTGCCATAAATTACCTGTATAAAAAGAATAATAAGTATTATTTAAACTTATACCTCTTTCATGTTTAAAGGATTTAAAGCTACACCACCCATTACTTGATTCATCAAAAGAAATAGTTATGTAGTTATTACTAGCGGTAGAGACATTGGTATCTTCTTGACTATCATAGCATGTTCCTAATAGAGTTAAGTTATATAAACCAGAATATTCATCAAATGAGCCAACCATACCATCAGCAGATCTAAGGGCATCCCTAAAGAAATCACTCATTCCATTATTTGAAATCTGAGTAAGACCATCTCTTGATAATCTTAAAATAACACCATTGTTTTTATCTGCAAAATACTTTGCAAATCCAAATTCTGCATAAGAAGATGGGTTTTGGCCAATTCCAAATTTTCCTGCATAAGGCACAATAGTACCTAAAAATTGAGTATTACTGGTAACCGGTACCGCTCCGCCTTCAGCTGAATATATAAAGTCTTTATCAATAGGAGAGTTAGAAACTTTACTTTCTTGAAATATTAAAAGTCTAGTATCATCTGCTCCTAGTTTTTGTATGGATCCATCTTGAGGATCTAAGGATACAGTTAATCCACCCTCGGATTCATTAAATTGGTTAACATAATTAATACCTGTTCTTGAATTAAATAATCCGCTTGAATGTATTAAAGTATTAAACCTTCGTTCTTCAACAAAATTTTCTTGTACTACATAAGCTCTAACTCCATAATCAAATGCAGTTTCATTATATCCAGCTCTAATTCTATTAATTTCTATATGATCATCACCAACCCCACCCGGATCAAAAGTCAATAATATACAATTAAAGAAATCTATATTTATTGCTATAGCTGGGATATCAGATACCAATCCACCTGTTGATGTTTCGTAAAATATATCTAAAGCTGATTCTACAGGTTCAGTTTCATAAACACATAATCCTGAGTTTACGGATGCGCCACTATTGTCAATTGTTGTAACTAAAGCATCACCTGTTGGATTCTCAATAGATTGTACCGACGTTAACGCATTTGCCCCGGGTAAATAAACATTGCTACCATTAACATATTTAGGATATACAGAAACATTACAAGGAGATATAGTAGATGAAGTGCTTGGTGGTATAACTGCGGTTTGATCTCTTGGAATTTTATTTATACTATCACCTAATCTTTCTATAGTGTTTTGGGACGATATAATAGAAATCCAATTGTAATATTCTTGTTCTCTTTGTTTAACTACAATCCTATAAGAATAAGCCCAACTAGGGATTTGATTAACATCAGCAAATATAATCCTTAATGCATTAAAAGCATGAGTAGAAGATGCATTATCATATCCAGGAGAGATATATATACTATCCCCTCCTGAGTTAGAAAGAATAACCGGTGATTGTCTACCAAACTTATCAGCTAAAACAACACCCACTTGATATGTTCTTCTTGATTTTAAGGACAAATTGTTTTTACCTGGACCCCAGTCTTGTCTTGAGGAATCTTCTCCAGTTCGTACTACCGAAAAATCTATATTGGGAATATTATAATTTTGTAAAAAATTCCCATAAACTAATCTTCCCCCAATTAATTCTTGAGATTTAGCTACTCTAGGAACAGCATCATAGACTCTTGTTAATTGATCTGGCGGCAATGTTTTAAAAGGATCCTGAGAAACATACCAAAAGTTAATAAAACTCTCTCCTGCAACTGGCTTATCCTCAACTACATACAATGTTGCTGCCCCCGTTTCTTTATAAATTAATTCAACCTGAGTTATACCATATCCCGCAGGTGTTGGTATTTGTAAGTGTACAGATTTTATAGCATTAACAAAAGTTTCAATTTCTCCAAAATTTCCTAATGCTGATGAAATAGTATCAGAATTTCCTAACCTTGAAAAACAAGAAGTTGTAAAAGGTGCTAAAGTACTATATTCTCCATCTTCAAATTTCCATCTATAAGAAAATCTTATTATTTTATTTTCTAAAAAATTAGAATCTATAGCAGTTCCTGCTTCATCATTAGTTCCAACCTCCAATATTGAGGCTGATTCATAAGGAGCATATTTAGCTACTGATGCTAAATTATCAAATGTTCCTGCCCCTCCAGCTGTATAATAAGTTGCATCATTTCTTGCTCTTACTACATTTATTTTACGAGGTGGATTTCTATCATCTGTCCAAAATAACAATTCATCAACTAAATTTATTCCAGTTATTTTATTATTTTTATGAAAATTTAAATCAGCATTAGAAATAAGAGTTCGTAATTGTTTAGAAGTTTGATCATATTCAAATATTCCATGTGTACCCCCATTGCTTCCGTCATATGAACTATTGCTAGTAACAAAAAAATATATCATTTCGTTACCTGTATCTCTATACACGCCTATAGCCTCTCCATTAGCTATATTTGCATTACCCACCATTGTATTGCCTAAAATATTTTCAACAGCCCCCATATCAGAACCTTCTGATTTACTGATATTTACATTAAGGGCTTCCCTATATTCTCCTTGAGGGACTAATCTTGCATCCAGATCACGGTTCATTTTGGCCGCACTGAATAATCTTTTTATTTCTGGCATAAATTTTATTAGTGTTTAATCCACTTAGCTTTGTTTCTAAATATTTGGGCCATTTCAGCAACCTTCATGTTAGATATTCTAATTTTAGCATTACGCATTTTTGCAAATGCTTCTTGCTTATATAATGAAGCTGCGCCAGCAGCAGAAGGTCTAATTTTGGATAAATTGTATAAAATACTAGCCATAACCGCTTCTTCAGCCATTTTGGGTACGTATACGTTATCAAAATTACCATTATTGCCTAAACCATCAGATATATAATTTAATGTAATATATGTATCCTGTGTGATTGATGCATCAAAATATATTTGACCCGCATGTAAATCTATAAGGCATGTACCATTTATATTTTGAAATTGAGGGGTTAACCCATAACGTCTACCATAATATCCAAAATCATCTCCATAAAAATACCCATAGTAATAATCATTAGCAATTTCAGTATTACCTAATTTATCTTGTTGCTGATATCTATCTATAGTCTCTGAGGTTTCAGCAAATGCTATATTACCCTCTTGATCATATAAGTATTTATAATTTTCATCTTGTGCAACCCCTTGATTAGCGTGGGTTATAGTACTTGGTAAAATAGTTCTTTGAACTCCATTATTATCTGTATATTGGATACTTATATAATTAACATAATCCGATGGTAATGACATTTGCCTTAAAGAACTTAATTGTATCTCCAGAGCTTTTTCAGAATGGAATATATCATAACTAAATTCTTGTACAGCTCTTTGAGCCCAAAAAGCAACTTCATATCTTGGTACTTTTGTTAAAACTTTACCATCACCTATATAAGCAACTATAAAATTGTTTATTATATCATTAAGATTAGTCCTCCTGTAATATCCAGGGACTGCTAATCCATTCCCACCATCTAAAGCGGAATAATTATCTACGTCTAAAGGTTTTCTTGATATTGCCATTATTGTTCAGTTGCTGCGTTTTGTTGTTCTTTACTTTGTGAGAATCCAGTAACATCTCCTTGTTTTATAACAACTCCAGCATAAGTTAATATTCTAATAACTAGATTGTTTTCTTCTGAAGGATGTAATTCAAAATTTAAAGATTTTGCGGGAGTAGTATAACTATCAGTTGCAGGATCAAAAACAGTTGGATCATAAATTGGTTCATTTGGTACACCAGCCGCTATTTGTGCAGTGCTAGGCATAACATATCCCCATTTTGGTCG
>PVBE011971973.1_pt1 | contig 18811 bp, 17 predicted proteins | sample 1631181 | NCBI WGS metagenome assembly PVBE01 (sample SAMN08397723, study PRJNA350692) | Marine metagenome, whole genome shotgun sequencing project. | isolation source: water | place: Pacific Ocean | collected 2012-04 | reverse complement strand
TCGCTGCCCACCCGCTAGCTAGGCTTTGATGGGACGGGACTCACACCCGCTGGGCGATTTCTCTGAATTTCGTCTGCTATCTCCGCATAGTCAATCTCCCTTCAGACCAGCAGGGCCTGGACGCAACCGACAGCAGTGCTAACTTTGGGCCGCCATCCAAAACCGCGCAACAGACTGACCGGCCGGTTCTTCAGCAGGCTGTCGGCTCGCTCGTAGTCCCCGGATCCACCGCACTTGCGGCACCGGTTTGGCCCAGCGTCACCGGATCCACCGGAGAGTGCCTCGTGGCAGGGTTTCGAGGAGCAGCCGGCGGCTTCCGACCGAGGAAAGGGGAAGCGTCCTCGTCGGGGGAGCCGATATGGACTCTTTCTGCTGACGACATACCCGTCTCCGTTGGGCAGCGACGTAGCCGCCGTGCGGGCGCCGGCTCCTTCTGAGCAGCTACGTGTTGGGGAGGAATGTTCGGTGCGCGCCTGTCCGTATGCTGCAAATGCGAGCCGCGACTTACGCCACGCTGAACGGTCACGAACCGCTTTTGCCGCACCAGCTTACCTGAGCGTGGCGCGTCGCTGGCGATCACGCGGACATCCTGCTCGCCTTCAACACGTGCTTCGGCAAGGTCGTACGAACGGCTCCATCTACTCGACCGCAATAGCGGCGCCGTTGCCCGCCACATCTCGTACGTCCACGGATCGCACGCGCGCTACGCCCAGCGTAGCAGGCGTCAGAGCCGCGCTACCGTCCGCAGCAGGCACGACCTGCTGCGTCTCCGTAGAATCGTCGTCGAACTCGAGAGTGACGGTCCACGGTGCCGGAAGAACAATATCGGCATCGCTCACGCCGTCAGTCAGTGCGCGTAATCCAGGCGCTCGGCTGAAGCGCGCAACGACGTCGATGGTCGAGGCACTGCGAGTCGCCGTCGCAACATCCGGAGTTGCAGCCAATACCTCGAAGACGCTGGAAGAGACTTGGTACGAAACCACGCCGCTAGCAGATTGCGCCCGGCCTGCGACCGAAAGGCGATAGCGTCCAACGGGCAGCGCCAAGGGCTGCGTCTTCGCGTCCACGGAGAAGGGCTCCACCGGCACGGGCTGCCAGGTCGCCGTGTAGAAATGCTGGCTCGGCGCCGACGCATCGACCGGATCAGGAGTGTAGGTCAATACGACCGCTCCGTCGTGAGAGGAGGCCACCGGACTATTCGTCCCTGTGAGCGGTTCGTAAAGGTCAGGGAAGGTCTCGCGCTCCACGGTGACTTTGGGGAAGTCCACAGCCGGATCGCCCCCGAGCCAAACAAAACGCGCCGCGCCAACGCCCCGCATCACGCTGGCCGCGGGTTGAGCAGACGTGGGCTGTTCGAGGGTGTCCGGCCAAAAGAGCGTGGGCAAGGTCGTCGGCACCGTTCCGTGGTCGGTGGTCGCAACCGCGACGACCGTCTCGTTCGGCGGAAATTCGAAGTCGAGATGGCGCGAGCTTCCAACTTCCGGATCTTCGAGCTCGGGAGTCCAGGCGATCGCGGCGGCTTCAAGCACGCCGTCCATCGCCGCCTCGCCCTCGAGCGGTCCCCATACGTTGATGCTCGATTCGAAGTCACCCGCGAGCCAATCCTCTGCGGTCAGTAGGTATCCGAGATGATCCTGCGCGTAGCCGAGCAAAAGCGTGTTTTCCTCGCCTGCCGGCGAACGCCCGCGCAAGTAGGCGGCGAAGGGAGCCGTGGCTTCTCCTGGCACGGTGAGCAGCAGTGTCGGCTTGCCGCCACCGTCATCAAAACGGACGGCCGAAGCGGTCGCGCGTAACGTTTCGCAGAAGGGCAAGGCCGTGTCCGCGCTCAACTTGCAGAACGCAACGAGCAGGCTTTTTCCAGAAGCGATATCCAGGCACGAACCATACGGCGAAAGGCCTTTCGTCTCTGGGATCGCGGAAAGTGATCCGTCTTCTTCGCCGCATAAGGCGGCGCCTGCAGTCACGTGAAACTCATCGATAGACTCGATGATGCTGCCATCCTCATGGAAGATCTTTCGATCCGGGAGAACGTTCTCGTCAAAGGCCGCATAGCTCAGCACCGTGCCATCGAGCCGTTCGACGACGGACGATTTCCCAATGTAGAAGGACCGCGTCACGACCTCCATCGCCCAGGTCGCGCGCGTATCGACGTCGCGAACGAGATCCGCCGTCAGCGCCGCCACGCGCGCGCCCAATACCTCGACGCGCGGCATGTCGTAGCAACGTGCGTCGTCGGGACAGGCGCTCCGTCCCCTGCCGCCGGTGGGCCGTATGTCTCCCGCTGCGCCCTGCGTATGAAGCACCGGATAACCAAGCTTCGCGCTCAGCGACCGCTCGATGGCGCCGGCCACACCCGTCGACGCCAGGGGGTTTTCTTCGTCGCCCACCGTGCCGTGAAGGGGAATGTTGACGAGAGCGACCAGTGGCGTTCCGTCCGCCCGGTCGACTCGCATCGCCCAGACGTTGGGATCCTTGCCTTGGCCCGCCGTATTTCCATCCGGGCCAAGCACGGCGTCATTTTGCGAGCGACGATCCTTGCTCACTGAATCTGTGGGATCGAAATCGAAGACACTGGAGAAACCGAGCTTCGCGGGTTCGAGAGACGAGAGGGCTTGAGATGACGCGCGCTGGGCGGCGGCAACGACCCGTTCGAAGAGCTCTTTGCGGGGCGTGTCATGGCCGGCAATGAGAGCGTAGTTTGGTTGCCACCCGCCCCAGGAAGCGTGACCGTGCGACGCCGTCAGGATAACCCGACCGCGCATCGAGCCATCCGGCGCGATCGCGCGCTCGACCGCAAAGAGCGCGTGCTCGACAAGTAGCGGTGCGTCGAGTTGAACGATGACGACCCGCTCACCGGCAATGTCGAGCGCAATCGCTTCGGCGCGCGGAGCGTCATGAAGCCCGGCAGAGGGGACCATGATGCCGGTCCACCTGCCTTCGCGATCATCCACCGGTTCGGCGCCTTGAACCGTCATACGTCCGGCGTAACCACCGAGGGGAACGCCCACCGGCATTTCGATAATCGCGCTTCCTAGTCCCGCGAGGACGGCACCGGGCGTGGGTGCGGGCAAGGCCTCTCGCGTCGGTGGAGTTTCGAACGTGCAGTGGCCTAGCCGGTCGCTATCGTCGTCGTGAACGAGTCCGGCGCCGCTTCCGCCACCCCCGCCGCCACTGCCTGCGGCCCCTCCCGACGAAGGCGTCGCGGGGGACGGAACGGGATCTGAGGAACACGACATCTGGGCGCCGAGCGCGCCGCATAGAACAAGGAACGCAACGTTCGTCAGCCGAGCCGTAGGGATCTTGCGCATTTTCTAGAGTCCTCCCAAACACGGGCCTGATGCGCCGAGCAGCGCTCGCGCACGATCGCAGTAGAGATCACCGACGGCGGCGCCTGGCGAAACGCTCTCCTCGTAGTGGTTGGGATGATCGTAAGGAGCCTTGCCGTCGAGGTAGGGATTGCCGTCCTTGAGAAAGTCGCCTCGGGGCATCATGTAACCCAGCTCTGCGTTTGCTAGCCCGACGAACATGGGGACGTCACCCTTCATGACGTCGCGCAGACCAGCAACGCTCGAGAATTCGTACGTGGGCCAGCCCGCGTAACTGACGCTCGAAGCGCTGCGGCCGACGACGTATTCCGGAAAGAGTTCGCCCGGGATTGTCAGGATCTCCAATTCTCCGAGGCGCACGTGGGTGACTTGGGAACGCAAACACCCGCGCTCCGCGCACCCCGGTCCGTCGAAAACGAGCATCTTGTCGGACTCGTCGAAGTACGTGGTGAGGGTGAAGAGGAGGTTCAACTCAGCCGTGAGCGGAACGTCAAAATCGATAGTCTCGACTTCGAGCGTCGGAGCGTTGTCAGTTGCTGCGCCTTGAAGCGCGTCGCTCGCGGTCTGCCCGACCTCGTAACCGAGTGAGATCGCCTTGTCGAAACTCGCCTCCGTAATGAGGTCGGGGCCGGACGAGCGCTGACCGTCAATTGACCAGGCCGGCACGGCAGTGCCTCTGAGCGGCGTCATGAGCCCGCCGACGGCGCCGCTCCAATAGATGCCAACCCCGCCGCCCAACGCCTCGACTCGCCGGCGTGCGTAGCCGGGGAAGTCTGACGAAGCGAGCGAGTTCTCGTCAGCGAGCGCCTCGGGATGATTGCTCCAGTTGACGATCGTCGCGATGGCCTCCCCGCCTTCTGCCTTCTCGAGTCTTGCGGCCGAGACGAGCATGTCGCGGATCCACGGATCCCGAATATCCCGTTCGAGCAGCGGTACGTCGTGTGCGCCGGACATGCTTTCGTCCCGCGGCTCATCGCAATCCGCGATGGTCTTGAGCGCACCGGTCGCTGCGTCCACGCACGAAACGGGATAGGCGGCTGCGGCGCGCAACCTCGCGGGCGCGGTCGAGGCCAGCAAAGGACCGACGGCGGAGAGCACATTCTCCATCGCCGGCTCGATCCACCAGGCCGCGACGCCCGCCGCCGACCACGGTCCCATGGAGTCGGGACCTTCGTGATTGTGGACGGCGTTCACCACGATCGCTCCGCGAGCAATGCCGTGGTCTTCGGCAATGCGCCGCTTGAGCATGTTGACGTACTTTGGCATCAACCCAATCACGTCGAAGGTCAGCACGAGTAGCTCGGCTTCGCCTTGCTTGAGGTAGAGCAGACGCGCGTCGATGGGATCGTGGACGCCAAGCATCGGTCGTCCTCCAATCGGAGAACCAAAGCCACCCTGAAATCCAGCGAGAAAGATCGCCTGAAATTTCCCGTCAGCCTCACCCTCGTCGGGGGCCGTGTACCCGTCGTCGCCTGGGCAGAGACGATCGAGTCCGCAGTCGAGGAAAGTCTCCCCTTTATCGAATTCGGCGTTCGCCTCGTCTTTATCGGGCCCCGCGTAGCCCTCGTCGCCCGCGCAGAGCCCGTCCTCGCCACAGTCCCGGTAGATCTCGTAGCGGCTTGGCGTGACATCGACGACCGCAGCGCTCGCCTCGAGGGCGCCACTGCCGGTGACGTGCAGCTCGTAGCCGCTGCCTCTTTTGCCAGCTGCGCCGGAATCGCCAGCGGCGCCGGCGGCTCCAGCCGCGCCGCTCGCACCGCCGCCATGTCCTCCGGGCATGCCCGCACCTTGCGGCTGAGCCTGGTCGGTGCCGCTGTTGCAGGCCGCCGTCATCATCAATAGACCCATCGCCGCCCTCGAAACCCTCACTTCGACCTCCTCGGGAATCCGGCGCTCCGACAGGATGAGGATTCCGGCGAGGATCTGACCTCAAGTGTTAATCGAGTGTCAAGCGGTCCACAGGACGAATGCGGCCCGCGACGCAGGTCACCGACGCGTTTCTAGAGTTCTTCGCTGAGGAATGCGGTGACGTCACCAACGGCCGCCGGCGCCACCCCAAATGTCAGCGAGCCGCGGGCCGAACCGACGCCCTCAGCACCAAGAGTGCTGCACGGTGGGGGTACTCAAGAACTCCGCGACGTTGGCCTCCAGAACGCGATAGCCGACGTTTCCAGTCAGCATTTGGCGCCCCTCGTTGAGGCTGATCGTCGGGCTCACCCGCACCCCCATCTCGCGAGCTAACGCGAGGTCGTCGGAGAGCGCGGCGTGCGCTCGACCTGAGTCGAGATGCCCTTCTAGATCGGCCACGGAGAGCCCGAGCTCCTCAGCGAGTTGAAATTGCTCGTCACGACGCGAGATATCCACAAGGTCCCGGAAGAACGCGAGGCGCAGACCGCGCGACGCTCGCCAGACGAGGCGACTACGGTCGTGTGCCGATATCTCTTTGTCGTCAGCAAGCAGACGCACGGCGCAGAGGAAGAGATGACAGGGCATCGAGGAAGCGGGAGCGTTGCGCTGCCAAATCTCCGGATGCACCGTCGCGTTCTGAAAGTCCGCGACGATCTCCTGGACGTGAGCACTGTAGCCGGCGGCACCCCCTCGTTCGGCCCACTGACGCTCCAGTTTCGAAGCGGCGTTGCCGAAGACCTCGCAGAAACGCACATCGAGTTCCACTTGGTCGCTGAAGTGCGCCGTAAGTTCGTCGACGCGAACCTGCCCCACGTACGCCCAAACGCACAGCACGTCTGAAAAATGAATGACCGGTATCGTAGCCATATCGCCCTGCCTCGCTTGGGAGCATGCCACGGAATCCGCTCCGCGGCGGCGCTCCCCTCATGAATTCCATCGGCTCGGAAGGCCCGTGGAACCGCTGCTAGACCCCTGGTAGGCTGCGGTCGTGTCGAATCAGGAGCAGACCCACCCCGAAATCCGCGAACTCCAATCGAAGTACGACGCCACGGGGTGGTTCTACGACATCCTGGACTACCCGTGGGAGCGGGAGTATCGACGCTGGCGCCCGACGCTGCTCGCCGATCTCGAAGGACACGTTCTCGAAGCCGGCGTGGGAACGGGACGCAATCTGGCGCACTACCCGGCCCACGTCGAAGTCACGGGCATCGATCTCAGCTCGCGCATGCTGGCGACGGCGAGGCGCCGAGCGCGCAAGGCGGCGTGCAAAGTCAGTCTCGCCCAAGATGACGCCACCGTGCTCGCTACGGTCGCGGACGGGTCGATGGATTGGATCTTTTCCACCTTCATGTGCTGCGTCATGCCAAATGTTCTGCAACCCAAGGCGCTCGAACAATTCGCGCGGGTGCTGAGACCGGGCGGACGCTTCCGCCTGCTTGAGATGGTGTATTCCAAATCGCCGGAATTGCGAAAACGCCAGGAGCGATTCGCGCCTTTCGTCGAGCGAGTCTACGGCGCGCGTTTCGATCGAGAAACCAAGCGCTTCATTGAGGAAAATCCCGACCTCAAGCTGACGAATACGCGCTTTCTGAAAGCGGATACGTACCTATTGCTCGAGGGCGTGAGGAAGTAGCGATAACCGAGCGACCTGTATGACGCCCACGACAGTCCACCGGAGTAGCCTGACACGATCCGCTGTGATGACGGCAGCACTGGCGCTCGCAGTGCACACGGGTTGCGACGCGAATCCGACCCGAGCGACTACGACTACGACCGCAACCGCGGCCACGACCGAAACGAAAGCCAAGTCGCCGCCGACGCCCGAGTGGAAGCGACTCGTCGAGACCTGGGAGTACCCCGCGCCAATTCCGAACTTCGAGCTTACGAACCAGGACGGCAAGAGGTTCCACCTAGCGGAGTTCTCGAAGAGCTACGTGCTTGTCGGCCTCATCTTCACACGCTGCTCCGTCCCGAAGGCCTGCCCGCTAACTACGACGAAGATGCGTGACGTGCAGAAGCTCTGGGCGAAGCGACAGGCGGCGGGCACCACTCGCGGCCGGGAGCTGCAGTTGCTGACGCTCACGTTCGATCCGGGGACGGACACGCCGCCGGTGCTCAAGAAGTATGGCGAGAAGTACGGAGCAGACTTCTCGAACTGGACGTTCGCGACCGGACCCGACGGGCTCATGTCGACGGGGCTGCCATCATTGTTGGGCTTACTCGCGATGCCCGAAGGCGGCGGGTCCTACGCTCACAGCGTGAAGGCCGCCCTCTTGGCGCCAGGCCTAAGCGACTACAAGGAGTGGAACGACAACGCGTTTATCCCGCAGGAGGTCGTCGACTTGGTCTTGAAGGGCGCGCCGTCGAAAAATCCGTGAGTTGGCGCCGACCGCCACCCCGCCGCGGTCACTTATAGGTGACGGAAACGTCTTCCTTGCCGTCGACGGTGATGCTCTGGCTCTGCTCGCCGAGCTTCTCGTGCCAGGTCTTGAGCGTGTATGTGCCGGCCGGCAGCTCGGGGATGTTGTACTTCCCGGTCTTATCCGTCACCGCGTAATAGGGATGATCGAAGACGTAGATATAAGCGGACATCCACGTGTGACCGGCGTCGCAGCCGATCTTGACGAGGCCCGGCTTGCGCAGCTTCTTCTTCACCTTCATGCCCTTGGTGGGCATGGCCACGTTGAAGGCATCGCGCTTGCCGTTCAGGACGCCGTGGACATTGTGCAAGACGGCGTCGCTATTCAATAGCTGCGCTTTGCTACCCTTGCCGGCGACCTGGACGTGGGGCGTGTAGCGACAACCGACTTGGTCGAGGGTGACGGTTGTCTTCTTGGCCTTCTCGCCCTTGGGGACACCCTCCACCCATACGACGGCGTTCGCCAGCGAGCCGCCGGGGCCGACGATGAGTTCTTCTAGCTTCTGGGACGACCCGCAAGCCTCGGTGTCGTTGGTCACGCTCACCGTCTTGGGCGCCGGCACCTTGCCCGTATAGACGATCTTGCCACCGACGCTTCCGGGACCACCGGCGACGCCGGCGTGGGATGCGAGAACCAATCCTAATCCCGCAAGCGCCGCGGCTCCACCGAGTGTGTACTTCTTGGAAAACATCGTTCGTTCCTTCTTGAGTCGGCTTCGACTCACCTCGTTACGTAGGGGTCCTGCGTCATCCAGCGCCAAAAGGAGTTGCCTTCGGACAGCGAGAGCATGTAGGCGACGAGATCCCAGCGACGCGCAGCCGCAACGTCCTTGAGCTGGTCCTCGGAGAGTTCATCGATCTCGTCAGACGTGGGAAGCGTCTGAATGTATGCACGAAGCTCCTGCATTTGCTGGGGGCCGAGGACCGCTTCGTGGGGTTTGAGGTCAGCGAACGATTCTCGCCCGACCATGAGAGCCTCATCGTAGGAGGGCATCGGGGTGCCGTTCTCGCCGGTCGTGAAGGTCCGATAGATATCGAGGGGCGTCCCGCCGCTGCGGTACTGGCCTGTTGTGAAGTCGTAGGCTTCGATGGGTTGGTCCTTGCTGTCCTTGAGCGTGTCCGCCGAGGGCCCGTCGCCCGCGCCGTCCACCCCATGGCAGCTCCAGCACTGCATCAGCGCGTAGAGCTGCTTTCCGCGCCGGGCCGAGGCAGCGTCGAGTACCGGGACCGTCTTCGGCATCTCGATCGGTGGCTCGAGATCTTCGGGATCGGCCGCTTCATCCTCCTCGAATCGGGGCGAGAAGGTCTTGATGTATTGGGTGACGGCGAGGATGTCAGCTTCGGGTAGTTTGCGCTTCCACGCGGGCATGCTCGTGCCCGGGGCGCCGCGTTCGATAGTGCGAACGATGTCGGCGTCTGTGGGCAGTGAGCCGGTAGGCGTGGTCCGCCATCTGTACTCACCGGTGGTGAGATCGCGTGGCTTGACCTTCAGAAACCGTGCGGTCGGCCCCTTGCCGGCGCCGTCCTTCCCGTGGCAGGTCGCGCAATAGCGCCCGTACACGCGCTTGCCTCGTAGCTCCTGCAAGCGTCGCGCGGAACGGGCCTGCGCCTGCGCGCGTGCCTGTTCTTGGGCGTCGCCGCGGACTTGTTCGAGCTGAGCCCTCAGCGCGGCGAGGCTGGCTTGCAGTTGCTCCAGTTCTTTCGATGTCGCGAGCTTCGGAGCCGGCGAGGCGGGCGGCGGCGGGGCCTCCGACGTCCATCCTTCCGAGGGACTGGCAGGTTCGCTCGCAGTTTGCGGTGCAGTTTGCGGCGCAGCTTGAGGCGCAGCTTGAGGCGCAGCGTCGCTCGCGGTCGCTGCTCCGGGCAGCGCCACCGCCACCACGGCTATCGCAGCCGCCACTCCTCCGCGCGCCACGGATCCGAGACGAAACGTCCAAGACTCGGCCGGCTCAGAAGACTCAGAAGAACAGGTGCAGGTATGCGAGCAGTTCGTCTTGCCCATTTTCCAACCGATCCTTCCTGGCAAATAAGTGCCGATACATGACGTCCAACTCAACATAGGGAACGGGAAAAAACTCAATCCCGGCGCTCACACGGTGCACCGCGTCTGAAGGCTCCGAAGGCACGGAACTGACCTCAGTGTTTCGGTCCATATACTCCCAGCCGAGCGTCGCCTCCAGGCCACGAATGATGAAGAGGTCGAGTTCCTGGTAGAAAACGTAATGGGATTTCTGGGTGGGTTCGTTGTGCTCGTCTGGATCCGTGCCGTCGCGCCTAATCCGCCAGTCGAATTCGCCAAGGTACGCGAAGGGGCCGAGAGACGCCCAAATGAAGGGGCCGTAACGCACGTCGGTGGATACCGCCGTGATGGGGTTTCCGTCGTCGTCCTCGATATCTTCCGCCGAGGAGACGTGCATTCCCGATCCGCCGACGAAGAGGTTGAGGACCGGCGTGTCGATCATGAACGCGAGGCGACCGGAGAAACCGGGACCTGTGTTGAGATTGATCGGCGAGCCGCCGATTTCGCCGTTGCCCACCATGAGCTGCAGGGAAACCCAGGGCAAGACCAAGCCCGCCTCGACGCCTGCATCTTTGCCCACTGGATCGAAGCCAATGGGCTGTCGTATCGCCACGGAATGGTTCACCAACTTGGTGCCGTAGGGCGGGACGAACATGCCGGCTTTGACGTAGGTGCCAAACGGGCCACCGTGGAAAAGCCCGAAGACCTCGTAGCTCCCTTGAGCCCCAAGGTCGGTGTAAAGCGTGATGTGCTCGCCCAGATCTGCCGCCATGTAGAGATCGGACTGCATCACGAAGAACGTGAAATCTGTCGGCGTGCCGATGAAGAGGCCGGCTTCGCCGGGCGTGAGATCCCCGTCCCGCTGACGATCCTGGCGGCCCGGTTGCCATATGCTCGCGAGGCGAAAGTCAGCGCCGAACGAGAACGTGTCGTTGACCTGAGGATCGAAGAGTGGGTCGAGGCCTTCTGAGACATCCAGAGGCAGTTGGTCGCGCGCGAAAATGTTTCGGCCGTAGCTGTTGCGCATGCCACCCCCGGAGGGGTTGATGTGGCAGCCCGCACAGGGCAGTCCCGTTCGAACGGCGAAGCGTGGCTCGGCAAAGGCTCGACTCGCCGACAAGACGACGACGGCAGAGAGCAAGAAAGAGGCGGCCATCAGGAGGCCGAGGCGAAACCGACGCTTCATTCGACCGTCACCTTCGCGTCGCTCATCGTCGAAACATGGTTCGAGCAATAATAGGTGTATTCGCCGGGTCGCTTGAACGTGTAAGTGAAGTCCTCGCCGGGATCGAGCCGTGGCGTGTCGAAGAGGGGCTCGTAGGTTGCGGGGGCGTCCGGAGCGCCTTCAACGAGGAAGTGGAAAAAACCCACGTCCTCCATCAGCCAGCGAACAGTCCCCCCGGCTTCGATGGTCACCTCTCTGGGGCTGAACGCGAGATTCGCGATGGTGACAATGGTCTCCTCGGCTCCCGCCGTAGCCCCCGTGCCACCGTCGCTCGCTCCACCGCTGCCCGCGCCACCGCTGCTTGCGCCGCCGAGGACGACGTTCTCGTCACCGTCGGGCTTGTTCGGCTGCGGATCGCCGAAATCGATGCAGCCGACGAGCATCGCAGAAAGCCCGGCGGCGCCGCAAATCGCACCGAATCTTCGGGAGCGTGCGCATCGAGAGGCGCGACGGGCCGTGAGTTCGGCCATTCGGGGGCGGGCGGTCATATGGTTCGATTAACCCACTCGAGCTGCATTGATCGTCGTCGGCCCCACCACCGCGCGGTCGTACCGCTGTCGCTGATCGGTGTCCAGAGTTCGTCGAGGGCGCGCGGCGGCGCGGCCCGCTGCTACTGACTGGCGGGTCGGTGCCGGCTAGGAGCATTTGCGAGCAAACTTGCGTTTTGTCAATTCCCGACCCCCACCAGAGCTTGCTAGATTCGCCTCGCGCTCGGGTCCACATGGATATTGGGGGCTGCATCAGCGCTGGTGGCGGGATCCTCGCCGCAGAATGGAAATAGAAAATTGAGTTCTCGACCAACCTCACAGTCGTTCCTCGTCGTTGTTGCGCTGGTAGCCCTCGCCTGCTCGGCATCGCTGCTAACCGCGTGCAGCGAAAGCTCAGGACCGACCACGTCGAGGACGTTGTCTGGACTGATCCGGTACGACGGGAGGGTCGACGGGCCTCTCGAGGTAGCCGTGTTTCGGTCCTTTCCGCCGAGCGGAGCGCCGATGGCTTCGGTGCGCATCGACTCTCCCAGCTTCCCGCAAGCGTATGAAATCCACGGGGTGCCGCCGGGCGACTACTACGTTCTCGCGATCATCGACTCGTTCGAGAACGACGGCCACCGCTATCACCCCAACGTCGACCCCGGGGGCGCGTACGGCCGCTACGAAGCGCCGAGCAGCGTCGAGCTCAAAACGGTCAATCAGCTAGAGAGCATCGACATCGAACTCGTCGACCCCTCCGACTCTTCGCCTTGGGCACGACAGGGCTACGAGTAAGAAGCAAGCGGCAGGCTATGGGCCGAAGAGGATCCGCGCCGCCACGACGGCCGTCATCCATCCGCCCGCCCCAACAACTTCCGCAACTCGAGCCCCTCCCCTGAACTGCACGCCGTTCACGAGCGCTACAACCAACGTCACCAATGAGGCCGCCAAGTGAAGCGGCGGAAAGACCCTGGCCAGGAGCGCCGTCGCGCCCACCATGGCCAGCGGCACGAGCGCCCATCCGGCCCAGCGCCACTCGCGTCGAACTACCACCCAGACGAGCGCGATGGCGAAACCGGCCAGCGCGAGTGTCGCGCCACCGGCGATGAAGAGCGGGGCGGCCGGTTCGGATCCCGACGTCAAGTCTGAGACTCCGCGGGCGACGCGTCGCCGGACAGCGGCGCCTGCAGCGATGGCGCCGGCCCATCTTCGTTCTTCGCCGCGGGCCGAACACCGAGATCGGTGATCCACACAACAAACGCGATCAACCCAAAGAAGAGCATCACGACGGCGGTGACGACAATCGTCACGTAGCCAATCGATGGCGTGAACGCCCACGGTGACGTGTCTTTCATCACCTCGTAGATATGCCAGTTCTGTCGCAGAGCCGAGCGGACGAAGCCCATCAAGCCCATCAACCAAGTGAAGGTTACCGCCAAGAAAATCAGCGCGTATTGCGCTCGCGTGGACACGCGGCCCCAGCGGATCTTCCCGACCACCTTCGCGTTCCGGAACATCATCACGTCGATGACCATCACCACGGCGATACACAGGACGACGGCGACAACTTGCCAGGGTGACATCGCGATCCGTTTCTCGGACTCGAGCCACATGCCGGGGATATATCCACCGACGCCAATGACCAGGATGGCTGCCGCGGCAACGCCGAATGCGGCGGCCTGAATCATCTTGCCCGTCGTGGCCCAGCTCACCGTGGGCACCTTATTGCTGCGTCGATACAAAATGAACGACAGAAAGGTGGTGAGAATGACGATCGTGACCGCCGTGTTCTTCGCGCTCATGACGCCGAAGATGCTGAGGATCGGATGGCTCGTGCCGCCGAGTTCACCGATTTCGTTGGGGGTGAGGATCAGCGAATGCGGCGTCGCCCAGACCAACATGCAGAGGGTGATCAAGCCCAACATCCACTTGATCCACCCTCGATAGCGCTCGCTCCCATCGATGCGATCCATGCCTAGCCAAAGGTAGTAATTCGCGCCAAGAAAAAGCGCGCCGACAAGCACCGCCTGAAGGATGAACATCCAGGACAGGACGCCGCCCATCATGTAGACGCCGAGCTGCGGGTTGTATTGGTAGATTTCAAAACCGAGATAGTACCCGGCAAAGGGCAGAGGCAGGAGCGCCACGATAGCGACGAAGTTCCCGATATATCCCATCCAATCGTAGTGAGCGCGCTTGGCTGGGTCCTGGGTCGACAAGAAGCGATAGGCTGCGTACGCCCCCGCCACCGATCCACCCAAGCAGAGGTTGGCGATCAGGCGGTGGATGTTGATGGGATGCAGCAAGTAGTTGAAGAAGGCGGCGGTGCGATCGACCACGACTCCGTCTTCGCCAAGGCCCGCTGGCGACATCATGAAGGTCGTCCACGCGTTGGCTATCAGCATGAGCGTGACGCCAAAGACGTTGAGCAGGAGTCCGACGCCGGCGTGGCTCCAGCCGCGCATCTTTCCCCAGCCGTAGTAGTAAATATAGAGACTGAACGATTCACCGAAGAAAAGCAGACTGTAGAGGTACATCGACGGACCGAAGGCGTCGACGAGGTAGTTGAACATCCGCGGGAAGAGGAACATGCACCCGAAGGTGAAGACCGCGCCCAGGATCGCTGTGATTGAGAACGCCGTGGTGAGCAAGCGGCAGAACTCGCGCGCAAGGTTGTCGTAACGTTTGCCCTGTTCGGGATCCTTGGAGACCAGACCTACGACTTCGATGATCAACACGAACATCGGTACCGCGAGCACGAAAGCCGCGAATAAGAGATGTAGCTGGGCCGTTATCCAGATGATCAGTCGCGGATCGAGCCAACCCATGGGCCCGCTTGGGTCGAACATCGTTCGATAGTCAGGCGTATTCATCGCGTCTCCGATGGGACGATTCGGTAGCTGAGGGTCAGGCACCCTACGCCCTCAGGCTCGCACTCGTAGCTGTCTACTCTGAGCAGCGCAACGCCTCGACCTGAAGCGAGGCGCACGCCGTAGGTCGCGCCTTTTGGACGCAGCTTATGGGAAAGGAACGAGTAGTCGTACCAGCGCGAGAGCAGCGGGTTGCTGGCGTCGTCATTCTCACCGCCATCGCCGCCCTCGCCGCTCTCGTCACCCTCGTCGTGGACCCACTTCGCGTCGGGCGGAATGACGACGTCGTCAAAGCTCGCATTGCCGAGATCCACGGCGCCGTGTTCTGCGCGCAACATGAAGCGACGGGCCGCGATATCTGCGGGCTCGCCGGCCTCCGACACGGACCCGGCGCTCAGGTTGAAACGAACCCAGACGTCCGAATCGCTGGTGTCGAGTGTGACGCGAAAAGAACCGTCGTTTGCAGGTTGCGCGACCTCCGACACGGCAAAGCCGGGCGCGTTCTTCGTCGACGAAGAGCCGCCACTGGGCAAAGCCGCGAAGGCAAGCAACCCGACGACGGTCGCGATGAAGGCGATGATGCCTACGCGGATCAGCCGCTCGCCCTCCTTCTTGGGCTGTGCCGGCGCGGGCGCCGATCCGGTACTTGCCGGTACGCTCGGCCCTGTCATGGTTCGCCACCGGTCGGCTGTGCGCCGTCCTGTGCACGTTCCGCAAGCGCGACTTCCCGGCGCATGTCTCTCAGCCACCGCCAGACGACGAAGGTCGCAGCCAGCAACACGATGTTGACGATGGCGAAGCCGACGTAGTGGTAGGCAGGCGCGCCGTCCCGCACGAACCCGGCGATGGTGGCCGCGTCGATGAGTCCAAGCAGCAAAGGCTGAGCCCAAAAACCCGCCATGCGAAATCCCTCGCCGGTCATGTTTCGGCACCTCCCGCGGTTTCCGCAACTTGCGCGCCGAAGCCAAGATCCGAGCCGGCACAGGCGCCCCGCCCCGCTGCGCGTTTCCTTGTTCTGTAGACGAGCCCAAGGAGAAGCCCGAGGCTCACGACGAACGTAACTGGAGGCGCGATGTACGCGCGCAACGGGACGCCCGCTTCGAGGTGCACCCAATACCAGGTCGTCAGCGCGCGGCGCTGGCCTACCTCGCCGCGGTCACCGTCCCACACGTTAAACAGGATCGGCACGAACTCGCCCGCGGTGAACTGCACGTCGTTTTTGGCGTTGGCCGTGCTCAGCTTGCGTTTGATCACAGCCGTGTAACGGCCGTCGTTGAAGACGACTTGACCGCCGAGTTCTTGGCTGACTTCGGCCTGCTCCGTGAACGTGCCGTAGCCCTTGGCGTTGCGCTCGCTCAGAGCGTCCCCCTCGTCGCCGCGCCACCACCAGAGGTTGACGGCGCGTTTCTTGTCGCCGAAGAGGATGTAGGGGCGCTTGTTGGCGTCGGTGCGCGAGGGGAATTGAACCGCTAGTTGGTCGGGATGATCCGTGCCGCGGTAGACAGTCCCGTCCCCGTCTTCGTACTCGGACTCGATATTTTTGCCCGTGGAATGGGTGCGATCGTCCCATTGCACGCGAAGCGCGAGTTCGTCGGTCGTGTACAGGGCTTGGACTTCGAGGAATTCGACGGATGCCCAGTAGAGGCGAGGCGGCTCGATGACGTTCGAGAAGGTCCGCACTCGCGCGACCGGGGCGCTCGCCCAAGCTTTGTCGTCGTCGCCTTCGGGGAGCCGCGCGACTTCCTTGGCTTCGATGGTCGCGCCGGGGTCGACGGGCTCTGGGGCGTACAGGCTCGTCACGTAGTTCACGAGATCCCAGCGCTGTTCAGGCGTCATCGCATCGCGGTACTCCGGCATCGGCGTACCTCGCATGCCGGTCGTAAGGGTTCGGAATAGGTCGAAGGGCGTGGCGCCGCCTCGATACGTTTCCGCGTTGCGGATATTCGCGGGCAAGATAGGCGTGGCGTCCCAGGAGTCTTTGAGTTCCGCGAAAGACGCGCCGTTTCCGCGGCCGAGTTCGCCGTGGCATTTGGCGCATTGGGCCATCTCATAAACCTTCCGGCCTGCCGCGATGGACTCGGGAGTAGCCGCCGGCTGTGGCGGTGGCTTGACGAGTTCGGGAAGAGGCACGGTGTCCTCGATCTCGTCGGGATCCTGAAAGTCCTCGGCTAGGGACTTGATATAGGCGACGAGATCCCAACGGCCCTGCTCCGGGATGTCTCGGAAATCGGGCATCGGGGTGCCGGGTACGCCTCGCGTGATCCCGTCGAAGATATCCTGATCCGTCGGCAGCGAGTCCGAGGAGGTCGTTCTGATCTTGAAGACCGGGCTGTCGAGGAAGACGCGCGGTCGGGGCAACATGAATTCGGCCGCCGGCCCCTCGCCGTCGCCGTTGGGGCCGTGGCATTGCTCGCAGACCACGCCGTAAATCTCCTTGCCCCGAGCCACGTCTCCGGCGGCAGCCGCGGCGACCCCCGAGACGGAGACGGAGACCGAGACCACGAAGAGCGCGCCCAAGCGCAGGGAGCCGACGCGCACGGTCCGGCCGTTCATGAGCCCTCTCCGTGACCCAAGATCTTCTTGCGGGGCTCAAGCCCCTGTCGCTCGTACAGGTAGAGAACGACCGCCCAAATCTCGTCTTGGGTAAGCACCCCTTCCCAGGCGGGCATCGTGGAATCCCAGGGTGTGCCTTCATCCGGGAGCCCCGGCCCGCCTTTGGCGATCCGCCAAAAGAAGAACGCCTCCTCGAACATCGGCAAGGTCCCGGCGTTGAACTTGGCCGGCGGCGGTTTCATGGCCGTCGCGAAGAGGCCATCTGCTATCAACTTGTCGCCGTGGCAATAGAAACAGTCTTGATAGTAGACCGTCTTGCCGTGGCCGACCTTGTCGGCGAAGGCCGCGGGATCGTTGGCTTGAAGTTCTCGGAGCGGATTATGCGCGGCAGCCAAGTCGACGATCGCCGCCTCTTGCGCTCCGCGCGCTGAGAAGCTGATTTGGTTTGGCGGTGCGGGATGGACGGCTCGTACCAGAGGCGGCGGATCGCTCGTCGGCAGCGACGCGGCGAAGCTCTGCCAGGCCAGGGCCGCAGGAATCGCTACCAGAAGCCCGACGAGGAGCGGCTGGTGCCGACGCTCGGTCATCACGGCCTGGATGGGCGCCAGGAACGCGCGGCGACTCTCGCTTCCGCTCGTTGCGTAGAGCAGAACAGCGACGACCGTCGTGCCTCCAAACGTGGTGACGATGCTAGCGGGCAAGGGCGGAGCGAAACCGAAACGCAGATAGAGCAAGGTGGCGACGGTGAATGCAAACGCCGACCAGAATGCGCCGAGCCTTGCCCGCGCGATGAAGACGATCGCGACGACCAGCACGTACACTGAGGTTGAGATTGCAGTAAACATCGTTCGTTAGCTTTTCCGTGGACTATTTTTGGCTGAGCCACTCGATGAGCATTGCGTAGTCCGCGGGGGTCATGCGTTTGTAGAAACCGTTGCCGGTGAGGGTTGTCTTCATCAGGCCTTTCAAGAAGGGCGGCTGCGCCTCCGGAATCGTGGCGTCAGGGTCGAGCAATGCCTCGTAGAGTTCGCCTTTGGAAAGCCGTCCGCCGACTCCCAGGAGAGCTGGGCCCAACGTGCGCGTCGGTGCTTCAAAGTTGTGGCAAGCCTCGCACCCAAACTCCGCGACAATCGCGTCGGCACTTTCGAACCCGCCCGTCTCGGCGGCCGCGACGGCCGCGGCCCGCGTGGCGCCAGAACCGTCCGCCGCGACATTTCCGGCCGCGACATTGCAGAAGCGATCTAGGGATTCGACATCGGTGCCCTTGATCGTCGCTTCGCCGCCAAGTGTCTGGAGAAAGGCGGCCGCCGCAAGGAGCTGGCCACCGGTGAGAGAATTGGCCTGCGGCGGCATGATGTTGGCGTAACCTTCGACGAGGTAGATGCCGGGTCGGCAGAGGGCCTCGATGAGGTAGTCGCCCGCTGTGTAGTCCGCGCCGGTCTCCGCGGCGCGCTTGGAGGCTCTCGCGGGTGCCTCGGCGCCGATGTTGGCGAGGTCCGGACCGCGCCCGGCTTCGCCGAACCTATGGCATGCCGAACAATTGGCCTCGAAGACAGCAGCTCCCGCTTCCGATAGCTCGTCGGGCCCGATGCTGGAGCCCGCCTTGATCTCCGGCGGAGGCCTATTCTCGAGCTGAGGCAGCACCTGCCCTACCGCCGTATAGACGAGGGACACGCCGAGCGTGAAGAGCGCCAAATTGAGGAACTGTTTCATCGAGCGGTTCGTGGGCGGACTGCCGAGCGTGAAGCCCCAGGCTGCGGCCGCAGGGAACATAACCTGATCTGGGGGGCCTTCTGGGGGCTGTTCTTGATGCCGTTCTCGGGCATCGGCGCTAGCCGGCACCGCGAGGCCCGAATCGTCTGTTACAAGGGGCTCTGCTGTATTTGGAGGATCGATGGCCGCGCTCTCCACGGAATCGTCGCAATTCACAATCGAAGAGAAACCCGTGGGGTACGACCGCATCCTCGTCGCCGTAGATTCGTCTGATCACAGCGACAGCGGGACCGACGAGGCCGTACGG
>PVBE011225707.1_pt1 | contig 18811 bp, 15 predicted proteins | sample 1631181 | NCBI WGS metagenome assembly PVBE01 (sample SAMN08397723, study PRJNA350692) | Marine metagenome, whole genome shotgun sequencing project. | isolation source: water | place: Pacific Ocean | collected 2012-04 | reverse complement strand
TCCTTGGAGCTGGCTCGATACCGTGACCGACTCCTCACCGACATCGAAACTCACGAATGACTCGCTGCTCTGCGCGCGATCATCGTTCCTCGGCATGATCCAAATACCCTCGGCAAGCTCCTCGGGTATGTTTGACAGCGTAAACTCCTCATCTACATAGTAGGTGTCGCCGGGCTCCAGGACATTCTGCTGGTAACCGAGCGGAGAGATATTTTCGAGGGTGTAGAGTGGCGGCCGGCACGAGTTGGCTCGGTCACCCGGGTTGCCTAACCAGTCAGCCCACAATTCGGCCATGAATCGATAGCCGAGGCCGTTCGGATGTAGATTGTCACTGAAGAGGCTGTATCGATCGCCGGCAGGAGTAAGGAAACACGAGAAGAAGTCCGGGCCCAACTCTACTTCCGGCAGAGCCGACAACTCCTCAACGATTACAGCGTTATAAGACCGTATGTTCCAGTTACGCGTTGCCGATTGTGCGAGCGGGTCCGGATAAGGTGTTGACGCGGTAGCGTCGCCGAATACCGGTGGCAGAGTAGGCAGGTAGATAACCTCACGTCCGGCTGCTTTCAGCTGACTGATAATCTCTAAGAGGTAGCCTTTGAAGGTACCCTCGCAGTCCGCTCCGGAACATCCCGCGCCGCTCGGCAGCCCTCGGGAGGGATTAGCATCGTTCGTGCCCAGCATGACGATTGCGCGGTCGTTGTGCGGGTTGCGCTCGATGATCGCCGAGATTTTCTCTGAAGCGCCGACGATGTCATCGCCCGAAATTCCCTCGTTGGTCACGAGACTGGGGTGGTTGTTCTCAGTCCTTCCAGATAACAGGTCTCCGAGTAGTGCCGGCCATCCTCGAAACGATCGGGTGCGCTGGTCAACGAGGTTGAGATTATCGGTAGAGTAATTATCACCCACACCTTCGGTGATGCTGTTTCCGATGGCGTCGTAGGAATGACTGCCTGTTGCTGCTGACCCTATCGCTATCGACGCATTAGAGTCACGCGCCACAGAAATACCGGAGATCTGGAGCGAGACCTCTATGGCATGGTCCCCAGGAGTAACTCCGCGGCATTGTGCCGAGTAGACACCGGTCGCTACTTCTATAGCTGGATCGCAAAGCCGAGAATCCAATCGGACCTCTACGCTGGAATTCTCGGTGGGCGTGTTGCTTGCGACGGCGGTAACCGTCAAGTCCTGCGTACCGCCGGGTAGGACCGTATGTGCCACCGGACTGGATATGACGATAGCGGGGTCACTGGAATTCTCGGTGATCAGAAGATCGTCGAATACTGCGGGACCTCGTGCGTACAGGGCAATACCGCCTGTGGCATGACTCGTATCGAAGGTGCTGAACAGTGGATCTTGATTGAGGTATACCTTAATAAGAGAGCCAGTCACTTCGACCGTGATGTCCTGCCATTGCTGTAACGGGTAACCGCGGCGGTTGGCAGCCAGTGTCGAAAAGCGGCCTTCTTCCCGCTTCTCCAGTCGAGCGAAGCCGCGCTGGGAATTCATCGAAAAACGATAATAGTTTTCCGGATCGACATAGCGAAACATGACGCCAATGTCTTCCCCGTCGTCATCTCCGGCAATGGCCGCAACGCTGAACCGGTAGTCGCTCAATCTTCGGCTCGAGCGGAGGTATGAGTAGGTGCCGAGGTGATAGGCGCCCGTCATATTTCTGCGGTCGCGTCCCAGGTTAGCGGTTTGAGCGAACGTGCCGGCTTCAGCCGCCCAATTGGCGGGGTCATCCGATTCATCGCTGACAATCTCCCAGCCACTCGCAGTACCGGCATCAAAGTCCTCGGTTAACGGAAGTGTCGGCACGCCGCCTCCGTCACAACTCGGAATGATCAGTACGCACAGAGTCGCGAGAATCGCAGGGCGTACTCTCCCCTGGTCGGATACGCTCATGACTACCTCCTGACTATATTGTCATTAACATGACTCATATCACGCTACGAATCCACTGCCGCCTCTGTTCGATTCTTCGGTACGCCATGCAATAGCTTTGGCGTTTTTGCAGGATTTTCTGGCTCAGGCTCTTCGATTCACGCCCAAGCGATGAAATTCGGGCCGTACGAAGAGGTTGAATACTGGGGCGAAGGCTTGAGCGCGGCGGCGCTGAGTAAAATCTTGTTGTATTCTTAGCGCCCCGATCGGCACCTACGACGACCGCGAAGACGACTTCCCATGACTGTGCGTACCCGCTTTGCCCCGAGTTCGACCGGTTTTCTCCATATCGGTGGGGCACGAACCGCGCTATTCAACTGGCTTCTTGCCAGAGGCCAGGGTGGCGCCTTCGTCCTCAGAATCGAAGACACCGACACTGAGCGATCGACGCGTGAATCGATCGAGCAGATCCTCGACGGAATGCATTGGCTCGGTCTCGATGCGGATGAGGGCCCGTTCTTCCAGATGGAGCGCCTCGATCAGTACCGGCAGCTCGCGCACCGGCTGTTGGATACGGGCAACGCCTACCGCTGCTACTGCGGGCGCAAAGAACTATCTGCGATGCGCGAAGCGCAGAAGGCTCGAGGACTGAAGCCTCGCTACGACGGCCGTTGCAGCGAGCGCGCCGAGCCGGTCGCAGATGTCGACCCCGTCGTCCGCTTCAAAAACCCATCGACCGGCCAGGTCTGCGTGCATGACCGTATTCACGGTGATGTCACGTTCGATAATGCCGAGCTCGACGACCTGATTATCCTGCGTTCGGACGGCGTCCCGACCTATAATTTTTCAGTCGTCGTCGACGACAGCCAGATGGGCATCACGCATGTCGTCAGGGGCGACGACCACTTGAACAATACCCCGCGGCAACTCAACATCATGGCGGCACTCGAGATCACGCCACCCGAATACGCCCATCTGCCGATGATTCTCGGCGCCGATGGTAGCCGCTTGTCGAAACGCCACGGTGCGGTGAGTGTGCTCGCCTATCGGGACGCCGGCTATCTGCCGGACGCCGTGTTGAATTACCTCATGCGCCTGGGCTGGTCCCATGGCGACCAGGAGCTATTCTCCATCGACGAGATGACCCAGTTGTTCAGTCTCGACAGTGTCAACGAATCGGCAGCCAGCTTCGATCCGGATAAGTTCCTATGGGTCAATCAACAGTGGTTGAAGCAGGCGCCGGCGGAGACGGTCTCAAGTTCCGTCCAGCCGTTTCTGGAAGAGAGCGGCTTCGATCTATCCAACGGACCGCCTATCGTCGATATCGTCGAGGTGCAGCGGGACCGGGCGCGCACGCTTGAGGAGATGGCCGAAAAGAGTGCGTTCATCTACACGGAGCCCGAATCTTACGAGCCGACGGCGATCAAGAAACATTTCAAGCCCGGCGTGTCGCGCGTGCTCGAGAGCCTTGAAAACACGCTGAGCGGACTGGCCGAGTGGAACGTGACGTCAACGCAGGCAGCCGTCGAGATGGTGGCAGAACAACTCGAACTCAAGATGGGCAAGGTTGCCCAGCCGCTCCGCGTCGCGGTGACGGGCACGTCGGCATCGCCCGGTATCGGTCAGACGTTGGCTCTGCTGGGTCGTGAGAAGACGCTGAGCCGGGTCCGGCGGGCCCTCGAGTTCGCACGGGCACACAGCTCGGCGTGAGAATGTCTGCACCATGCCGGTGAGCCGGAGCAGCCCGGGTTGGGACAGCAGATAGCACGCGATCACGAGGACAGCCCCGCTCCCGTGTGGGGCCTCGTTGTGGCCGGCGGGGCGAGTCGCCGTATGGGAGACGATAAGGGCAGTCTCGATTTCCACGGCATACCCCAAGCGGTGTGGATGTGGAGGCAACTGGATGAGATCTGTGAACGCGCCTATGTCTCGGTCAACATCGAGCAACAGACCCGTGAGCCCTACGTGGACCTGCCCACAATCACTGACGAGATTCCGCCCGTCGGACCCGCGACGGGCCTCATTTCAGCGTGGGCATCATTTCCGAAGATCGCCTGGCTCGCCGTGGCCGTTGACATGCCGTTTCTGGATCATGGCACATTGATGGCCCTTGTCGAAGGGCGTTGCTCAGCCGCCCTCGCCACAGCCTTCCAGCACCCGGATGGCACGCTCGAGCCACTCTGCGCTATCTGGGAAGCTGCCGCGCTACCGGCGCTGACAGAACGCCTTCAAACGGGTGACGCATCCCTGCGCCGCTGCCTGGAGGCCGGACAGGCTCAGATCCTGACGCCGGCCACGGGCCAGGCGCTTACGAGCGTGAATTCGCCTACCGAGTACGAGGACGCGCGTCGCCGGCTCGAGGCATCGGAGCCGTAGTTGTGCGCTGCAGCATAGGCGCCGGGCCGGTAGGCCTCCGGAATGAATTCCAGGCTCATTATTAAGTAAAACCGGAAAGCTAATGTTCCGGCTGAGCTTGCTCCGGGGCTTGGCTCGAGCGGCAGGGACGAGTATCCTCCATCAAACAAGAACTATCAGGACGACCCACAGTTTGACTTGAGGGTACGCTGTCAGGTGCTTGGGGCTTGACGGAAGCCATGGGTAGTCCCGTTTGTCGGCGGAGGTTTCCTTGAGCGCTGAGTATCGGCAGCGTTTCCCTCTTCAATCGCGTCTCTGAGGTTCTTGCGCGGCGTCTTGTCGCGATAGCTCAGGTGTCCCAGACGCCGGCGGCGAGCTTCCGTTCCCAGTTCAAGGAACTCGAAACGATGGCGGTGAGGTCGTCGTACCGAGCCTCCCAGCCCAAGACATCGCGTATTCTTGCAGCCGTGGCGATCAAGGTCGGCGGGTCGCCCGCACGACGACCGGCTTCGCGGATTTCGAGGGAGTAGCCAGCAACTTCCTCGACCGCTCTAAGTACCTCGCGAACACTGTAGCCGTGGCCGTAACCACAGTTCAGTGTCGTAGATTCACCATCCGTACGCAGATAGTCGAGCGCTTTCAGGTGGGCGGCGGCCAAATCCTCGATGTGGATGTAGTCTCGTACCCCAGTTCCATCCGGTGTGGGGTAGTCAGTACCGTAAATCGTGACATGATCCCGTTTGCCGACCGCTGCTTCACAGGCGACCTTGGTCAGCAAGGTCGCGTTTGGTGTGGACTGACCGATGCGGCCTTCCGGATCCGAGCCGGCAACGTTGAAATAGCGCAGTGCGACGTAGTTCAGTGGTTCGACCGCGGACACATCGCGCAACATCCATTCGGTCATAAGCTTGGAGAGGCCATAGGGGTTAATCGGTACCGTCGGTGAGTCCTCTGAGGCCTTACCCGTATCCGGTATGCCGTAGACTGCTGCCGTGGAAGAAAAAACCACGTTGCGCACTTTAGCCTTCAGCGCGTACTCGAGTAGAGTACGGCTCGCACAAGTGTTATTGCCGTAATACTTAAAAGGGTCGGCAACGGATTCTGGTACCATCGTATGGGCAGCGAAATGCATGACGGTGTCGATGTCGAAACGCTCGAATATCGTTTCGAGGCACTGACGGTCGCCCGTATTGCCGACCACGAGTTCGCCATGGAGCACGGCGCGACGAAACCCGGTGGACAGATCGTCCAGGACGACGACTTTTTCACCGGCCTTACCCAACTGTCGGACGACGTGGCTACCGATATAACCGGCACCTCCCGTAACGAGAATCGTTTTATGGCTCATACAGTTAGGAAAGTGAGATAATCGACTGTATTGAGTGTATCAGGTCCCTCGCATGGAACTGGGATACCGGTCGCAGTTTAAAGAGCGGCCGGTTCCAGCGTGACTAGCCAAGGAAAGCGCCAGGGATGGGTCAGTAGGACGTGGATGGATCGAGAGTAGTTCTACTAACCGGGCTGGCCCCGTTCCTCGATGCCTGCGGTGGCGGTGGCGGCGGTGCTGTTCCCGGAGCTCAAAATCCGAGTCCGATCGATTCCGTAACTATCGCCGGGCGAGTGACTTTCGATTTCGTCCCCATCCTATCGGGAGGAATGGCGCTGCCGCGCCTCGACTACGCGGCGATCGTGCCGCGCCCGGTGCGACGCGTAACCATCCAGGTCTTCGATGACGAGACCGGCGCCCTGATCGACGCTACTACGACGAGTGATAGCGGGGGCTATTCGCTGACTGTGCCCATGGATACCCTTGTGAGGCTCAGGGCTTGCGCCGAGTCTCTGCAGAGCGGAAATCCAGAATGGAACACTCGTGTAATAGACAATGTTCAGGACAACGCGTTGTTCGTGCTCGATGGAACCTCTTTCGATACGGGATCGGCAGACTCGATACGGGATCTTCATGCGGGGGTCGGAATGGACCGGGGTCGCATATACGGAAACGAGGCCGGTGGTCCCGTTCGCGATTCTAGATACCGTCTACGACGGCATTCAGTTTCTGTTGGCGGTGGACTCTGCCCTGGACTCCCCACCGCTGACAGTGCATTGGAGTCCCGATAATCATTCGGCATAGGGTGCCGATGGCTCGCCCGATCCGGAGAGCGGCGAGCCATCGGCGGCACCTTGCCGCGAAAGGCGACAGGAAATCTCACCTTCAACCATCCTAAGATGTACTGCAATCGAACAGGAGTCCAAATGTGGCCATATGATGACAGGCAGCGCTGCGATCGCTGTCCCTAACCTTGGGGCCAACAGAATCGGCATATAATCCAAGAAACGCACCTTAGATCGAGATGAACTGTTCGACGAACTGCCGAAGATTAACGGTTGCGCCAATGATGGCGCGCACCGACCGGCACTGCCGTTTCCTGCTGCGACTGCTCGCGCCCAATGCATGGCTCTATACCGAGATGATCACGGCGCTTGCACTGATCCGCGGCGACCACCAGGACTTACTCAGGTATGACGCCTCGGAGCATCCGCTCGCACTACAACTCGGCGGCAGCGATCCGGATGAGCTGGCTAGAGCGGCCCGTTACGGGCAGGATGCGGGCTACGACGAGATCAACCTTAACGTCGGCTGCCCGAGTGACCGCGTTCAGGCAGGTCAGTTTGGAGCGGCGCTCATGGCATCGCCCGGCCAGGTCGCTGCCGTCGTTGCGGCGATGTCGGAAGCGGTCGATGTTCCGGTTACCGTGAAGACGCGGCTGGGTATCGACGATCGGGACAGCTACGAGTTTCTGCACGACTTCGTCGGCGCGGTGTCCCATTCCGGTTGCCGGACCATCATCGTTCATGCTCGCAAGGCCTGGCTGAACGGTCTGAGCCCGAAAGAAAATCGGGAGATCCCACCGTTGGACTATTCGCGCGTTCATCGTCTCAAAGCCGACTACCCACGACTCGAGATCATCATCAACGGTGGGCTCACGACCGAGGAACAGATTCTGGAACAACTCGAGTACGTGGACGGTGTCATGTTGGGCCGGCACGCTTACCAGGACCCCTACCTGTTGGCGAGGCTCGACCGGATTCTCTTCGTCGATGTACCACTCCCGTCCCGTGAGACCGTCCTGGCGGCGTACTTGCCGTATCTCGAGAACGAAATGTCCACGGGTACGTCACTGAAAACGATGACCCGCCATCTCATGGGGCTCTACGCGGCACAGCCTGGCGGCCGGCGCTGGCGCCGATTCTTGAGCGAGCTTCCGCATGGCGACAAAGGACTCGCTGCTCTGCGGAGACATGTCGGATCGACGGCTTCATTGAATTATTAGGGCCAGATCCCTTTTCTCGGCGAGAAAAGGGATCTGGCCCTAATAACTCGCGGCCAGGTGGTCGCTCCTATAAAGCGTGTGACGATCTCGCTACAATGATGGCCTTCCCTTCATTACTCCAAGCCAACGAGGCCACAGTGACAAGAGCAGAGGCGAAGAAGATCCGGCAACTAACCATGGCCGAGCAAGCTGATCTTCATGAACTCTATGAAGAGGCAGTTCAGAACGTTGAAACTGAAATCGAATTTTTGCACGACACTTTTCGCGATCTGAAGGGCCGCGATGCGGTGAGTTTCAGAGAAGATTTCTGTGGTACGGCCAGCACTTCTTGCGAATGGGTGCGCACAGGTTCTGGGCGCCACGCGATCGGTGTGGATATCGATCAGGACGTGTTGGATTGGGGCAGGAAAAATAGGATTGGACGATTGCCCGAGGTCGATCGGCCTCGCGTCAAGCTGCTCAACGAGGATGTGATGCGAGTCGACACGGGGCTCGTCGACATCGTCGGCGCATTCAATTTCAGTTACTGGATCTTCAAGACGCGAGCCGAGATGCGTGACTACTTCTCGCGCGTGCGTGAGTCATTGCACGAGGACGGTGTGTTCTTCCTGGATGCTTATGGCGGCTCCGAGGCGTACGAGACGCAGAAAGAGAAGACGAAATGCGAGGGTTTCACGTATATCTGGCATCAAGCGAAGTACGAGCCAGTGACAGGGCGTACTGTTTGCCACATCAACTTCAAGTTTCCGGATGGCTCCAGAATCAAGAAAGCATTCAGTTACGATTGGCGTCTCTGGTCGTTGCCAGAACTCAGTGAACTCCTGAAGGAAGCGGGGTTCCGGACGGTTCGCGTGTACTGGGAGGGCGGGGACGAGGATGGTGAGGGCAACGGTGAGTTCTTCGAAGAGTCCAAAGGCGAAGCCGACCCGGCTTGGATAGCCTACCTAGTCGCCGAGAAGTAGGAGCGACGGCCTCATCGCGATTCCTCACGGTGTATCGCGGCGACTCCCTCAGCAGTTCTCAAAGCCGCACGAACGTTCGCTGCGAGCTGATACCGACTCTTAGGTATTGCGTATAATCCGGCGACCATAGACCTAGGATGATAACCCATGGGTAGGGATGTCGAAGTTGCCATATTGTTCGCCGACGTCGTAGGCAGTACGCAACTCTACGAACAACTCGGTGATGCTAGGGCCAGAGAAATGGTTGCGCGCTGCCTCGAGATAATGCGTGAGGCAACGGAGGGTCTCTCCGGCCGCGTAATCAAGACCATGGGAGATGAAGTCATGGCGACATTCCCCTCAGCGGATGACGCCATGAGTGCGGCCAAGCAGATGCAGGAAGCGATTTCCGGAGATTCGTCGCTGCGACACGCCGATGGTCACGTCGCGATACGTATCGGTTGTCATTTCGGCCCCGTCGTCCAGGAAAATAGAGATATCTTCGGCTCGGCCGTCCACACGGCCAATCGTATGACGAGCCAGGCCAAGGCTCAGCAAATCATCACCACGAAAGCAACCGTCGATCAGCTGTTGGGCGAATGGAGCAACATGGTGCGGCAGATCGATGTTGCTATGGTCAGAGGCAAGTCGGATGAAGTCGCACTCTATGAGGTTCTCTGGCAACCGGATGAGGCAACGAGCATGTTGCCGACGGTTGGTCTCGGTCAGCCCATTAGTCGAACTAAACACGTCCGGTTGAAATTCAAGGGCCAGGAAGTCATGGTCGGGGAAGGGCGTAAAAGCGCGACCTTGGGGCGCGCCGAAGGAAACGATCTCGTGGTTAAGGGTAGCCTGATCTCTCGTGTGCACGCGCGAATCGAGACGAGTAAAGACAAATTTACCCTCGTCGATGAAAGTACCAACGGGACGTTCGTGCAGGCGGGTTCCGGTGAGGAGATTTTCGTGCGCCGGGACAGCACCCTGCTTGTCGACGAGGGCGTCATCGGATTGGGACGGGTCGCCCAGCCGGGTGCGCCGACAGCCGTTCATTACGTCGTCGAAGATTAGCGGGTGTGGGAGACGCCCTCGTCGCGATTCTTTTAAGCTAAGCGAGGGCCTGCACGACCTTCTCGTGCTCGGCGCGGAGTTCCGCCGGTAGACGATCCCCGTAACTGTCGAGATACTCGCCGATCTGCGCAAGCTCGTCCCGCCATTGCTTCGGATCTATGGTGAGCAACTGCGAGAGCGCCGTGTCCGTAACGTCGAGGCCGGTGATGTCGATGTCCGCGGTGGTTGGTAAGTACCCGATTGGCAGCTCGTTGGCGCCGACGCGCCCCTCGCAGCGATCGATAATCCAGCGCAGAACCCGGAGGTTCTCCCCAAAGCCCGGCCACAGAAACTTGCCGTCTGCGTTGCGGCGGAACCAGTTGACGTGGAATATCTTCGGCAGCGTATTCGAACGTGCGCTGAAGCTCAGCCAATGGGCCCAGTAGTCCCCGAAGTTGTAGCCGCAGAACGGCTTCATCGCCATCGGGTCGCGCCTTACGACACCGACCGCTCCGGTCGCGGCGGCTGTCGTCTCCGAGGCCATGCTGGCGCCGACGAGGACGCCGTGAGCCCAATCCTTCGCCTGGTAGACCAACGGTGCGAGTTCGCGCCGTCGTCCGCCGAAGACCACCGCCGAGATCGGCACGCCGTCGGGCGCTTCTGCGAGTCTTGAGTAACTGGGGTTGCGTGTAGCCGCGACCGTGAAACGTGAGTTGGGGTGAGCGGCCGGACCGTTGGCCGGATCATAGGGTCGGCCTTGCCAATCGGTAACCGGTACGCCGTTCTCTTTATCCTCCCACCAGGGATCGTTGTCGGCGGTCACGGCGACGTTGGTAAAGATCGTGTCCGCTTGGATCGTTTCGTAGGCGTTGCGATTCGTCTGCCGATTTGTGCCGGGGACGACACCGAAATAGCCGGCCTCCGGGTTAATCGCCCTGAGTTGGCCGCTGTCGTCGAGATGCATCCAGGCGATGTCGTCGCCCAGCGTCCAGATCTTCCAACCCGCGTGGCTCTCCGGCGGAATCAGCATGGCGAGATTCGTCTTGCCGCATTGCGATGGGAAAGCGCAGGCTATGTAGTGGATCTCGCCCTCGGGGTTCTCGACACCGACGATCAGCATGTGTTCGGCAAGCCAGCCTTCGGTACAGGCCTGGTAGCTCGCAATGCGCAGGGCATGACATTTCTTGCCGAGCAAAGCGTTGCCGCCATAGCCGGAACCGTAACTCATGATGGTGAGTTCTTCGGGGAAGTGCATGATGAAGCGGCGGTCCGGATCGAGTTCACCGATGGAGTGCAACCCTTTGGTAAAATGACCTTTTTTATCGATTTCTCCGAGAGCTCCCTGACCCATGCGTGTCATGAGATACATATTCACGGCCACGTAGGGGCTGTCGGTAATCTCGACGCCATAGCGGGAATAACGGGATACCAACGGACCCATGCAATAGGGGATGACGTAAAGCGTCCGGCCCTGCATACAACCGGCGAAGCAGCCTTCCATGAGCTCCTTCGCTCGGGCCGGCGCCATCCAGTTGTTGTTGGGGCCGGCGTCGATCTCATTCTCGCAACAGACGTAGGTAAGATGTTCGACGCGTGCGACATCCTGGGGATCCGACAGGTGCAAGTAGCAGTCCGGGTAGTGTTTCTGATTCAGTGCCTTGAGATCGCCACTTTCGAGCATTTCCTGCACCATGGACTCATATTCGTCCTTGGTGCCCGTGCACCAGTGAATTCGGTCTGGCTGAGTGAGATCAGCCACCTCGGCGACCCAGTCGCTGAGGCTTTCGAGTTGAGCGGTCATGGATGGTTGTGGCGTCGGATGAGTCTCTAGGGGCGGGAGTATAGCGAAATGGCTGCCCTTGTGGCGGTTCGATTGCACGTTCGTGTTTCGCGACCGGAAAACTGCTCCTGCGCCAGCTGCACAGATTCTGATTTACAGTCGTGCGCAAAGATCACGTTATAGTTCAGGTATGCGCGATCTTGCTGAAGTTTTCCGCCCCAATGGTCTGTTGGCCGAGCATCTGCCTGGCTTCACGCACAGGGAGGCGCAGGAGGAGATGGGCCAGCTCGTCTGGGATGCGTTAAGAGAGCGCCGCCACCTCGCTATAGAGGCAGGTACGGGTATCGGTAAGACGTTCGCCTACCTCGTCCCGGTGCTTCTGTCCGGCAAGCGCGCCATCATCTCAACCGGCACCCGGACGTTGCAGGATCAGATCTACGATCGGGATCTACCTATGCTCGGTGCAGCGATCGGCCGACCCGTGAAGGTTGCCCTACTCAAAGGCCGGAACAACTACCTGTGCTGGCATCGACTCGAGATCGCGCGTCAGGAGGGTGCCCGGAGCAGCAAGTTCGCGAACAGGCTCGCAGAAATCGAGTCCTGGGCACGCTCCGGTGTTACCGGGGATCTCACCGAGCTCGTGGACCTTCCCGAGGACAACCCGATGCGAGGCGGAATCACTTCGACCGTCGATAATTGTCTCGGTAGTCGCTGTGAATTTTTCGACGATTGCTTCGTCGTCGAGGCGCGTCGTCGGGCTCAGGAAGCCGATGTCGTAATCGTCAACCACCATCTGCTTCTGGCAGACCTCGCTCTCAAAGAGGAGGGCTTCGGTGAGTTGCTGCCCGGCGCGGACGCGGTCGTCGTCGATGAAGCTCACCAACTGCCGGATATCGCGCAACAGTTCTTCGGCGTCACCGTCAGTAGCCGCGAACTCCAGCGCCTCGCGCGCGACGTTCTTGCTGAAGCGCGTGCGGCTGGGCTCGCCCGGCAGCTCGAGCCGTTGTCCGACGCGCTCGTAAAGAGTACCGGCGACGCACGGCTCGTGGTGGGCGAAAACTCTGGCAGGGTCCCGTGGGAGGGGTGTTCGGCTGAGTTTCAGCAGGCCGTGTCGGTCTGGTGGGAAAGCCTCGACAAACTCGGCGCCGCTCTCGAGGGTGCACGCGATATCAGTCCGGGCCTGCAGAATTGCTGGGAGCGTTGCCAGGAGAGCGCGATGCGTCTGCGGACACTGAACGACGCGGATCCACGCGGATTGCGTTGGGTCGATGCATCGCCGCACAGTCTGGCCGTGCACTGGACACCTCTGGACACCGGCAGTGAACTCCGACAGCGAATCGAGGCGCACGGTGGGACGTGGGTGCTGACCTCAGCCACGTTGGCGGTTGGTGAGGATTTTTCTCACTTCCTCGGTCGTGTCGGGATCGACGGCCCACGAACTCGCGTGCTGCCGAGCCCGTTCAATTACACTGACAACGCCAGACTCTATCTTCCGCTTGGGTTACCGCAGCCGACCGAAGCCGACTTCGTGCCGCGCCTCCTAAGTGTCGTGTATCCGCTCGTGGAGGCTGCCGGCGGCGGTGCATTCCTGCTCTTTACGAGTTACCGTGCGTTGCACGAGGCGCGCCGGCTGCTCGAAACAAGGCCTGGTCCGGGTCCGTTGCTCGTCCAGAGGGATGGGCCGCGAACGGAGCTGTTGCGACAGTTTCGCGAGGCGGGTGACGCCGTGTTGCTCGGGACGAATAGTTTCTGGCAAGGCGTAGACGTCAAGGGCTCCGCCCTGCGCATCGTCATCATCGATAAATTGCCGTTCGCGTCCCCGGGCGATCCGCTGATCAAAGCCCGCATCGACTCGATTCGTAACGAGGGCGGCGATCCGTTCACTCAATTTCAACTCCCGCAGGCGGCCCTCGCGCTAAAGCAGGGTGTCGGTCGATTAATTCGTGATTTTGACGATCGGGGGTTGGTCGTTCTCTGCGATCCACGGCTTCGGGCGCGGTCCTACGGCCGCGTCTTCCTGGAGAGCTTGCCGCCGATGCCGCTGGTCGAGGATTCCGGTGAGGCTCGAGCCTTCGCCGAGGTGCTGCGGCCGCCTTTGAAGTTCGACCGGGAAGCGATCCTGCCGTGAAACTGCTCGCTATCGAGACCTCGACCGATATCGGCACCGTAGCCATTTCGGCCGATGAGCACGTCGAAGAGCGGCGCATACCGACCCCGAGGGCGCAGACCGAGCGCGTTCTGCCGCTCATCGACGAGCTACTTTCGGCGGCGGGCCAGACGCTCGCCGATCTCGACGGTATCGCGTTCGGTCGGGGTCCGGGCTCGTTCACGGGCCTCAGGGTTGCCGCGGCGGTAGCTCAGGGGCTGAGCCTCGCGGCCGATTTGCCATTGTTGCCCGTATCCAGTCTAGCGGCGATGGCTCAGGGTATTTGGAGAACTCGGGCAGAAGCACGGTCCCTCGTGTGCATCGACGCGCGAATGGGCGAGGTTTTCTGGGCGGCGTATGAAATCCGCGAAGAGTTGGCGGAGCTTATCGGCGAGGAGCGCCTGTCCGAGCCCGGAGCGGTGGCTTGGACGAACGCCGGGTCCTGGGGAGCCGTTGGCAGTGGTTTCGAGGTCTATGAGACCATACTGGCAGATGCCCTCGCGGAAGCTGGCAGCATCCATGCCTCATTCCAGCCGAGTGCGACTGATCTGCTGCCTCGGGCACTGGCAGATCTTCGCCGTGGCAAGACTCAGCTCGCCCAGGGGGCGACCCCGGTTTATCTGCGGGACGAGACCGCCTGGCAGAATTAACACACGGCAGCCCATGCCGGCCACGGGCGTTAATCAAAATGTCATACTTCTCCGGTGTAATCGGGGGTCCGAGCGATACGAGTAACCCATGGGCGCAAGAAAGATACTGGTCGTCGAGGATGAAGGCGCCATTCGCGAGATGCTGGCATTCAATCTCGGCCGCTCTGGTTATGAGGTGTTGGAAGCCGCGGACGGTCAGGAGGCGAGGAGAGCAATCGCCGATGGCTATCCCGATGTCATTCTCATGGACTGGATGCTACCGGGTGTTAGCGGACTCGAACTCACTCGCCAATTAAAACGCGATGCCGCGACGAGAGATATCCCAATCATCATGGTTACCGCTCGTGCACAGGAGGACGACCGCGTGGCTGGGCTCGACGGTGGAGCCGACGATTACATCACCAAGCCCTTCTCGCCGCGGGAACTCGAAGCACGGATCAAAGCGGTCTTGAGGCGCTCCGGCCCGGCAGACGATGAAATAATAAGCGTCGGCCAGCTAAGCCTGGATAGGGCCAGTCACCGAGTCAGCATCGATGACGAAGAGATTTCGTTGGCTCCGATCGAGTTCCGGATACTGGAATTCTTCATGCATCACCCGGGCCGCGTCTATTCTCGGGCCACGCTATTGGATAGGATCTGGGGCGCCAATGTCTACGTTGAGGAGCGCACAGTCGACGTACATATCCGTCGTCTGCGTAAAGCGTTGAGCGCATTCGGCTACGATAAATTGATACAGACCGTTCGTGGATCTGGCTATCGTTTTTCGGATCGCGAGGTGTAACGGTGCCAAGGCGTTGGATCCTCGAGTTCGGGCGACTTGCGGTCTGGTTGACGTTGGTCTCGTTGGCCGGATTCTGGTTCGGGAGGCCGGCCGAGTGGGTCCTCGGCGGAGTGCTGCTCTACCTTGCGGTTCAGCTGCTCCAGCTCTATCGTTTGGAACGCGTTCTCAGTGGAACTCGGCTCGACGGAATGGATGACGCCCGCAGTGTATGGTGGCAGCTCTCTGCCCGCATCGATACCCTCGAGACCAACGCGACTAAGCGCAAGAACCAATACCTTCGACTCCTCCGGGAAGTACGGCAATCTACGGACGCGCTGGAGGATGGCGGGCTCATTCTCAACTCGAAGCACGAAATACAGTGGCTAAACGCGGCCGCGTCGCGGTTACTCGAGCTGAATCCCGCGAAGGATCTAGGCCGACGTCTCGATAATCTAATCCGGTATCCGGACCTCGTGAAAAAGCTGGCCGTGCCGGGCGGTGAGACGATGACGATTCCCGCGCCGCAGGATCCGGCCCGGCAGATTTCGGTGCAGATTATTCCCTATGGGGACGGCCAGAGCCTGGTGATCGTCCGTGATATCACGCGTCAGGTCATACTCGAGCGGACGCGCCGGGACTTCGTGGCCAACGCGTCCCACGAGCTGCGCTCGCCGCTGACTGTCATCAGCGGCTACTTGGACGCGCTGGCCGAAGCGGAGGAACTTCCGCAGAGCTGGCACGCGCCGATCAGCGAGACGCAGCGGCAGGCGGACCGAATGACCACGATTCTCGCCGATCTCATCGAACTCATGCGCTTGGAATCCGCGGAAGGGGAGGCGGAAAAGGCGTTCGTCGATGTCGGCGCGATGCTTCGGCTCATCGAGAAGGAGTTCGGCGCACGACCGGATTCGCCAAGCCTGACGCTACGTCTCGACGCGGATCTGGCGTTGCTGGGCAGTGAGTCCGAACTACACTCGATCTTCCATAATCTCATTAATAATGCCGTGAGATTTACACCGGCAGATGGTCGGGTCCACGTCAGCTGGAAGACGGGCGACGCGGGCGCGGTCTTAGCGGTTTCGGATACCGGTATCGGAATCCCGGAGGAGGACCTCCCGAGGGTCACGGAGCGATTTTATCGTGTCGATCGCGGCCGCTCGCGAGAGACCGGGGGCACCGGGCTGGGGCTTGCCATCGTCAAGCATGCGCTGCAGCGTCACAACGGGCGTTTGAATATCGAGAGTCTTGTCGGCGAGGGCAGCACGTTTCGTTGCCATTTCCCTGAGTCTCGGCTCGTTCGAGGGGAGGGCGCGAACCGCGTCATTGTATAATTCGCCGTCAGCGATCCAGTGCCGCAGAGTATCGTAATGAGCGTTGAGAATATCGGGCCATACCTCTCTCCTGAAGATAATGAGGATTTGGAGCGTATTCGCAACAGCGTTCTGGCGATGGGTGGGCTGGTCGAGGAGCAATTCGATCGCGCCATTCGGGCCTTGTCCGATGCGGATAGCGTGCTCGGCCTGCAGGTTGCCCGCGATGATGCCAAGGTCAATAAGATGGAGGTGGCTATCGATGAGGAATGCAGCCGGATTCTGACGACCGGGCTATCCACCCCGAGCGATCTGAGGCTCATATTAACGCTTGTGAAGACGATTACGGATCTGGAACGCATCGGCGATGAAGCGAAAAAGATCGGCGTTCTCTCGGCTCGATTGGCGGCCGTGGAGCGACCCCCCGCAAATTATCGTGAGCTGAGACATCTGGCGACTCATGTGAAGCAAATGATCCATGGGGCATTGGATTCTCTGGCGCGACTGGACGATCAAGGTGCGCTCGAGGTAGTAAAGTCCGACGAGATTGTCGATGAGGAGTACGAGACGATCTATCGTCAGGGAATCACATTCATGATGGAAGACCCGCGCACAATTCGCCAGCTCATGGATCTAACCTGGCTTGCCCGCGCTCTGGAGCGCATTGGCGACCACGCGAAGAATATTTGCGAGTACGTGATTTTTGCCGTGCACGGGAAGGACATACGCCATACGGGGCTCGAGAATATCGAGGCGGCTCTGGCGCAATTGCCCAAACCTCAGAGGATCGAGTCTTGAAATTATCGATCTCACATCGGCGATGGCTCAATCTCGCCGGCGCCGGTAGCGTCGTCGGGCTCATCGCTTACGCATTATTCGCGCAGTATGTATTGGATCTGGAAGCGTGTCCTCTCTGTATCTTTCAACGAGTCGCTTTCATCGCGGGAGGCTTGGTTTTTCTAGCGGCGGGCCTGCATAGCCCGGGAGGCGTTAGTGCCCGCGCCTACGCAGTACTGGGCGTCGTCGCGAACGGTATCGGGGCCGGCATCGCGGGATGGCACGTCTATATTCAGCATCTACCGCCCGATCAGGTGCCTTCCTGCGGCCCTGGCCTCGATTATCTCTTTGATGCATTCTCGCCGATCGAGGCTATCGAGATGGTCTTTACCGGCTCCGGGGAATGCGCGGAGATCAACTGGGCGTTCTTAGGCTTAAGTATGCCAGGCTGGGCGCTGGTCTGCTTTGTACTGCTGGGCGGCCTCGCGGTATTCGCGAACTGGTCCCGAATTTCCAGGTAACCTGAGGCAAAAAAGGAAAAAAGGGGACGTTCTGCATCTTTGCAAAGCATTTTCCGTAAGAGCGAACGCTGTTGGAATAGGCGGAAAAATGCAGGATGCCCCCTCTTTGCTGCCGTTTCAGATGTCCCCGTTCACCAAGAGTAGTTCCGCGATTCTGTAGTAGATCTTCTCCAGCCGGAAGATATCCGCCACGTTGATCTCTTCGTTGACCTGGTGGATCGTCTTGTTGATGGGCCCGACTTCGATCACATCCACGCCACACGGTGAGATATACCGGCCATCGGAGGTTCCGCCGCTCGTCGAGAACTCGGGATCGAGTCCTGTGTGTTCCAGGATGGCGCTGCGCACGGCGGCGGAAAGTTTGCCTTCCTCACTCAAGAAAGGCTCGCCGGCAACGTGCCACTTGATCTCGTAGTTGAGTTCGAGTCCAACAAGTATCGCTTCTACATGCGCGGCGAGAGTCTGGTGGGTCCACTGCGTTGAGTAGCGTAGATTAAAGCGACAGTTGAGTTCCGCCGGAACGACGTTCGGCGCGCCGGCATCGCTGTGCACGTTCACCATCTGGAACGTCGTCGGCGGGAAATGCCCGTTCCCGTTATCTATTGGCCCGCGGGTCATCGCTTCGATGAATCGGGCGAGATCGTGCATCGGATTGCGCTCCGGCAGCGGGTAGGCGACGTGTCCCAGTGCCCCCCGAATCGCCATGAGCCCGGTCAGGCTGCCCCGCCGGCCAATCCGTACCGTATCTCCGAGCGTATCCTTGCTGGAGGGTTCTCCGATAACACACCAGTCGATAGATTCATTGCGCTGAGTGAGGGTTTGCATGACCTTCAGCGTCCCCTCCTGAGCCGCACCCTCCTCATCGCTGGTAATCAGGAAAGCGAGCGACCCGCTGTGCTCGGGATTGTCGGTCACAAAGCGCTCGCAAGCGGAGAGCATTCCGGCGAGGCTGGCCTTCATGTCAGCCGCGCCGCGAGCTATCAGTTTGCCATTATCTATTTCGGCGGCGAATGGGTCGACCCGCCATTGATCTCGTGGTCCGGCCGGCACTACATCGGTGTGGCCCGCGAAGCACAATACAGGCGCTGCACTGCCGCGACGCGCCCAGAGGTTATCGACCTCGCCGAAACGCAGGAATTCCGTCTCGAAGCCGAGTTCCTCGAGTATCTCCGCGATGAGCTGCTGGCAACCGTGATCGTCCGGAGTTACAGACGGCCGGCGAATCAGAGTACGGGTGAACTCGAGGATATTCACTTGGTATTTCCTGTTTTTGACAATAGAAGTATCGCATGACTCTGTGACTCG
>PVBE010381353.1_pt1 | contig 18812 bp, 19 predicted proteins | sample 1631181 | NCBI WGS metagenome assembly PVBE01 (sample SAMN08397723, study PRJNA350692) | Marine metagenome, whole genome shotgun sequencing project. | isolation source: water | place: Pacific Ocean | collected 2012-04 | reverse complement strand
GGATTCTATTATCTTCGATTCAAGGACCAGCAATTACAATGATTAAGGTTGATGGCGCAATGCACGAATTTTCTTCAATACCTGGGGTCAGAGAAGATGTAACGGAGATTATCTTAAATTTAAAACAATTAAATTTAAAGCTTCACACCTACGAAAAACAAAGAGTCAACCTAAGTGTCTCGGGCGAAGGGGTAATTACGGCTAAAGACATACAAATTAATGAAAATGTAGAAATCGTTAATCCGGATCAATATATAGCCACTCTTTCGGAAGGAGCAAAGTTAGATATTGAAATAACTATTGAAATGGGTAGAGGCTATGTTCCCACGGAATCAATCGAGGACGTCGATCACTCAATTGGAGAGGTACCAATTGATGCCATTTTCTCTCCCGTCACTAAAGTTAATTACAATATTACAAGTGCAAGGGTAGGTCGTAGGACTGATTATGAGAGACTTACTTTAGAAGTTTGGACTAATGGAACCATACTCCCTGAAGATGCAGTTGCGTATGGAGCAAAAATTCTCAAAGAACAAATGACCGTCTTTGTTAATTTTGACGAAGAAGAAGTGGACGCTATACCGATTGTTGAAGATGTTCAAGAAGAAATAACAGGATCAGAGGATGTCCTCTTTGCTAAAATCGAAGATCTTGATTTTTCTGCACGATCTTTAAACTGTTTGGCAAAAGCCGATATCAAATACCTAGGTGATTTGATTCAACTCACGGAAGAAGATTTATTAAATCTTGAAAATTTTGGAAAGAGATCGTTGTTTGAAGTACGAGATGTCGTTGCTGGTTTTAGTTTAAAACTCGGTGAGGAAATCGATAAGGATTTATATTATCAGCAAAGAACCAAGCAAGACGAGCCAGGGGAAGTTCCGGAAGTAGAGTAATTATATATGCGACACAAAGTTAAAAAAGGCAAGCTAGGACTAAAAACTGGGCATCGTATATCTTTGCTAAGAAATCTTTGTACGGAACTATTTAGATACGGCAGAATAACCACTACGGATGCCAAAGCTAAAGAGTTAAGGAAGTTCAGTGAGAAAATTATAACCCTTGCTAAGAATGATACGGTCCATTCAAGAAGACTCGTAAACACAAAAATTAAAGATAGAGAAGTCATGACAAAACTGTTTGATACTATTGGTCCATCGTTCTCTAATAGACCAGGTGGGTATACAAGAATTATTAAACTAAATTATAGAAAAGGGGATGCAGCTCCTGTTTCATCTATAGAATTGGTCGGTCTCGATGTGCCCTTCAAGCCTAAGGACGATGGCCAAGATGAAGCCAGTAAGACCAAAGTCCAAAAGCCTGGTTAAAAATTTCCCATGTCCAATAACCTTGGCATTATATTAGACCCTAATTCGTTCCAGAATATGCGGCATGTTGCCGAGAAGGCTGAAAAAAATGGCTTTCACTCGCTTTGGGCTACTGAGCTATTTAGGAGCTCATTGGAGCAGCTTGTATACTTATCAACCTTTACTAGCAAAATAAAGATTGGGTCGGCCATTACTTTGGCTTTCACTAGAAGCCCTCTAACTACAGTTATTTCAGCGCTTGATATAGATGAGCTATCAAAAGGTAGGTTGATACTTGGTATTGGCTCTGGTGCTATCAACACAAATAGGAAATGGCACAATTTTGATTCTTTCGATAGGCCCTCAAATAGAATTGAAAGTTTTTATAAAGTATTTAGAAACATTGAAAAGACCCTTGTAGACAAAAGTGATTTGACATATAGCGATGATTACTACAATCTCACGATTAAAGGTTTCAGAAGACCGTTCAATACGTTCAGAAAGGAAATACCCATGTTTTTAGCAGGGATAGGGCCAAAGATGACTTCCATATCAAAAAAACTATTTCAAGGCTATATTGGGCATGTAGTTTGCTCAAAACCCCACATAAAAGATAATATTCTTCCTATATTGGGTAAAAAAAATGCCCACCACACGGTTTCCTCGATTATTTTATGCTCTATTAATAAAGATAAAAGAAAAGCCGTGCTAGATGCTAAAGGAACGATTGCGTTTTATTCAACCGTAAAAGCCTATTCGAAACCATTTATTGACCTCGGTTTTGAGGAAAATATTGAGAGAATAAGAAAGGCATTCTTTCAAAACGACACAGAAGGCATGATAGACAATGTCTCCGATGAGATGGTTAAGAATTTTGCAATATATGGTAACCGAGATGATGTTAAAGATCAGCTGAACGATTACAAGGAGATACTAGACTTGCCGATACTTTCGGCGCCTCATTACTATTTGGATAAATCTCTTATTGAATCCTATCAGGATGAAATTTTAGAGAATTTTAGGATTTGATATTATTCGCTACATGTATAGTTATTAAATTAAGATTACACCCAATATTGCTTTCGACTTTAAATCCATTTCTCTCCAGAATATTGTTTACTTCCTTAGGTGTATAAAAAGATTCAATTGAAGACGCTAAATATTTATATTCGGAAAGTTTACCAAAAAGAAGGCCAACGAATGGTATAAACAAGTGTAAATATATTTTATATAAAAATTTAACAACAAAGTGGACACTTTCATTTTTTGTATGTTCCATTATAAGAAGCTGACCTCCTTTTTTTAAAACCCTTCCTATCTCTTTTACACTGCGAACAACCGATACTGTATTTCTTATACCAAAAGTAATTGTTACAAAATCGAATGAAGAGTCGGGAAAAGGTATCTTCTCACAGTACCCTTGGACAAATCTAATCTTCGCTCTTTTTCCTTTTCTAGAATTCGCTACTTTGAGCATTCCCTCGCTTGGGTCTAATCCTGTCACTGTGGTGCGTGGATACTCATCCTTTATCATAATAGCAATATCACCAGTCCCAGTAGCAATATCCAGAACTTCCCCATTGAATTCCAGAAGATTAATAAAATCTTTCTTCCATCTTAAATGAGTACCGAAGCTGATGATGTTGTTAATTAAATCGTATCTACTTGAAATAGAATCAAAAGTTTTTTTTGTATTAGGCATCTCAAATAATTTTAGCAATCTTTGCTGCCATTTTTATGTCACCTGAAGTCATAATATGAACACCGTCAAGATGTTTTTTGTAGCAAGATAACATATCAGTAAAATAGTTTATAGATATTTTAGCAAAATCCTTTTCCGTAGCTTTTGATAGTTGCTCAAATAGCAAATTACTTTTTGATATACCATTAATTTTATTTTTTAAATTATGTAGAATTTGTTTATTTTTAATGGGGAGTATTCCGGCAAGAATTTTATACTTTTTATTCTTCGATAGTTTGACTAATAATTCAAAATCGTTTTCGGCAAACAGAGGTTGGGTTATAAAAAAAATGGAACCCAAATCGCTTCTTTTTTTAATTGTAGATCTTATCGAACTATATTTTTTGTTTATATTAATCGTAGAACCAATATCAACCCTTGGATTAAATTTTAGTTTATTATCGCAGTAATCAAATCCTTTGTTGAGATTTCGAACAATCCGAATCAAGTCGTTTGTTGATAATTCAAAAACCTCATTCGATTTCTTACTGTTTCCTATTATCAATGGATCACCTCGAACAAGTAATACATTATCGATACCCATGGAATATGTACCTAAAATTTCACTTTGAAGAGCGAGGCTGTTTCTGTCCCTAGTAGAAAAATTTAGTATGAGTTTCCTACGTGGAATCCCTTTTATAATCAAATGATGAGCAAAAGAGATAGGGGAAATTCTTAAATTTGCCATGGGACAACACGCAATATCTAAATAATCAAAGTTCTGCTGGTTGCGCTTTATATCGATTACTAATTTCTTATCAATTTTGTACCTAGAAGGTATAATTTCAATAGATTTTAGAAATTGTTTCTTTTTCAAAATGGATTTCAAGTTCATATGTTTAGACTTTTCTTAATATTAATACTTTTTTTAAATATCACAAATTATTCATTCTCAAAAGGGAAGAATAAGGAAGATTATAACTTACTTGATAATAAGTTAACAATTTTTATTAATTCCGAGGAATACGATAAAAAAACGTTTAAGCAAATAGAAAAAATACTAAATCATATACAAACCGTTCTCGACCCCTACAAGTCCAATTCTTTTGTTTCTAAATTTAACAAATTAGAAAGAAATACCCAAATGTCAGTACCGGATGTGTTTGTCGACAGCTTTAGGATGTTGAGCGACTACCATAAAATTACCAAAGGTAGATTCGATCCAACCACTTTTTCTATTTTAGCAAACACCTCAAAAGCAAGTAGGGTTAAATACTTATTGAACTCAAACTTGTATGATCAGTGCATATCGTTAGCAAGTATTACCATTAAAATATCAAATGTGTTCTCAAAAAAATATTCGTGTACGAAAATTTCTTTTGATGCGGTCGTAGAGGGTATTGTCGTAGAAAATGTTAGGTATTTTTTGGAAAAACAAAATATCCCATCTTTTTATATTAGCTTTGGTAATACCTACTATAGCAAGAATTATGGTAGTGATCCTCCTGTTTTTAGCAGGACGATTAACGAGGTGCTTAGAGATAATAAAATCAATTTAAACAATATAGCGTCTTATTCGTTTCTCGATAATTTTAGCAGAGACAAAATAAAAACTTTTCACATCAACGCAAATAAAAAAGATTTAGTTTATGAAAACAATATTTTTGTGATAGTTGCATCAAATTCACCACACAATAACTCGATTCTTGCAAACACATTCAATTTATTAGATATTCAAAAAATGGATCCTAATGACTACCTTGAATACGAAATTCCAATTCTTATAATATACGAAGACCAACTGGGATATAAAACTTTTCTTAGCAAGAACTTTGAGGAGCATCTCGACCCCTCAGAGTAAAGCGTTAGGCTTGTTTCTTATTAGAACGACTGGTTCTAACCTTTAAAACCCACAATAATATGGATAGCAACAAAACGGATGGGGGGATTATCCAAAGAAGAAGATTAAAGCCTTTCAATGGGGGTTTGGCTAAAATATTATCTCCATATTGATTGACGAAATATTGTAATATTTTTTCTTTTGATTCTCCTTGATTAATTTTATCCTTAATAACTTTCCTCATCGAAACTGCGAGTTGCGAATTAGATTCGGCAACCGTTTGACCTTGACATACAGGACACATTAATTCATTTGAAATTTCATAAACTTGATCACTCGCAAGTAGATTAAAACCAGTTAGATGAAAGACCACAAGCAAATTTAAAATCCAAATAAAATTACTCATTTTTGGTACGCTCATATCCTTGATCCAGAACTTCCTCTGTAATTTTGCCGATATATTTAAAGAATATAGTGTTGTTCTTTACGAAATAAGTTTCTGGAACACCCACTACGCCGAAGTCTATAGGTATAGTCTTGTGTTTGTCAAATAGAGTTTGGAAAGTTGGCTTATATTTGATTTTAAACCTGCTTGCATCTTTAATGTCGTCAAAAATATTAATTCCTATTATTTTGACATCCAATCTTTCTTCATCAATCCTCTTTTGAAATTTGTTGAGCTCAACAATTTCTTTGATGCATGGGTTGCACCATGATGACCAAAAATTAATTATAACTAAGCCATCTAAACTCCCAAGCTTATAAGTTTGGTCATTGTTGAATCCATCAAGTTCAATTAATTCGTAATCTAGATTGATAGCTTTGTTATGACTAATTAATCTGGAGGGGCTGGCATTAGTTAAATCGGAAGAGGCACTAATTATGAGGACAACAAAAAGAACAAAATGAAGAAATTTCATTTATTAAAATGTTTGTGGTTCAACGTTAGCCATCTTTTCTAGTCGTTTTTTGTACTCGTCCAAATCGATTTGAATTCTAGCTACTCCCGTATCTATAGCGGCCTTTGCTACGGCATAAGATTCCCAGACCAAGACTCTTGGATCAAAAGGTGAGGGGACGATATACTCTTTGCCATAGACCAACTCTTCTCTATTGTGCTTTTCCGCGACTTCGGGACCAGCTCCTAACCTAGCTAGTTTTGACAGAGCTTGGGACGCTGCTATTTTCATTTCTTCATTGATATTCGTAGCTGCGACATCTAGGGCTCCTCTAAAAATAAAAGGAAATCCTAAGACGTTATTTACCTGATTAGGGTAATCCGTTCTTCCGGTTGCCATGATTATATCTTTTCTTGCGTCAAAGGCTTCCTCGGGTCTTATTTCGGGATCAGGGTTTGCCATCGCAAATATTATAGGATTCTCAGCCATCGTTATTATCATATCTTTTGAAACGACATTCCCAATGGATAATCCAATAAAAACATCAGCACCCTTCAAGGTATCCGCCAACACTCTACAATCAGTCTCAACAGCGAACTCTTCCTTTTGTTTGTTTAATCCTTCTCTACCTTTATATATCACACCTTTGCTGTCGCACATAAGAATATTGCTTGAATCCGCTCCGAGAGAAACAAAAAAACGTGCGCAAGAAATTGCGGAAGCTCCAGCACCATTCACTGCAATCTTAATGTCAGACATTTTTTTACCAACTAATTCAACCGCATTTAATAGGCCCGCACCTGATATAATGGCAGTGCCATGTTGGTCGTCATGAAAAACCGGAATATTCATTTTTTCTTTAAGCTCATCTTCTATTCTAAAGCACTCAGGAGCCTTTATATCTTCTAGGTTGATGCCACCAAAAGTAGGTTCAAGCAATTCAACCGTTCTAATAATTTCATCAATGTCATTTGTCTTAATCTCTATGTCAAAGGCATCCACCTGAGCGAACCTTTTAAACAGAACAGCCTTTCCTTCCATAACTGGCTTACTAGCTTCTGGGCCTAAATTACCTAGTCCCAATACGGCGGTTCCATTTGAAACAACTGCAACCAGATTTCCTTTATTTGTGTACTCATATACTTTTTGAGTCTCTTCGTGTATTTCTTTGCAAGGTTCAGCAACCCAAGGTGAATATGCTAGCGAAAGCTGATCTTCTGTTTCACTGGGTTTTGTAACTCGAATCTCAATTTTACCTTTAGGACTTGTGGAGTGGTACTCCAACGCTTCTGTACGTCTATCATTACTTTTTTCACTCATTTTTGCAACTCCTGACTAAATATAAAACAAAATATCCCACTATTTAGAATCTATTATAATACCCGTAAAAAAGTAGCAATAGTAGAGATTTTTTAACTGAACAAACTCATGATTTTTTGTATATAAATATTTAGTAGATATAGCTTGTTAAAATATACCAGCATACCAAAAGCAATAAGTATAGAACCTGTTGTAATGTTAAAGTATTTAGTAAAAATAGGCGATTTGTTCAACGATATAAGTATTTTTTTGTATCCTAACGATCCCACGATGAAAGGAATACCGAGACCTAGGGAGTAAAACAAAAGCATAGTAAACGAATATTGATAGTTCTTTTCGATTGATGAATACGAAATGATAGATGCCAGAATGGGGCCGATGCAAGGTGTCCATGCGAGTCCGAAGCAAAAACCAAAGATGATGGGCCTTATCGTTTTATTTTTTGTGGCTACTACAGGATAAAAACTTTTATATATCTTTGGAATCTTTACGATTTCCAAGTTGAATATCCCAAACAAAATTATCAAAATCCCAGCCATCTTTATCAAAGCTATTTTGTTTAAATTCAAAAATATTCCTATAGAGGTAGTGGTCAATCCCAAAAGTATAAAGATTAAAGAAAACGATATCGTAAAAAGTAGTGCATTAATTAATAGCTCCTTTGAGAATCCTCCCTTGGTGTCTACATGAGTAGAATCAAAAGTTGACAGATAGATAGGAAATAGAGGTAGAACGCAAGGAGAAAAAAACGACATAACCCCAGCAAAAAATGACAAAAAAAATTCATTGAAAAAGCTCATTTTTTATTAATCCATAAATCTTTTTTTTAATTCAATTCAATCAACCGCCCAATTGAATTAAGGCACAAGTTAATTATACAGACTATTGAAGATTAGTTATAATAAACACCATGTCTCTACAATTCAACAAAGCAAAACTAGCTTCTGCATCAGGCACTTTGTTTCTCCCGTTATTCAAAGAGTCCCTAAAAAGGATGGATTCGTTTCAGAAATTGTTAGGATTTGATTTATTAAAAAGACTCCATTCGTACAAGTTCGAAGCATCAACGATGGAGAGGCTATCTTTAGAGTTGCTCCATGGTAAAAATCTATCAAACGTCATATTGATTGGCCTAGGAGCAAAAAGGGATATAGATCAAGAAAAAATATTCAAAGCCTTTTCGTTCATAACCTACTCAGAAACACAAAAAAAGTATAGAACTAGAGAAATGACTATTGTGTACCCTGGTGGTTTTAACAACAATCTGCTTCCTGCATCAATCAATGGTCTCAACAACGGTCATTATTCGTACGACAAGTACAAAACAAAAAAAAGCAATATGTCGAATTTGTTAATCAATTTAGTTGTAGGTAAGGTGCCCGCTCCCACTCTAAATAAAATTATTGATAAATCGACGAAGGTATTTGACGGCCTGAATCTCACCAGAAATTTAGTCAACGAGCAGCCTTTTAGTATTAACTCCAACGGTATTGGCTAATTTTGCAAAAGGTATTTCCAAACATCCCAATATAAATTGTACCGTATTTGGCAAAAAGGAAATCTTAAAAAGAAAGATGCTCGGTATCTGGGATGTAGGTAAGGGCAGTGGTAAGGAACCAAGATTTATACATTTAAAATATAGACCTAAAAAGTTATCGAAAAACGCTAAAAAGGTTGCCATAATCGGAAAAGGGGTTACGTACGATAGTGGTGGCCTATCTCTTAAACCCGCGGATTACATGTCAACCATGAAAATGGATATGGCGGGAGCCGGGTGTGTATTAGGAGTTTTTGAAGCGCTTGGTCAAATACAACCAAAGAAGATTGAAGTGCATGGGCTTATTCCCGCAGTAGAGAATATGCCAGGCCCAGATGCTTACAAGCCTGACGATATAGTTCAGGGTCTAAGTGGAAAAACCATCGAAGTTATCAACACAGATGCCGAAGGTAGGATTGTTCTTTCCGACGCAATTGAATATGCAAATCAATTAGAAGTTGACGAAATGGTTGATCTTGCTACTTTGACTGGAGCCTGCATGGTTGCCTTGGGCAATTATACCGCTGGTTTGTTTTCCAATAACAATAGACTGGCAACTAGGCTCGTTACCGCCTCGAAGAATGCTGGTGAGAAATTGTGGCAATTACCTCTCGATAACGAGTTGAGACAGGATGTAGACAGTCAAGTTGCAGATATAAGAAATGCCGCCTTGACAAGGTATGGTGGGGCAATAACAGCTGCTATGTTTTTAGAGTTCTTTGTAAACGGTATTCCTTGGTCACATATTGATATCGCCGGTCCTGCATACATTGAGAAGAAAAGAAGCTGGATAGCTCCTGGATCAACTGGCTATGGCGTAAGGACTCTGCTAAATTATCTTGGTGTTTAATTAATTTTTATTCCAACCCGTAGACAGGTTCTAACCAATCTTTATATTTATCCTTCTGGCCTAGAACCATTTCGGAATACTCTTTTTGTATCAATTTAGTGGTTTCACCAGGTCGTCCAGAACCTATTTCTCGATTGTCTACTTCTTTAACTGGGGTTATTTCTGCGGCAGTTCCTGAAAGAAATACTTCATCGGCCACATATAATTCATCTCTTGTGAATTTCTGTTCTTTAATAGGAATATTATTATCTTTCGCTATTTTAAAAACGCAATCTCTGGTTATACCCTCCAAAATGGATGTAACAGGAGTAGTTTTAATTCCACCATCTCTCACTATAAAAATATTTTCACCAGTTCCTTCAGATACATATCCATTATCATCTAGCAATAAAGCTTCATCGTATCCTTGGTCTAATGCTTCTCTTTTTGCAAGAACAGAGTTTATGTAATTTCCACAAATTTTAGATTTAGTCATAAAAGAATTGACACTCATCCTTTTGAAAGATGAAATTTTCATTTTAATACCACTCAACATGGCATCTTCACCTAAATAAGTGCCCCATTCAAACGCTGCGATAATAACATTTGTTTTATTCGAACCTGGATTAATACCGATTGACCCCTCACCAATAAAAGCTAAAGGACGAATATAGCAGTCTTTCAAATGGTTTCTGTAGATTAAATCTTTTGTAATTTTTGATAATGAAGGTTGGTATTCAGGTGGGATTTTAATACCCGCAACTTTAGCAGAATTGAGGAACCTCTTGTAATGATCCGACATTCTGAATATCGAGCCATTGTAAGCCCTTATTCCTTCAAATACTCCGGTCCCATAATGAAGCCCATGGCTCATAACATGGGTTGTAGCATTTTTCCAAAGAACGAATTTACCGTTATTCCATATCCATTTAGATTCTTTCATATCAAAAAATAATACATGTTATTTTCTTATAATTAATATAATTGTCAAGTTGAGATAACTTTTTAATTGTTATATGTTATTTGTTGTAAATGAAAAAGAATATACTTTTTATCAATCATTCCGTTAGGGATGGAGGGCCTGGAAGGAGCCTGTTCTATCTGCTAAAACATTTTGATTTTGAAAATTTTAACGTACATGCGCTATTGCCCTCAAGGAATACCTTTTCCGAGAATATAGAGAGAGAAAACTTGCAAGTAAATCAAATTATCAATAGTAATTTCCCAGAAAATCTAAAAAAACAAAATTTCACGATAAAAGATAGAAAGCTAAATCTTTTACCCGTAGACATATTAATTAATTTGTTCAAATTGGTTTGTCTGCTATTCTCATTTGGAAAAATATTAAAAAAACATGATATTTGTATAATTTACTGCAATGGGACTTTGGCCAAATTTTTCGGGGCGTTACTTGGGCGCATGTATTCGATAAATGTAATTTGGCACGTAAGAAATATACAGCAAAATTTCTTGTTGAAATACCTAATCAACAAGTTCTCAAATTACGAATGTATAAAAAAAATTATTTGCGTATCGATTGCAACTCGAAATCAATTTAAATCAAAAGAGAAGACGGTTGTGATTAACAATGGAATCGATACGGAAGAATACAGTTCATCAAAAGTCCATAAGCTACTAAGGGAAGAATATGGGGTTTCCAGCAATAAAATGATAATCGGGACCGTCGGTAGAGTGGTTCCGAGAAAAAATTTTGAACACTTCATCAATATTGGAATTGAAGCTTGTACGCGGTATAAAAAAGATTGCCTGTTTGTTTTAATTGGAGATACTCCTTTTTATTTCAATCAATCATTGATGGACAAGCTCAAATTGATGGTAAAAGAAGCCAATTTAGAATCAAAATTCTTATTTACCGGCTATAAGGACAAAGTAAACTCATATATGGCTGATTTTGATATCTTTATTATCCCTTCAATGTACCCAGACCCTTTTCCACGAGTCGCGATAGAATCAATGGCCTTAGGCAAGCCTATTCTTGGCTACAGGGTAGGTGGCATTGATGAGATTATCGACGATGGTGTAAATGGTTACTCTTTTGATTTAGAGGATACAGATTTAATTAACAAACTAATTGATCTTATAGAAGATCGTGAACTAAGGCTTAAAATGTCCTTTGAGGCAAGAAAGAAGGCAGTTAACGAATATGATTCTAGAGTTATAGCGACCAAGATACTTTCGGAAATTGAATCACTCAGCTCTTGAGGTTCGATATCTTACTCTAAGGCTTACCCCGGCTATGTCAAACTCTTTCCTTATGGATCTTTCAATAAATTTTTTGTATGTATTGGGAATCCCTTTTGCGAAATTAACAAATAAAATCAATGAGGAATGGGCGCCAGTTGTCTGGGTGGCATAGTAGAGCTTTAACTTTCTCCCCTTGTTGACAGGAGCCGTTGATTTTTCAATCAGAGCTTTTAAGAATTTGTTTAATTTATTTATATTAATTTTCATTTTTAAGTTTTTATGTATTGTATCAATCAACGTATAAATTTTATTTACATTCTTTGATTTCAAGGCTGAGATGAGAATCGTTTGTGCATAATTAATTTCTGGCAAACTCTCAAGAATTTTCTCACTAATATTTTTTTCGTTTTTAATGTCGCTTGGTATTAGGTCAGCTTTGTTTATCGCGATTATTATCCCTTTGTTGTTTTTTTTAATTAACGAGGATATTTTCGAGTCTTGCTTGCTAGGCCCATATTGAGAATCAATTATTAGTATTACAATATCCGATTTTTCAATTGCATTTACAGCCCTGCTTGTGGAGTAGTACTCTATATCGTTATTAATTTTAGATTTTCTTCTAAGGCCTGCAGTATCTACGAAAAAATAATCCTGACTTCCTCTGTTGATTTTTACATTAACCGTATCCCTAGTCGTTCCTGGAATTTCACTTACAATTGAAATTTTTTCCTTCGCAAGAGAATTAATTAATGTCGATTTTCCCGCGTTCGGTTTGCCAACTATAGCAACTTTTGGTATAAAATCACCCGATTCTTCAATAGGATTATCGAGCGATTTAAAACTGTCCCCGATATATTCTCGCAATGTTGATAGGTTTCTATCGTGTTCGGCCGCAATTTGTACAAATTGTTTGATACCAAGCTTGTAAAATTCCGGAATATTTTCACTACTTTTTTTGTAATCAATCTTATTAATTACGGCAACATACCGTTTCTTTTCCTTCCTGATTATTTTTAATATCTCTCTATCTTCATTTTGGAGTCCCGCTTTACCATCAAGAAGGAAGATTATGAGATTCGACTTCTTTATAATCTCCAATATCTTTTCTTTAATTAAAGTAGGATAATGATTTTTATCGTTATCAAAACCTCCAGAGTCTACTAAGAAAAAGTTTTTATCGTTGATAATTAAATCTTCTTTAATTAAATCTCGTGTACTTCCAGGTTGACTAAAAACAATGGACTGTTTCTTGTTTAACAGACGATTAAACAAAGTGGATTTTCCAACATTTGGTCTGCCAACAATTGATATTAATGGTATCATGAACTGAATGCCTCTATCTATTTATGATTCTAATTTTTATACGAAAAGACTGAATAAATCAATCTTTAGAAATATCATCCTCAATACCATGAAATATTTGAAGATTGGCAATAAGGCGATTCATATATCTTTTATCTCGGACTACATGATGAGAAAAATCAATCTCAAATACAGAAAGATAGACAAATCAACGGATGTTTTGTCGTTTCCCCACAATGGTCCTGATTCAGAATTGATTGGTGAAATTTTCATCTCTATGAAGTATGTGAAAAAAAACTGTAAAAAGAATCGAAATTCGTTATTTAAAGAAGCCACGCTTTTGGTCATCCACGGAATTTTACATTTATTAGGATACGACCATAAAACGACGAAAGATGCCAGAAATATGTTCGATTTACAAGAAAAAATTTACAGTAAATATTCTTAGTTTTTAACAGCCTTTCGCCATTTAACTTTCGTTATCCTTTGGTGCGATTGAATCATAATCATCAAATTCCTCAATGTCAGGTAGGTCCGCTATGTCGTTCAAACTGAAAGTTTCCAAGAATTCATTAGTGGTAGTATAAAGATACGGCCTTCCCGGCACTTCCTTTTCTCCTACGATCTGTATCAATCCTCTTTCAAGTAAAACGTTCGTCACACCAGTAGAATCCACACCTCTTATTTTTTCAATTTCAATCTTTGTTACTGGTTGCTTTTTTGCAACGATTCCCAGGACTTCCAGGGCGGCTCTGCTTAATTTAAAAGGTTTTTTGTTTATAAATTCCGTTAACAAGTCCTTATAAGACTCCTCGGTCCGAAACTGGTATCCGCCGCCGATTTGTTCAATTTTTATGGATAAGCTCATACCCTCCCAGTCATTGATTAATTCGTCGGTAACTTTTTTGCACTCATTTATATCAATCGATAAGAAGGATGCAATTTCTTCCAGGGCTATAGGGACTTCTGATATAAAGATTAAAGCCTCAATTTTTCTTTTTAAGCTAGGCACCGCTCCTCTCCTTGGCAAAGAATTCTAAATTTTTTTCATCATTTCCAACGAAATCCAAGATAGACTCCCTAATCATGTCTAATATAATAAGAAAAGATAGAATTACGTTGTCCCTCGATAAATTTTTTACAAAAATTTGATTAAACCGAATATTCCCCTTGGTTTGAAACAGGCTCTCGATTTCTTTCCTTCTTTGATCTCGACTGATAAATTCTTGCTTAAACTCTATATCTGGTATTTCCTTGTACCTTTGTAATTGCAATAGGTTCTTAACGGCTGTAACGAGTTTCCACATATCGGTTTTTTGAAGTTCCCATATTACCTCGGTTTCAAAAGAATTATCGAATGACCTTTTGAACGTATCTCGTCCTAAAATCATTCTCTCGTTTAAATTTTCCGAGAGAAGTCTATACTTCTTGTAATCCCTGAGCATCTCTACGAGATTCATATCCGATTCTTCTATTGGTTCTTCGTCATCCTCTTCAGGTAGTAACGATCTAGACTTAATTCTTCCTAGCTCGGCGGCTATGACCATATAATCCCCTATATTATCGAAATCAAATTCTCTTAATAGTTCCACGTATTCTAAATATTGCTCGGTTACTTGGCTGAGTGAGAGTTCGTATATATCTAAATCTTTTTCTCTTATTAGGGTCAATAACAAATCAAGAGGGCCTTCGAAAATATCAAGTTTGACAGTATCAAAAATCTTCATATTTGGCTGGGCATGCTCCATAATTTATCTGATGGCATTAGGAATTAATATGTCCACGATAGAAATAACTGGTGTAATTATAATACTAGGAAAGGTTTTAGCCAAGAGGAATATCAGCACTATGCAAACAATTACCAATCTGCCTGAATATCGGGAATAAGAATCCGCAAGTTTGTCGGGCAAAAGACTATAGATTATATTTCCACCATCCAAGGGTGGAAGAGGTAGTAGATTAAAAATCCCTAGAGCAACATTTAAAAAAACCATAATTACAAAAAATTTTGACAGATTCATTGCTCCCATCAATGTGTCATAGTCACTTGATAAATTAAACAAATTAAAAAGTAAAGCAAAAAATAGCGCTATAATAAAATTTGATACTGGACCGGCTAGGGCTACAATATATAAACTTTTTCTTCCTTTTTCCAGATTTTCCACCATAACTGGTACGGGTTTCGCCCAACCAATACCTATTAAAAGTATCGCGATGGTCCCCCAAAGATCCAGATGCTTAAGTGGATTCAGCGTAAGCCTTCCTAGTCTTTGTGCCGTTTTGTCTCCCAAGAGTAGAGCCGCTAAGCCATGACTATATTCGTGAACACTCAACGAAAATAAGACAATAGGAATAACTACTAATAACACTTCGAGGCTAAGCATAGTCTTTAATCATCAACTCCTGAAAATGGGCCGTATTTTTTTAATATATCCTCTTTCTCTTTAAAGTTTCCGATATATCTTCCTGTTGTTGCAACGGACGAATGGCCTAGATGGTCCCTGATTCTAACAATATCATATCCCGATTCATGTAAATGCGTGCCTATTGTATGTCTAAACATATGAGCGCTAATTTTTTTATATTTTACTTTACCGTTCCTATCTAAATTTAATCCAGCGTCGAGACATATTTGTTTAATCTTTTTGTCCACACCGTGTCTGGTAAGGGGCTTGGAGAATTCTCGTTTATTTTTCCCATAAGCACTTATGAAAAGATAATCCGACTTTTTTCCATCCAGAATCAACGGTCTTTCGTTTTTGATATAATCAACCAGATTACGATATGCTGGCACAGGCTGCTCTCTGAGCTTGCCTCCTTTGCCGTAAATTAACATGTAAGGATTGGAATTGTTTAATTTTAAATTGTCCATTTTGATCCCAATTAATTCCGAAACCCTGAGACCACAATAGTACAGTGTTTCAACGATGGACCGGTCTCTCTTGCTAGAACCCCGGTTGTTTTTTTTGAACTCTTTGGAATTTATATAGCGTAAGACTTTATCAATTTCTTCCTTATCAAGAGTTTGAGACTTAGATTGATTTCTCGATCTCCTTTTCGGGATCGGGGATACGTCTATCCTCTTTTTGTAGACTAAATACTTAAAGAAGCTCGACAACGATGAGATTATTCTCGTCTTGGAGTTCTCAGACCTTTCTCCAACGATTTTCTTTACAACTTTATTGGATTTGTCTCTCCATACTCGTTCGTACCGATTAAAAAAATTAGTTGTATAAAAATCCTCTACTAGACCGGAAGTAACGTTCTCGAAAGAACGAATCTTTTTTTCTTTTAGAAACGAAAGGAATAAGATTAGGTCATTCGAATAAGAAGTTGAAGTATTCGTAGTAATACTAGATCTTGTCAATTTCTTGTGTCTTATAAAATCATCAATTACTGTTTCCATCAATACCCTAAGTGCCACTTTCCCAAGAATTAAGATATCTATCCTGCTCCGCTGTTAGCTTGTCAATCTTAACATCCATTGATTTGAGTTTTATCCGTGCAACTTTATTGTCGATATCCAATGGCACATCATAAACCTTGTTTTGAAGTTTCTCGTAGTTTTTAGCTATATATTCAGCGCAAAATGCTTGGTTGGCAAAACTCATATCCATTACACTAGAAGGGTGTCCTTCTGCTGCAGAAAGATTGACTAGCCTTCCATCGGATAGAAGATATATCTTTTTTTTGCCAAGGGTAAATTCCTCTATATCGTCTCTTATTTTTTTCTTTTTCGAAGACATTTTTCTTAATGCGGCGATGTTGATTTCGACATTGAAATGTCCGGCATTTGATATAATGGCACCATCTTTTAGCAATTTAAAATGATGTTTGTCGATAACATTAATATTTCCTGTCACTGAGCATACGAAATCAGCTTTTTTGAATGCTTCCGTACCAGTCATGACCTCAAAGCCATCCATCTTGGCTTCCAATGCTTTTGTCGAATCAATTTCGGTAACAACTACCTTTGCGCCAAGACCTCTAGCTCTCATTGCCAATCCTTTTCCGCACCATCCATAACCACATACGACAAAAGTCTTGCCTGACATAAGTCTATTGGTGGCTCTTATTATACCGTCGAGAACACTTTGGCCTGTACCATATCTGTTATCAAAGAGATGCTTAGTAAATGCATTGTTGACTGCAATGATTGGGTAGCTAAGGACTTTATTCTCTGACATGCTATTTAAACGAATAACCCCTGTTGTAGTTTCCTCGGTTCCACCAATGATATCTTTCAAGTATTTTCCCCGTGTTTTATGCACTAGACCTACTAAATCGCACCCATCATCCATTGTTATGTTTGGTTTGACAGACAAAGAATTTACGATGTGTTGATAATAGCCCTTATTGTTAATTCCATTAATAGCAAAAGTTGCTATTCCGTAATCTTTTACGAGGTGGGCAGCAACATCATCTTGAGTACTGAGAGGGTTTGATGCACAACATGCTACATTTGCACCAGCCTTTTTAAGAACTATAAGAAGATTTGCTGTTTCCGTTGTAACATGAAGGCACGCGGCTATATTTATATTTCTTAAAGGTTTTTTTCTGGAAAAACTGGATTCTATTACTTGCAAGACTGGCATATCTCGATATGCCCATTCAACTCTATCCCTACCGACTTTATTAAGATTTAAATTTCTAACGTCATATCTCATAGCTTCTCCCATAGTAATTTAAGTTTTTCTTCAAGGTCTAATCTTTCCCAGTTGAAACCATCTTCGTTCCTACCAAAATGTCCATACGAAGCAGTGTTCCGATAAATGGGTTTTAACAAATCCAAAGTTTCTATTATTCCCCTTGGTGTACAATCAAATATATCCGATACCTTATCGGAAAGATTGCCAAGTATTTCATAGTTTATATCAAGAGTGCTTTTAATATCAAAAGATACCGGGTCCGGATTTCCGATTGCGTAAGCAAGTTGTATCTCGCAATTCGGAAGAATGCCCGATGCAACTATGTTTTTGGCAATATATCTAGCCATATAGCAGGCGCTTCGGTCAACTTTCGAAGGGTCTTTGCCCGAAAATGCACCTCCACCATGCTTAGCCCATCCTCCATACGTATCTACAATTACTTTTCTACCTGTAAGTCCGGTATCCCCCTGAGGTCCACCTACAACAAACCTACCAGTAGGATTGATAAGAAAATTAGTATTATCACCAATTAATTCCTCAGGAATCTCCTCCTTGATTACCTCCTCTATAATTGACTCCTTAAGGGTAGAATCTTGCACATCGGGACTATGTTGTGTTGAGATTACAACGGTGTCAACGGAGATTGCTTGACCGTTCTCGTATCTAATAGAAACCTGAGATTTGCCATCCGGTCTTAAGAAGGGTAATTCGTTTGATTTTCTTTTCGTGGCCAATTTTTTTGTAAGTTTATGTGCCAACAATATAGGGTAGGGCATAAAGCTTCCATTCTCATTGGTTGCATAACCAAACATTATTCCCTGATCACCTGCTCCAATAATACCTGAGTCCTTCTGGTCTACTCCGATAGATATATCGGGAGATTGTTCCTCTATATACAAATCAATTTTGCAATTATTCGCATCAAAACCCATGGATTTATCGTTGTACCCAATCGACAACAGAGTGTCTTTCACGATATTCTTGAAATCAACCGTTGCGTCAGATGTAATCTCGGCCGACAAGATTACTCTATCTCTAGTTATCAGTGTTTCGCAAGCAACTCTACAATCAGGATCATCTTCAATAATCGCGTCCAAAACGGCATCGGATATTTGATCCGCGACCTTATCAGGGTGTCCTTCCGTAACGGATTCGGAGGTAAAAATAAAACCATCAGTTGGCATTGCCTTTATGATACTATAAGATTGTCCAAAAAAAAGACTTTGTAATTCTTTTTTCTTTG
>PVBE010312530.1_pt1 | contig 18812 bp, 24 predicted proteins | sample 1631181 | NCBI WGS metagenome assembly PVBE01 (sample SAMN08397723, study PRJNA350692) | Marine metagenome, whole genome shotgun sequencing project. | isolation source: water | place: Pacific Ocean | collected 2012-04 | reverse complement strand
TTTCTCGGGGTCGATCAGGGGCACGAGGGCCTCCAGTTGTTTCGCTTTCTGCAAGGGCTGCCTGCGCCGGAGCGCGATGAGCACGCCGACCAGGACGGGAACGATGACCGCGAGGGTGGCGAGGGCGATGGCCTCAAGAGCCATAAGCGAAGCTCTCGGCGGCGAACTGGCTGAAGTCGAACGGGACTTCGGGGTTGGTGATCCAGACCTTGACTGCCTGACTCCAGGCTGAACGAGGGAACGCGGGGCCGGGGTCGTTCTTCTTCGGGTCAAGGTCGTCGTGGAAGAGGATCTCCCCGCCCGGACAGTGGACCCGGAGGAGGTTCGCGCAGTGCCTCGCCATCGCCCGGAGATCGGCGGGGTCGTAGAGGCGTTGGAACATCCGCCGACCGTTGCGGCGGTTGATGGCTGGCACGCTGCCCTCGCCGAGGCTGCTGACCCTGAGCCCCTCGTGCTTGAACGCCACGCCGATATGCGAGGTGTTGTAGCTCCGAGCGTGGGAGGTCGTCTCGATGGGCTCTGCGAGCTCGTAGACCACGCCGCGGTAACTGATGCACTGGTAGCCGAGGCCGCCCTGGTTCAGCCAGAAGAGGCTATTCTCAACCGGGTCGGACGGTGGCACCACGCCGCCGATGAGGTCGGACGATCCCGAGGTGAAGTGGACGACCACGCCCCGAGGCCGCGGACGGATGCCGGTGACCTTGACCGCTCCCATGTGGCGTCGGTCAGTCACCCGCAGCCCTCCTCGCACGCCTGGTGCGCTGGGTAGCAGACATCCGAGTCGAGAGCCCGATCCGGAGGCTCCACCAGCAGCGAGCTCCCGCGACACTCCACACGGGCCTCCTCGCACTCGAGCAGGCACTCCGCGTCAGCCGAGTCCACCACTCGCACGCCCACCGTCAGGCCCGCCAGGAGCAGGACGAGGGCGGCGACAGCTCCGACGATGCGGGGCCAGCCTACGCGCATCAGCCGGCTCTGGTGAGGGCAGCGCGGACGAGCTCGGCCTTGACGGACTCGCCGAGGGCGGCGGCTATGGCGACCCTCTCGGCGCGGGTGCATCGGCGCGAGGCTCGGGCGGCGAGGCTCTCGGCTTCGACCAGCGCGTCAGCGCCGGCCTCGAGGCCCTTCCGGACATCGGAGGTGAGGGAGAGGCCCGCACGCTTGGCGAGGGCCGCGAGGTTCTTGGACGACTTGGTTGACGTCTTGGTTGACGACTTGGTTGACGACTTGGTTGACGTCTTGGTTTTGGCCATGTGGCCTCCTATGGGCCGGCGGCGAGGGCGAGGCCGTCCGGTGTGGGGGTGGCGGCGAGTGCCCAGGTCGCCCATCGAGGCGCACTTCGGCGGCTCATGAGGTCCTCTCGATCCATTCGTAGGACACGACGATCGCCGAGCCCCAGTCCTGGGCCGCGGACGGTGACGCGGCTTCGACCATCAGCCCGAGGCCGACCCAGCACGTCGTCGTGAAGGCGACATCGCCGTCGGTGCTAATCACGCCCGCGTCGAAGGCGTCATCGCCCGATCCATACCCTGCCGCCTTGCCCAGCTTCATGCTCGACGCGAAATAACAGGACATCTGCACCGTCACGGGCCCGGGAGCGTCAGCGCTGTCGTCGAGCTTGACCGTGGACTTCCCGCCCGAGCCTAACCGCGTGGGATCGATCATCTTGATAGAGTCGTCGGCACTCTCCACGTAGAGCCCGCACTTGAAGCCGTCGTTCCGACCAGGGGCCGAGCTCGGCGCGACGACAACGCAAAGGCCCTCATCGGCCCCGCTCCCGTTGCTTTCTGGTGGCGTCGGAACCGACAGCATCACCCGGAGCCCGGCCTTGCCGGTCGGGTTCCCGATGTCGGCCAGGCACATCCCGCCGTCCATCCCGGTGTCGCCGATAGTGCCGTGATTCGTGTCGGCCTTCACCCTCTGGGTAGTCCCCCATGTGGTGTCAGCGTGAAATGTGGCGTTCGGGTCCGTGGTCGTCCCGTTGGTCAGATCGACAGCCGTGAGGGTGGCCGCCGCTGCCGTCGCGGTGTGCTTCGGTCTACCCATCGTTCTGCTCTTCGCAGTGGACGTAGCAGTAGCCGGAGGCGGATGCGCCCGCGACGAAGACCGACCAGGTCGCCGCCTCGACGCGCCGGCCGCCGGACTGGGAGACCGGATACATCGCGCCCGACGGGATGATGAGCACGTCCGAGCCGATGGCGGCGGCGTCCGTGCCGGTGTGCGCGAACTTCCCCTCCTCGGCGGCGTCGGCCGAGGTCGTGAAGTACAGGGTGATCCGCGCGTAGCGCTTAGGGATCTGGATCTCGCGGGCGTTGCCGGGGGTTCCGTCCATGGTCACCCGCTTGGTGACGTTGGGTCCGGCGTCAACGATCGTAGTGGCTGCCATGAGGGCTCCTCGCGGGAATAGGCCGCGCTTGAGGGTCGAAGGGGATGTGATGCTGGTTCTTCTTCTGGGGGGCGAGGACGCCGGCGCCGTCCGAGGTGACGCACATCGAGCGGCAAGCACTCATGCTGCGCTCTCCCGCGTGTCGCGTGCCGGGTCCTCGACGATCCACAGGTCGAGCTCGAGGGTCCCGGTGTCCGACCATCCGATCTCTCGGACGAGACACACCTGAGACGTGAGGTGCAGATCCGCGCTGGTCAGCGTGACGACGGCGCCGGGCTCGAGATGCCCGTATTCGCTGGAGACCTCGTAGCGGATCGAGCGATGCAGGAACCCGCTCGCCCGGAGCTTCCAAGCCATGACCAGGCCAGCCGTAGCGGTGTCGAAGATCACCGTTGAGGACAGCGACTCCACCGCCTGGCCGTAGCGTGAGGTGCTGACCTTTGAGTAGAGACTGGCCTGCTGCTCTGTGTCGGATGTGTCCGGGTCAGCCAGCAGCGTCGACGATCTCCGCGGTGCGTCCCACTTGTCCGAGACCGCCCAGTCGAGTCGGAACTCGTTCGCCACGTCTCGACGGCCCCGATCCCTGGACACCGGGCCGAGCCGGGCCACGCCCGCGCCCTCTGTGAGGGTCTCCACTGCATCAGCGGCGGAGGCGTCCAGGCGCCAGACGAGCACGTATAGCCCCCCGGGCCCCGACCGTACTGACACCGGGAGGATGTCGAGGAGGTGGTCCTCGATGTATGACCACGGAGAGGCGGCCTGGTCGATGACGCCGGCCAGCCGAAACCGGTTCAGCCAGGCGCGGTGCGCGACGATGCGACCGAAGTCGACCGACAGCGATGACATCGAGAGCAGCCAGAGCAGGACATCACCCGCGCCCGAGAGCTCACCTGGACCCCAGGGGTTGGGCATCCCGCCGCCGCTGGCGTCATTCCAGCCGACATAGAACTCCTGCGTTTTTCGCCGGTCAGAGCCCGAGCTGCCGATCGAGGTGACGTCGACGGTGGAGACCGTGCGCCCGAGAAGGTCGGTCTCGGTGGTGACGGCTAGGTCGTTGTTCCCCTTGTCGTTGAAGACGCGCACCGTCGTCGCGTTGACTTGATGCCCAGCGATCAGGATCTTGTCCGCGTCCTCCGAGTCCGTGCCCGACCGCGTCAGGATCATCGTGGAGCTGCCCGAGGTCGTGGAGGCCGTGCCGTCCGCTGCCGTGTACTTCCCCGGCGTCCCGTATACGAGCGGGTAGTACCGGCCGGCATGGGCGCCGCGGAACCCGCCCGAGCCATCGGCCCAGGTCTGCGGCGTGAGGCGTGCGCTCGGATCGTGCGTGACGCCCCGATCGTCCCAGGGCTGCTCCTCGAGGCTGAACGCGACGGGCTCGCCCTCGGCGCCATATTCGGGCTGGACGACGGCGCCCGAGAACAGCACGCGGCGGGTCTCCCAGGTTCCGCCGCGCAGCAGCAGCGCGAGCTCGCCGGTCGCGCTGCTGAGGTCATGGCCCCGGGCCTCGAAGGCGGCGACGTTGATCGGGAAGAGGAGGTCAAAGGAGGCCGACAGCATCTCCGGCTCGTTGCTGAACGCTCGGGCGGCCTCCTGCACGGCGAGCGGCGGCAGGTGCCCGCGGTGGACGTAGGTCCCGTCGTCGTGGGTCACGTTGACCGGCTCCGACGAGAACCGGAACGTCCGGCCCGCGTACTCGATCGACAGCAGCCAGATCAGGTCCGTCCCGACGAGCTCGCCCCGATAGAACGGTCGAGCCATCAGATCTCCTCGCGGATCGTGAGCTGCGACACTCGGACGACCTCGCTGCTTGCCTCGTCGCCCAGGACCGCCTCGCTTCTCACCGGGCCGATCATGCGACCGTAGACGAAGCGCTCCCGGCCGGTGAGGACCCGGGCGTCGGTCGACGGGTCTGCGGACTGCTCGAGCCGCGGGATGTAGACGACATGCTGATGCTCGCCGTCGAGCAAGTCGTACAGGCCGTCGACCTGATACGGCGTTTCCGCGAGCGCGGAGAGAGCCTCGGCGCCCGCTGACGTCGAGCCGCTGATGTAGTCGGGTGATGGCGGACTCTCGAACACCTGCGTCGTGTCGATGCCATCCTGCCAGCCGAAGCGGACCTCCCGCTGTGTCGGGCTCCACTTGCGCGAGCGGGTAGTCCAGTCGCGCGCCGTGGTCAGGTCTACGTTTGCCGTCCGCTTGACGGTGCGCCCCCAGCTCGTGTCGAGACCGAACGGCTTGACGATGACCGGGACCATCTGGCCGATCTCGAAGTAGGAGACGCCGCCCACCACGGTAGTTTGTGTCGGGATGCGGAGCCGGAGCCCGGCCGCCGTCTCTCCGAGCAGGTTGACGAAGCAGAACACGTCGCGCGCCCAGAACGAGCCGGTGCCGCTCGCCGCATCGCCTCCGACCACGCCGGAGAGGTGGGCCTTGACCTGGGGGCCAGCATAGCTGTTGTTCCACTTCCCGGCGCGCTGGAACCGGACGGGTCGGAACGTCGAGCCGTCGAGCTGGAACGTCCAGTCACGCGCCTCGTTCTCGTGCAACCAGAGTGCGTTTGCCCCGTTGGGGACCACGGAGTCCCCTACCCGCGTGAACGCGAGCCCAGACATCCCCGTCGATGCGTCGATGGCGTCGAGCTCGACCCAGCCCGACGCGCCTACGTCGTAGCGCTCAAAGCGGGCGTCAAGAAAGTTGATACCGAGGAGAGCGATCCCGATGATGTCGCCGCCCAGATCGGACTCCGCCGTCCCGAGCAGGTCCGGGTCCAGGGCGAGCGCGATGGTCTGCGCCGCCAGCGATGTCGAGCGCCAGGTCACCCGCGGGGACGGCTCCACGGTCGGGAACAGGTTCTCTATGCGGTGGGTGTAGCGCGTATCCAGGTTCCAGATCTCCGCGGCCATGGCTGGCCCATCGACCGCGGTGACCTTGACGCCATCGTCCACGTAGACGGGCGACGAAGAGAACGGGCGGCCCAGAAGGTCATCCGGGTTGGTGGGTGCTGTGACGAGGTTCGTCCCCGTGCTGGCGCCGACCGCGTACTGGACCTCGGTCCAGTCCTGGTCATAGGCCCCGATGTAAGCGAACAGGCATCCCCACTTGATGGAGTTGTTCGCGTCCGGTGTTGACATGTCGTTCGTCAATGAGCCACTGGGACCGGCTGACCAGTCCGCATCCGACCCAGCTGATGCGACCCGCCCCCAGAGGTAGACGCCGGACGAGTCCATCGCCACCAGCACCTGAACGCCAGCCGTCGTGCTGATGCTCAGATCCGACCCGACCGTCGCGGCGGCGTTGTTGTCATGGATTCGGATCGAGCCGCTGGAGAGGCGGATCGAGATGTCGTAGTCGTTCGTGCCGTCCGCGAGTCGCAGCCGGACGGAGCAATGGTCCTGACTGATCAATCCGCCGGCGTTCACCTGGACCTGAAACTTGACGAGGTAGCCCGCGGCCACGGTGCCGCCGGGGTTCCGCTCGAAGTTTCGCATCGTGGTGTTGCCGGTGACGCTCAGGGCACCCGCGCTGAGCGCGTCTGCGCCCGCCCCCGTCGCTGTCCAGCCGGAGCTTCCCGGCACATCCAGGGGCAGATAGGAGGTGGTGAACTGGATCTGGCGATAGGCGAGTCCCGTACCCAGCGTCGAGACGTCCTCCCACTGCGGATACTCGACCGTCGTGTAGCCGCCGAGGTAGGCGACAGCGACGGAGTCGTCCACGTAGCCATTGCTGATGATGCTGTGAGTCAGCGCGATCCGGCCCTCCAAGCGCACGGCGCTGATGTCGTACATCGCCGTGCCTGCGGTGCTCGACTCGTAGACCGGCGACGCGGATCGGCGTTTAGTGCTCCACTCGTCTCGAGTTAGCGCGAGGACCACTGGCCCGGACCCCCCAGAGAGATCCCGGAAGAAGACGAGGAGCTCGCCCTCGGGCAGCGAGACGAGGGCCGACTCGCCCGCGGTCATGGATGCCCCTGAAACCGTCGCGGCGTTGCCGTTGATGACCTCGATCGATGTGTCGTTGAACAGCGAGATGAAGGCGCTCGATGACTTGCGGATCCGTAGGTCCTGATCTGAGTGCCGACACCAGGACATCCAGACCTTACCGCCGTGGACGACCAGGTCATGGAAACCACCGGTGTCCGCCGTGTCGCTGTCCGCCGTGCTGTCGACGTACTGCCAGCTCGCGCCGCCGTCGACGGAGCAGAACTGGAAGAACACTGACCTTGACGTCGCGCCCGTGTTGTTGTCCACCGGGTTCAGGACGATGCACACGTTCCCTTCGTGGTACACGGCCCGGATGCGCCCGGGTCGCGCCATAAGCGCGCCTGCCCCAGTGGCCTTTAGGACGAAATAGCTGACGACGTCGTTGAACGTCAGGCACTGAGCGGACGCCAGCGTCCAGGTCACCCCATCGTCAGTGGAGCGGTACATCTTCACGTTCAACGGTGTCGCGCCTACCGTCGCCGGCCCGTGGTCCCAGAACCACAGGTGAAGTGACAGATCGGGCATCTGGACGATGCAGGGGTATTGCCCATTGATGGGCGCCGTCGTGGTCGTCTCCACGCTGACCGGCGCGGCCCAGGTGCCGTCCGTGCCACGGGTGGCGGTCTTGATCCGGTAGTCGCTGCCGTCCTGGTCCTCGTAGACGATGACCATCTTTCCGTTGGCGAGGCTGACGGCGTGCGGGTGTGGGTCCCGCGTCGTGTTGTCGTAGGAGATCGCCTCCCAGTTCTGCACCGTCTGCGGCGGGTTCCATCCGCGCCAGTTGGTGTCCCCCGAGTACCGCCAGCCGAACCGCCCTGAACGCTCCGCGGCATCTGGCATTCCGGCGACCATCGAGCGAATCCGCAGGGCCTTGGAGGCCGACTGCGTCCCCGAGGACTTCAGCACCAGGTCCGTCGCCTGCTGCGGCTCCGGATCGCCCGGGAGCGGCCCGGCCTGCGTGTAGGAGGACTCCGCCGGCCACAGCGCTGTCGACGGATCGCGGAGGCGAGGATCAATGATGCCGAGCGCCTGGCTGCGTGCCTGTGACTTGTCAGTGGCCATTACTTTCCTCGTCGTCCGGAGCGGCGCCCTCGGCGGAGCTCGCGGTTTAGCGGGCTACCCGCGATCCGCATGTTGTCCTCGACGGTGGCGTTGAACCAGCGATGTTTGACAGCGACCACGACCGGCTGAGACTGAGTGGCCGCCGCGCCGCTGTTGAGGGCATCGACACCTTCCTCGCCGAGCCGGGCGGTGGCGCTCGAGTTGAGCACCGACTCCGTCGACAGCGTCCGGACCAGGCGCTCGTCCGGAGACGTCGAGCCAGCCTGGCCGATCAGCCCGCCAGTGTGAAAGGTCGGCGGCGGAGCCGACGCGATAGCGACTGTGCTGGCGGCGCCAATGATCGCCGCTGACGCCACGCCGGCGATCCCGAGGACGTTAGGCCACACCGGCGGCCCGAGCGATGCGATGGACGAGAGGATGGCTTGCGCGGTGTTCACGACGGCCTGGGCGAGGCCGAGCGCCTTCGACAGCCGAAACTGTCGCATCGCTGCCTTCTTCGCCGCCTCCGTCTCCTGGCCCTTCCCCTCGATGTAGGCGTCCGTCGCCGCGCTGCTGAGCACGTCGAGCGCAGAGAAGACGCCCTCGGCCGTCGAGAGTTTCGTCTGGCTGGCCTCGACGGCTGCGTCTCGCTCCTTCTTGATCCGCGCCATCTCATCGTCGTGGGCCTTCAGTCGGGCCTTCTCGATGTCGTCGAGGTCCTTGATCTCGGCCGCCATCGCCTCGGCGGATATCTCCGCGAGCTGGTCCTCGGTCGCGCGCATGACCTCGAGGCGGGCTTCGTCCGCGGCCTGCTGGACCTCGGCGCTCGCGGTGACCTTCTCGGCCCACTCGTCGATCTTCGCCAGCTGCTGATCACGCTTGGCCAGGACGAGATCCGCGCCGTCGAGCTGGGACTGCGCCGCCGAGGTGGTGATGCCGTCGAGCGCCTTCACAGCCTGGGCCTCTTCGCGGGCCGCCTGGGCTGCTTCGCGCATGGCCTGTGCCTGCGCCGCCTTCGCCGCTCGGGCCTTGTCGGCGGCCTCCTTCTTCCCCTCCTCCGCCTCGCGGAGCTCCTTCGCCTTGACGATGACCTCCTCGGCGGATTCGCGATAGTCGTCCAGCCCGATCGCCGCGAGGTCGAACGCCCCGCCCGTCGCAGTGATCAGGCTGCCCAGGGGGCCGAACAGTGGCAGGAGCGCTCGGACTTCCCCGCCGACGCCCTCTACCCCTGCCGCCGCATCCACGAGCGCGAGCTCCAGCGTGAGCAGCCCAGTCGCCGCCTCGTCCACCGTCGGCGCGAACTCGGCCCCCAGGACGACCACGCCCTGCTCCGCCGCGATGGTCATGCTCGTAATCGCGTCGTTGGCCCGCATGATCGAGTCGATGCCGGCGTCATCGACGCCCTGGAAGGCGGCGAGCTCGCGGTAGGGCTCGAGCTTCGTGGCGAGCTCGCCGCTGGCCATCACGAGCGAGACGACCGCGGCCCCCAGGCCCGCGACCGCGACCACGCCGGCCGAGGCGCCGATCGTGATGCTCGTCAATGGGTTGGCCATCCCGGCGAGGACCTTCGCGAGCTTCTCAAACTTGTCGCCCGATGCTCCCGCCATCTCGGCGAGTCCCTTGAGCCCCTCGGTCAGGTCTCGCTGGGCGCCGGCGGCCTCCCGGGCGGCGGCTTTCTGGACCTTGGCGAGCTTGTTCGCCTCCCGGGCCGCCTTCTTGAACGCCTTATCCATCTGGGCGACGGCCTTCTTCGCCTCCTTTGCGGTCATCGCCGGGAGCGTTGCGAGGGACTTGGCGACGTCCGCCATGTCCAGCGCTGAGGTCAGTTGGACGTCAGCCACCGAAGGACTCGTCGAGGTGCTTGGCGAGCGTGGCGTGGACGCGCTTGATCGTCAGCCTCTTCCGCGCTCTCAGCGCCTTGCGGGTCGCGCCCAGCGCGTGCCGCCACTTGCCGGGCTGGAGGCGGCGGCCGATCCGCGAGCTCTTGATGTACTGGGCATAGCCGGAGCTGTTCGTCAATGAGACGCCCACGCTCGGCCGGCGCGGATCGCTGAAGCCCTCCAGGCTCCAGGCTGCGAGGCTGGCGCCCGTCGCGACCGGCCAGACGGGATCGATCTCTGCCGACTGGAACGCCCGCATATCCGCCTCGAGCTCGTCGAGCGCCGGGCCGGCGACCTCACGGACCAGGCGCATGAGCTCCTCGGCCGAGTGGCCCCGGATGGTCATCGCGGCGCGGCCGCGGCCCACTCGGACAGAGGCCGGCACTATGGGCTCCCCCAGAAGCCGTCAGGATCGGCGACGGCGGATCGGCGCCGGCGGGCCTTTCCCTGCGGATCGAGACGGATGGAATACCACGCCATCAGGCGCAGGCGGCCCTCTGCGGGCTGCGAGTAGAACCAGCCCGGCTCCTTGCCCCAGAGGCGCTCGATCTCCATCACGGAGAAGTCGAGGCGTCCGAGGCGCCGGAGAAATCCTCAGCCGCCTCGGCCTCGCCTGGTCCCGGGAGCATCGCGACCAGGAGTTGCAGCGCCCCGAGCCCGGCCGTCGTGATCTCGTTCGCGTCGTGTCCCTGGGTGACGAGCTCGTCGAGCACGCCGCCGCCGTAGCTCAGCACGTCGTAACGGTGGGCCTTGAGCTGCTGCGTGATCTTGAGCGGGCCGCCCTGGTAGCAGACACCGAGCGCCGCCCAGCAGGCGCGGTTCGGCGCGTCACCCGTGACGCTGACGATGTCATAGGCGATCGCGAGGCTCTTCGGCGGGACCAGGTGGACTGCGTGGCCGCCGATGGTGGGAGTGGTTGGCATGTTGTCCTCTCATTGGTGGTGGTGCCGTCGATCAGGCGGGCGTCACGGTCCCCAGGCACTCGAAGTTGATCGTGCCGGAGTTCGGCTCTCCCTCGGCGATGTCGACCGTACAGACGCAATCCGTCAGGGTGATCGTGTGATCCTTGGCATCGCCGAGGTCGGTCCCTTCGGTCGTCAGGATGATGTCGATCCCGTAGACCTCCGTCGGCGTCAGCGTGGAGACGTTGCCGGAGTAGCCGTTCTGCTGCATCACGAAGTCGAGGGCGTTCCCGGCCGCCGCGTTCATGTACTCCGGCACCTGGAACGAGAACGACCCCGACGGGAAAGTCAACGCCGCGTGCCGAACAGTGGTCAGCACGCCGCGCGCCTCGTACTTGACGACGGCGCGCTGTGTCTCCTGCAACCCGCTGATCGTCAGATCGCCGGACGTGAAGGGGATCGCCAGCGTGACCGGCGATCCGGTCCCATCGCTGAGCGTGATGGTGCCGTCATAGAGGTGCTTGACGATCGTTGAAAGTGCCATGGTCTACTCCGGGGCGGGCTTAGGGGCGGCGGCCAGCAGGGCCCACGCCTTGAGGGCAGCGAGGCGCCGAGGCGCGTCTGGGTGACGGTTGATCGCTTTCCGGGCGACGATCTCGCGGACGTCGAGCGGGATGCTCATCTCGGCGAGGAGCTCGCGGGCAGCGGTGAGGGGATCGGGCATGGCTTACTCCAGGGCGTAGCGGTGGAGGGCGCGGAGCGTGATCGTGCCGAGGACCCATCCCTCGGGCACGGTGCGGCGGTCCATGCCGGTCAACACGAGGTGTAGGTCGGCCCGGGACACGGCGAGGATGGTCTGGACGGCGACTTGCTCGGCGTCGAGCGCGAGATCGTAGTCCGCGACCTGGTTGTCGGCGCGCATCCCATAGGCCCAGGCGATCTGGACCTGGTCCTCGAGGTAGCAGGCTTCGGAGAGGCGCTGCCGGCCGTCGCTCGTATGGGCGGCCGACGACGGCACGCCCACCGCGAAGCTCTGGTGAAGGAGTTGCTGAACATCGCGCCCGAACATCTCGAAGGCGTAGACGGACTCGTTCCAGCCAGCCGCCGCCTCGAGGGCAGTGGCCAGACGGGCGCGGATCGTCTTGATAGCCAGGGACGCCATCAGCCTCGCCCCGTGAGCCAGACGGAGCCGACCGCGCTGATCTTGCGGCGGGAGCCCGCCCGACCCTGGTGAGCGGTGTCGTACTCGAAGCGCAGCGCCGCCCAGGCAGCGGTGAACCGTTCGCGGTACATGGCCGCCGTCTCGCGGTGCTTCTCGTTGAGCCTCGTCGTGAAGTCCTCGAAGATCAGCGCGAGCGACAGCGTGAGATGAGCCTCGCGCAGGGCGGTCGGCTCGACGATGAGGTGCGGCAGGTTCCCGAGGTTGATCAGCAGGCCGACGATGATCACCCATGCCTCGTCGAGGTAGTCCTGCAAGTCGCTGAGCGAGTGGATGGGCTTGGTCCCCGCCGGGTCCAGGCCCGAGACGCGCCGAAACAGGTCATTGTCGGCGACGACGGGCGCCAGGTCGCTCCGGACGAGCGCGGCCATGTTCCGGAACACCCGATCGACGCTGGTAAAGGTCAGCGCCCACTCGACGCGCCAGCCCGTGCCCAGGCTCAGCGTCGACGGGACGTCGGCCGCCGGCACCGTGTAGGTCGAGATCGATCCCGTCGTGACGGTGGCCCCGTTCGAGATCGCGGTGTTGCTCGAGTCGTAGATGGTCGCCGTCCCGACCGAGTCGGGCGGGACCAGCGCGCCGTCCTGCCAGACCGGACATGAAAGCGCAGTATCCCGCGCCCTGACCAGGTAGTCAGGGAGCAGAAACCGTGCCGTCAGGAACGAGGTGGCGGAGCCGGCACCCATCAGGAGGCGAGGACCGCCGCCGTCCAGGTCGTCCCGCCGTCCGGCGTGACGTACAGACAGGTGTCGGCGCTCGCTGCGTCGGTGCGGAGATACAGCATCGTCGCGCCGGAGTCGCGGCCGTAGCTGCCCGAAGGCGCGCCGTCGCCACAGAGCACCGCGGCATAGTCGAGGGTTGCGCCGCTTCCCACGTTGGAGAGGCGCAGCGCCGGCGCCTTGAGTGCCCGGGTCCCGTAGTTGGCCCCGATGGGGATGTCTGATGCGTTGGTCGCCATGAAGAATGTCTCCTAACTTCGCCCGGTGAGTCGGTGTGATTCGCTGCCGTCCATGCTCGGGCGAGGTCATGGGCTGACCGGCAGGTCTGGTGGTGGGGGCTACCGCTTGCCTTCCTCGCGGAGCTTGCGGTCCACGCGCTTCATCGAGTCGCGCGCCATCTGCTCCGCCTTCTTCGGCTTCACGCCGGCTTCGACCAGGTCGCGCTGGTTGTTCCGCATGACCTCGCGATCGCCCCGGCGTTCACCCATTAGGAGCCCTCGAGGGCAGGGGAGGCCGGGCGACCCTTGGCGCGCTTCGGCGTCGAGGCGGCCTTCGCCAGGATCTTATCGTTGTCCCGATAGACAGCGGCGCGGAGCTTCGCGGCCCCCGAGCCGGCCCCGCCCTTCTCGGCGATGGCTTCCTCGCGGGCGAGCTTCTGCTGGGTCTGCTCGCGCATACGGCGGGCGAGCTGCGGCGGACAGGCCGGGACCTTCCCGGTGCTGACCAGCGAGGCGGCCCACTTCGCGTATTCCTGGTCATCGGTATAGACCTCATTATCGCCCGGGGCGCCGGTCTCCCAGATGGAGATGAAGGTCTGCGCGACGTGCGCGCCTCCGCTGGGGCGGGTGTCGATCACCTGCATATAGGACTCGCCGCCGGGACCCCACTCGTAGGGGATGAGGATCCGGCCGGTCTCCTCGAGGCGGGCGCGAGCCCGAGCGAACCGGATCCGGCCCTTCCGGTCGCGGAGGACGCCATTGACGCCGGCCTCGAGCGGCATGACGTGAAGGCTCGGGACGAGTCTCCCGTGCATGACCATCCATCGCCGCTGGTTGTATACCAGGACGAACTCCGGCCGGACGTCGAGGAAGGGGAGGATGGTCCCCTTGTCAGTGGTCGCAAAGTCCGCGGTGACGCGGGTTTGGCCGTTCGCGGCAGCTCCGAGCTTCGTGGCCATTCTTGAGTCCTCTCTATGGTGAAGTGCGGCGGTCTGGACTGTCCGAGAGGACAGTCACCAGGACGAGCCCAGGCCGCCGCCCTCGATCAGGCATCCGTGATGAGCGAGACGCCGGCACCGTCGATCGCCTGCGCGACACCAGCGTGGAAGCTGGTCACGTATGACGTCTCGAGGTAGGTGCCCTTCCGATCGCGCTCGAAGCGTGCCCGGCCCAGGTTGACGATGTTCGGGTCCGCCTCGGCGGGGATGTCGACGTCGGCCCAGGCGATGCCGCCGCGGCAGAAGATCCCGCCGGCCCGGTCGGCTCCTGCGTTCGCCGTCGGGACGGCGGAGGACACGAAGAAGTCGACGCCGAGCCACTGACCCTTGAATGCGTCGAGCCCCTGGTTGATGACGCCCGCCATCACCTGAGCGGGGAGGACGCCCATGCTGAGCGCGTCGATCTCCAGGTCGCCCCACTGCCGCGGGTGGACGATGCCGAGCATCGGCCCGGTCGCCTTGGCCACGCCGAGAGTCGTTTTGGCGTCAACGACATCGTTCCAGGTCGCGTTGACCGTCGTCGTGCCGGCCGTCGCGGTGAAGTCGTCCGCGACGTTCGCGATCAACGAGATCAACGTCTGCGCGACGGAGACGGCGGCGTCCTGCGCGAAGGCGAGCGCGTCGAGCTTGCCGTCCGAGATGAAGCCAGCGAGGTCGTCGATGCTGTAGACCTTCGCGCGGGGCGCGATGGTCACATCGGTCGAGCCGTCGGTGAGCGCGGTGTTCGCGTGCTCGGAGCCGGGAGTCGTCGCCGTGAGCAAGTCGTAGCCGCCGAGCCCGATGTGCGGGACGCGGACGACGTTGGAGCTCCGGGCGGAGCCGGTCGCGTGGAACAGTGCCGGATGCGTCAGGACCGAGCCGTCTCGGTCAGCGAGGAGCATGAGGAACTCGGCCGCCATGACCTCACCTGCGATGAGGTCGCCAATGCCAGAAGCAACGATTTCGTTAGCCATGAGGGATCACCTTGTGTAGTGGTTCGTCTACACCCGGCGCCCGTGTCGTGGGCCGATCCGTGGGGCTCGGAAGTCTGCGATGTGGGGGTATCGCCCGGCGCCCGTGTCGTGGGCCGATCCGTGGAGCGATGACTCGTCATAGACCGCGAGGGCTCAGCTTGTCAAGGCCGATTCATCTGCTTCTTCAGCTCCTTCCACGGCTCCCAGTTGCCCGTGGAGATGCACCGCTGTCGGACCTGGCGGACCTTCTCGTCGGTGATGACGCCGTTCCCGGCGCCTCCGCCAGGCCCACCGCCGCCCGCATCATGTCGGCGGGGGGCAGGCTTGGCCTTGCCGTCTCCGCCTCCGTCTGACGGCTGAAGCCATGGGCGGAGGACCGCCGGCGCCTCCTCCGGCTTCGCCTTCAGATCCGTCAGCCAGGGCTCGAGCTCGGGCCGGCCTTCCTCGGGCAGCTTCCCGTATTGCCACTCGACGGCCTCGATCGCATCCGGATCGGACGTGTCCAGCGCGGAGCCGATCGCCTTGTAGCGTCCGAACCGGCCCTCGGCCTCCGCGGCCTTCGTCTTCCACGTCTCGAGCTCGCTGGCGAGCGTGCCCGCCGTGGCCGCCCTCTCCGCGAGTCCCTGGACCTCCGTCTTCAGCGTTGCGACCTCGGCCGCCATCGCCTGCTTCTCCCTGACCGCTGTTTCAAAGCGCTCGTAGGGGACTGTCGCGTCTGCGGTGCCGCCGCCGGCGCCAGCTCCGCCATCTCCAGGCTCGTTCTCGTGCTCGTGCATGTTGTCCTCTCAGGCCGCGAAGCGGCGATTGATCTCGGCGATCTGCGAGACGGCGGCCCGAGCTTCCTCGGCCGTCATCCCGGGGTGAATCGTGCGATAGGCTGTGACGCGGTCCTCGAGGTTCGCGTCCACGAGCTTCGCGATGCGCTCGGCCTCGCTGGCGAGCTCGGCCGGATCGCGCGGGATCGCTCGATACCTGATCGACCATCCCTCGGTCGGTAGTCCCATCAGCCCGGACACGAGCGCCAGGAGGCGGCGATCACTGGCGCGGAACACTGGCTCATAGGCGCGCTGCGCGGCGCGCTGGCTCTCGCGGCTGACAGCCAGGCTCATCGCGGAGCGGACATCGGACTGGCGGCGACTCACGCCGGCAGAGCCGAGGGCGGACTCGACGATCCGGCGCTCGTAGCGCTCGATCCCGGCGAGGACCTTCTCCGGGTCGACGGGGCTCCCCCACTGCCCGACGACCGGCTGGCCCTCGTGACCCTCGAGCGCCTTGAGCAGCACGAGCACCGCGGGGTCTGTGATGAGCTCCTGGCGGCGGCCATTCTCATCGGCCTCCGCGCCGACGGGCGCAGCGCCGATGGCGTAGCGCTGGGCCCAGGCGACGTTTCGCAGCACATGCCCGAAATAGCTGTAATAAACGCCCAGATTTAGCCCGCCGTCGAAGACCTCGCGCCCCGTGTACGGATCGAGCAGGCAGCCGGCCTCGGCTGCGTGATAGGCGACGTAGTTGAGGACGGGCTGGCCCTCGACGAGGAACGGGTACGCATCGCCGCTGAGCTGGCGACCGAGCACGCGATCGCTGATGTCGTTGCCTTGCTTGTCGAGCGCCTTGTAGATCCGCTCCCGCGGGTCGGTGACCAGCTTGATCCACTCTGCCTCGTCGTCCGGATCCTCGACCCATTCGACCATCGCGGCAGGCTGGCCAGGTCGCCGGCGGTCGGCGGTCGGCTCAGTCATGTCTGGGAAGACCATGCGCCAATAGGGGCCGTCCTCGTCGACGTCGACGCGCATGAACATATCGTTCATTGCGAGGGTATCCCGCTGGAGCCGGCGGCTGAGCTGCCAGAAGCTCCCGTCCACCAGCGCGGCGGCTGCGGCCTCGCCGCCAGGCGGGGGAGTGACTTCGGGTACCTCGTTGTAGAGCGCGGCGAGCTGGCTCGTCACGTACCACGCCGGGTTGCAGGTCATGTCGGGCGACTTGGCCCAGGCCGCCGCGCGGGTGCTGCCGACCGCTGTGACCAGGCGGGCGCGCACGTCCTCCTCGTGCATCGAGTAGATGATGCGCCGGCGAAGGCGGGAGTGCTCGACTCGGAGCACCTCAGCAGTCGAGGCCGGCAGGGGCGGCACGTTCAGTGCGGTGGGCTTAGGCATGGGAGTCTCCAGGGGCGTCAGGTGAAGATCAGATCGGCCAGATCATCATAGGAGCGGGACTCGACCCACTGATCACGTAGCCCATACATCCAGGCGTCCAGAACGTCTTTCATCGGATGTTTATCGCCGAAGTCCCACTCGAGCAGGCCCTTCCGGAGATGCTTGCAGCGAGGATGGACGCGCACGACGTCGGCGGCGAGGCGTCCATACATCCAGCGGCACCTAATGTCCTTGGTCCGGCGCCTCGCGTTAGCCTGGGCCCGGCCTCGCTTCATCGCGTGGACCCTGGGTTTGAGTGCCCTCTGCGGGATTCGCATCGCTCGGGCGAGGGCGCGGTTTAGTTCGGCGTTGCTGCTGATCACGAACCGAGTCCGGGCCGGGACGTCACCAAAGACGTAGTCGAGTTCGTGCCACTTGATCCCGAGCTCGTGAAGCGATCGGATGATCGCCGCCGCGAACTCCGGCATCGAGGCCGAGCCCGGGATGACAACTTCCGCGAGCGCGTAGATCGTCGTCGGTGTCCTCGATCCCTCCTCGAAGGCGAGCGCGGTCAGCACAGCGCACATCCCCATCTCTCGATCTGCCGCCGCGTAGTCCAGACCGAGGGCGAGCTTGAGCACCCCCTGAGGCGGGACGGCTGTGACCATGGCGTCGTCGTCGTAGACGGTGAAGAACTGCCCCTCACTCCGGCTCTCCCACTCTCCGTCGACGCGGATGGGGGCGTCGATCGGGTTCACCGTCTCCCGGATCTCGCTGATGAAGTCCGCGTCCCAGGGTCGGCCGACCTTGTTTAGCCTGACTCGGCCGGTGAGCTCGCTGATCTGGGATTCGACCGTCAGCCTCGAGTGATAGTCGCGGACCTGGCCCCTCGTGCAGAGCGCAAGCAGCCAGGGCAGCGGGGGCCCGTTGATCGGCGTCAGCGTCAGCCCGATCGCTCCGCCGGTGTTCCTCACGCGCTCCAGGCACTCATCGTAGACCTCCTGCGCCGGCGGCTCGTCGAGCAGGATGTAGTCGAACTCGGAGCCGGCGATAGCCTCGGGTCCCTGGGCGTTGCCGAAGATCGTGATCGTCGACCCGTTGAGGAACTCGACGACAGGGCGATGACCCCTAAACCCGGTGCGGGAGCTGAACTCGACGCCGTCGACCAGGTCGCGGGAGTGGTTCTGGCCGAGGTGCTCCCATAGGACCCGCTGGATCTCGACCGACTGCATCTTGCTCATACAGACCAGCGCGCATCGGACGGGCGCCGGCGGGACCGCCTTGTAGGGGTGCTCTCCCCGACAGCGGAAGACGAGCTCGGCGCAGCCCGCGAAGGACTTGCCTTGCCGGTTCCCGAGTCGCAATAGCGCCGGCTCGGGCCCGGTGTGGCACAGCCAGGCGACCTGCATCGGTAGCCAGGCGACGAAGTCCACCGGCGAGGACCGGACCAGGCCCCGAATATCATCTATCGCGGAGAGCGCTCGGTGCATGGTCACGGCTTGCGCTCGGCTAGCAGCCTGATCCGCAGGAGGTCAGGCAGCGCGTCCAGTTGGGCGCCGAGCTCCTCGAAGAGCTGCTCGGGGGTGCGGCGGGACCGGTCCAGATCTGCGCGGCGGACCTCCTCGTCGTGGATCTGCGCGAGCAGCTCGTGCTCCTGCTTCATCGCTTGCATCGCTGCCGTGGCCTTCCCCGCCATCTCGCACTGGCGACGGAGCCGATGGACGTCCCCGTAGAGGTGGCGCAGACGATCGAGCGCATCGGCGGGGACCTGGTCGGCCTCGACGTCGATGGGCTCAGGCTCCTCGAGCCCGGTGATGCGCGCCTCGAGGGCGAGGGCACGGAGCACGGCGACATGCTGACCGTCGGCCGCCGCCGCCGACGCCGTGCGGCGGAGCCGGATGAGCAGGGCCGCGCGTCGAGGTCCTCGATCCGCGAGTTGCTCCTTGGCCAGGTCGTCGAGCACTGCATCGCGGTCGCGGTAGATGGTGGCGAGATGCACTCCGAACGTAGCAGCGAGCTCGCGCGCCTTGTCGAGGGTCCATTCATGCTCCCGCATCGTGTCGAGCACGAGCACCCTTCGCTTCTCCGGGGCGACTCTACCCATCGACGCCCAGGACTTCGCACGGTTTCGCATCCCCCTGATATCCCGGTGCTTTTTTTGAACCGTTCGCGCGTGCGGTAGAACATTCTTCAGCCTCCCCGGGGGGGCCAGCGTTTCCACACTCCGCCTTCACCATCCTCGACGCCGAGCCTCAGCGACCACGACCACGAGGCGGGCCTTTGCTCGGGGCGCTTTGATCTTGCTGGTGGAGGCGGCCTCACGGGCGAGCTTCTCGAGCAGGCGGGCGAGCTCGTTGTCGTCCAGCTGCGTCATGCGCTCGGGC